>JABAOF010003186.1_pt1 | contig 61949 bp, 69 predicted proteins | sample 7062171 | NCBI WGS metagenome assembly JABAOF01 (sample SAMN14538628, study PRJNA623070) | marine sediment metagenome | biome: marine biome [ENVO:00000428]; feature: marine pelagic biome [ENVO:01000023]; material: deep marine sediment [ENVO:00002113] | place: India: Gulf of Khambhat ...
TATCGCAGTCGGCGAGCAACTTCTTCTTGACCTCAAAGGCATTGGCCGAAGCGCCAGCCGCATCAGCCGCATCTTTCGCAGCTTTGCGATCATTCACCTTGCCTTGCCACCTTGCCGTGTTCAACGTAACGAGCGTTGCAAAGTTACGAATGTCGATGCTCTCTGCAATGTCATCGCTAGTGAACGTCGGCAATGGTAGCGGCTTATCTTCAGGCAAATCTGTGAATACGTGTTCACTGATTAGCTCGTCGTCAGCCACGACCATCGCACCGTCGTCGGTTTCCACTACCGTCGCAACAGTTTCAGTTTTCTCCGGCTCAGGCTCAGGCTCAGGCTCAGGTTGAAGCTCAGGTAACTCGGTGATTACCTCAGACTCCGGCTCTGCGTCAATATCCTTGCCGTCAAGCAAGTCATTTAGCAGTTTGGAAATGTCGTCAAATTCAGTTGACATGGTTTCACTCCTACTTGGTTAATGTCACACAGGTTTGTGACTTGGTTAGCTTACGTCGATCAGGTTTGCACTGACCAACAGTTCCTTGTTGTCTTTCACCCACTTGGCGAAGTCAGGATTCTGCAAGACAGCAGGGCAACGGCGTAACGTCGCTTTCAGCCCTGCGACTTGGAACTCCTTGTCCATACGCTTGAGATAGGTGAATGCTGATTTTGCTGTGTCGCCATCCACACGATGCGCGATCATCTGCATAGTCGCGTACTGTGCGTCCGGGCGATCACTCGGCGGGAGCCTGCACCCCGTTGGGTCTTTCACGATCTTCTCAAAGGGTGGCAGTTCTTCCACAACTCTCAGGAATGAGCAGAACTCTGCGGCTGCACCCTCCCCGATCAGTCCCGCTGATGCTTCTGTGAACAGCTTCTCTGACAGTTCACCGATCAGGTAGGACATTTTCACAAACGAACGTGGAGAACAGAATGGCCCCGGCTCCGCCGGTACTTCTGTCTGGAACACGATGCCGGGCATATGCTTGGCGAATGCTATCGCCGCCCAATGGATACCAGTTGTCTCAGCCCATTCTACCCAAGAGTCCAAGTCCGGCGTTACCTTAATTAGCATACGCCTGTTGGAAACAAACGCGAGTTCACGCTGGACGCCTGAGCGATCCTTTTCTCGGTTTGATGCAGCAATTACCATCCAGCCTATCGGTAACTCTGAGTCGCCGACTCGGCCATTTAGCAATAACTCAGCAGCAGGTTTCTGAACATCGTGCGCTGACTGCCGGAACTCGTCGAGGAATACGATTCCTTTCTCCGGTGCGCCAGCACGAGGCATCCACGGTGCTGCCGTGTACTGCATGATTGAAGTACCATCCGTATCCTTAGCCGGTAGGCCAAAGCCTCTTACGTCTGGTTGCTCCAGTGTTGACAGAAAGAAGGGGAGAAAACCAAACGGCTCGTTAAATTCCTCGCCTAACTCCCTCGCTATCTGTGCGTTGCCTTCCGATTTGCCAAGGCCGGGGCCGGATTCAAACTCAATGCTGAATCGTTGACCGGTTTTTAACTGCCTGCGATAGACAGCCTTGGCTAGTTCCTTTGCTTCTTTAAGATTCATCAGTAATCTCCTTTACAATTTGCTTTACCATTTTCATTGCTTCGGGTTCTATGTAGGCGAACGGGTGGTCGCCCAAGTCCACATCAAAAATCTTGTCGGCAAACTCGCGATCAATCCACAAGTATTCCTCAGTCCGATATGCGTCTTGTGGTTTACAAGTTTCGTCTACAACTCTTGACTTCTCTGGGTCTGCACCGATCAGTGCGACAAAGCCCTTCTTGCTTTGGGCATCGCAGTCGTCACAAATGTCAATGCCGGTGACTGTGTGCTTCTCGAATGAATCTTGCACCCTTCGGTCAAGCAGCAAAGCACCGCTCTCTTTGTTCTCGCCACAGATAGGGCAATGCTTTTGTTCAATGGTGACGTATGATTTCGTCATAACAACTTCCTCCTTCTGAATGCTCTTTCTCTTGCTTCATAAGGCGCAATGCCTAGGTCGGCTACGTATGTTCGCCGTAAGTACATTGCACCAACTTCAGTTAATCGTCCCGACGAATCTGCGGGATCGAATCCTTCTCCTGTCATGCTACAAGCTACACGCTTTGGGTTGTCTGTGTTCTGTATTGCACCCGACAATCTTTTGTTTACAGCATCATCGTCAATGGAACACGCTAACAGAATCCATGCGTCAGCACTTGCCTTGGGGTTTGCGGGTTTCACGGTATTAACTCCACGGTTATGTCTCCTTTGACGGGGCCATGACCCCAATCAGTCGTCAGCGCATAACTCACGTAGTCGTAAAGTTCTTCTTCGGGCGAAGCGCTGTCGGGCGGGAACTCGCCGAGGTCTTCGGTGTTGACTGTGATCTCTATCTTAACTGTCGTCGTTTGCATTTCGTTTACTCCTTTAGGAAAGGAGACTGCACAGTAGGTAGCGGCCTTAGTGCCGTAGGGTAAGGAGAAAGGAAAACCCCTACAGGAAAGTAGCACCAAAGCCGCTACATACTGTGCAGCCTCAGGTCACACAGGTTTGTGACCTATTTGCCTCCGGGCCTAGCCTCGTACAGACACGCAACACCTACGTATTGCCCATCATTGGCAATCACAATGTCGTCGCCGCCCGGTTCAGAAGTCATGGGTGTAGCTGTCTCACCATCTGGCCCCATGCTGTAAAAGTCATACTGACTGTTCACGGGAACCTGACTCCATGCTTTGCGTTTCTTGCCGTGTCCCTCAACGGTTGAATGATCTAGGAACTGGTAAGGATTGCCCCACCTGTCGTTGCCAAGATCAATCTTGCCAAGATCAACTGGCCCCTGAATGAACTCAGTTTTAATCTTGAGTCTCAAGTAAGCAGCACCTACGTCGCCGATAGCACCATTCACTTTTGCTCTGGTAATAAAGCCAGTGATCTTTTGTTTCTTGCAGTCGATACCGCCAACTATGATAGGTTGTGCGGCAACCGCAAGTATGCTTGCGATGACCAGTACGATCATCAATTCCAAGATTGTAAATCCTCTCATCTCACATCTCCCTTTTCCCAAGAGCGTAATCCTACGCCCATACATTTCCGCCACTCGTTTGACTTACCCACATTATAAAGGTGTGAGCAGTCAGGTGCGGGTGGCAGTCCCATGTAGCTTGCTTCAGATGTTATTACCGGCGTTTCTTGCTGCTTTTGGTAGGCATAAATAGCAATGCCCATCACTATCGCCAGTAAACATAGCGCCAAAACGACAAGCGTTATCACGCAAAGTTGAAGCTGTCGTTGCTGTCTCAAGTCCATAAATTTCTCCTTACTTCAGCAGCACTAGCCACGTTAAAAACAGAAACGATATAACTATTGCAAACTCACGCAATAGTCTCGCTCGCGTATCAGGCTTAGAAGTAATTACCTCTGCAACCCACAGTGCTACGTAAACAAGCAGCACTATCGCAACAATGAATGTCATTTCTACTCCTCCTGTATATCTGGCAGTAGACCGTGGCATAAGAATGCGTACCAAAGAGCCAGCCAGTAGTGACCCTCAATCATTGACGCAATCATAGCCGTGAATATCAGGATGTATCCTACGAACTTTACCATTCCCATCACTTCCACTCCCACGTTACTACATCGAAATAGTTAGGAACATGATTGACAATAAACCCCCACCTAATTGCTCTGTTTACTTCCGCCATTGTTTCTGACTTCGTATTCAAAAGCAGATGAGCCATTCCCTTTGTCTCTCTGTTCTCCTTGCATCCCGATAAGTTGTCAATATCCTTGTTCCAATCTCTTGGCTTATTCAAGGCGTGATGTAGCACCCGAATCTTTGGTGCTTGCTTGCGTAGCATCCGCTGGAATCGGTTACGCTTAGGTTTGTAGTCACACAGGTTTGTGACATTTGAATTACCGAATCCCTGTTGCTTACGTTCGTGCATTATCTTTGTCGCTACTGCTACTGTCTTAGGCATAGGCTTACCATTAACTAGCCAGTAGTTAGATACGTTTGCTTTGTGTCCGTTGAACTTGAGCATAGCCTGTAACTGTGCGTATGCTTCTTGCGGATCATTCGTGTCGATCTGAATGCGTACATTTATTTCGATCATTGTCTCTCTCCTTTATCCAAATCTCTGCACCATGCGGCGTAATCAATAACCATCCCGTAGATTTCGCCATTCCTTCTGTCTGGGTATAAGACGCTTAAGCCATAAGCTACAGCGCGTACCCAATTCCTGTACTCACTCTTGCCTGTAACGCCCAACGACAATCTCTCGTAGGGCGGCCTACCTGCGTAAGCAAGTAACTTGAAATACTTTTCGTGCCTGTCACGCTCATTGATTTGTTCGTGTACTCCCACGTTCTCTCTCCTTTTTGTCATGCAGCCATTCCAGAAAGTCTGCATAGAAATCCATCCACCTGTCATCTACAACACCGTCAGGTGTAGGTCTTTCGCATAGGTATTCGCGATAGAACTTGTCGCATTTCGATATGTACTCCAGCCTGTTGTGTACAAACCTCTGCGTTGGAAACGGATTTGTAACTGGTCTTGGGAATACTTCGGCAGGCGGCGGGCCTGCGTACAAAAGAAACGCAACGAAATCTTCTTCCGAGTATTGGTGCGTGGACATGATTACCTCCACTGTGAAATAAGAGGGTGATGCGGGAACACCCTCTCAGTTGTAGCTGTTACTTACACCTGCCGGTGCAAGCACCCGCGCTTTTCGCTACTTACCAAAGCCAGTTGAATACGACTTTGAATACACCATCCTTGCCTTCTCTAGCGACAAGGATGTGTGCAGAGTTAAGGTGTCTTACGCCTTCCTCGCGCAAGAACTCCTTGTCACCCCAACATTGGTGATCGTCTTCTGCACATTGCATTGCTGCGCCCGCACTGAAGGCGAGTTGAGACAGCGTTGTGTATTTGCAGAACATCGACTGCGTTGTAGCAGACAAACCAAACTTCACGCCTTGCAATGACGTACCATCTTGACATACACCTGTGATTAACGTCGCTGCTTGCGCTGCCGCCACTTCGTAGTTAAACGCCGTAGAGACAGAGGTATCGTTGCTGGAATTGCCACTACCGGATACAGCAGCACCCGAAGTACTAGCACCAGTACTGCTAGTAGCATTACCACCATTAGCAGTAGTGTCACCAACACTTGCGGCAGCATCACCACCACTTGCGATACCTGTTCCGATAGCCGCACCATACGCAGACGCACTGGCTGTAGCCGCAGCATCAGCAGTCGCATCAGCTTCGGCAGTTGAACCGCTACTCGATCCACCATTGCCGCCGCCATTGCCACCACCATTACCGTTGCCTCCACCATTGTCGCCACACGGGTAGTGTGGGTTGTTTGGGTTATGGCATCCACCTGTCTGTTGGTGTTCATCAGCAAATGCCGTGAGTGGCAGCAGAACTGCCAAGACTAAGATCAGTCTTTTCATTGTAACTCCTTTCTTGAGTTGTGGGTTAAAAATGTCACACAGGTTTGTGACCTACGTTGTCGTGATGTAATGCTCTATCCAATCCTCGACATACTTAGGCAATCCGTTCTTGGTGTCTTCTACTTCACGATCCTTCTCAACTGTGAAGTAGAACTCATCCCTCTCGTATCGCTTTACAGTATTTCGCGGATCAAATCCGTCTAGCTCTGCGAGCATACAATCAACTCTCGCTTTGTCGTTCGACATTCATTTCCTCCTTGTTTCTGGTTACTACCCATTTCCTATACGCACGAACAGTCGGCAACAAGTCGCCGTCTTCGTACCCCTCCATCTTGCTAACGTGATCGAAGAACTCTAACAAGAATGATGAAGCTAAGAAGTCTAGTTCCTCGTAACCGTGTAGCTTGATCGTTCTCGGCAGTCCCACTACAAGCAGGATACTGCCAAAGATCTCATCGTTGTGTTCCAAACTCATTGATTCTCCTTATGCGTGTTGAGCCATTGGTACATCGAATTAGCTTCTGGCTTGTTAAGATCCCGCAGTCCACGCGAGATTGCCTGCCATTCTTCTGGCTCAAGTTCTAACTTCCAATGCGGTGCGTCACGTATCTTCCAGCGTGAAGTTTTCATGTACTCTTTGATGGTCATTGCGTACTCAAACAGAAGCTCACGCCTGAAGTTACTGATTGCCTCTCGTAACAGCTTTTCCAAATTCAAATACCGTACTTGTGCAGCTCCTACACCACGACGATTGAGGTTGATTACACAAGGGCGCGGGGGAGCGTAGTTCTCCCCTGCCCAAGTGCCTTGTGGTTTACGCACGTTCACGACTTCACACCGGCCAGAAATAATCTAGCTCAGGTTCCTCGCTCCATACGAATACACAGTAATGATCCTCGTTTTTGTGTAGCAGGGCTGCACGATGTGACGAATGCAGGCGCGTATCGCCTAGCCACGGTGGAGTGCGTGCGATGCTGGCCTTGTAGGTGTCGCTTGTCTGGCGCAGCATAGTATCAGCGTTGTTGAAGTATTCCAACAGGCTGTCATTGTAGCCACGAGCACGCCACTCTGTGCATATAGCTATTGCATACTGCACAAGGCTATGCTCGTAACCCGCCCACATTTTAGTGGCTGGATGGTTACTCCAGCCGCCACCATTGAGCAAGGCATTGAGGATTTGCTTGCACTCGACTCGCTGTTTGCCAAGCCGTTGCCTGTCTAGGCACTCAGCAGTTGTCGCAAAGTCGGGGTATGGCAAGAATGTTTGCATGGGTGTACTCCTTTATGTTTTCCGGGTCGGTTATTATTTCTACGAACAGTTCTCTCATGTCTTCCCAGTTTGCATTGCATTCTGGGCAGAACAATTCAAGATCGGGCTGAATGTACGGGTCTTTGTAGTACGTGGTTTCGGCTCTGAGCATTTCTTCTGGGCCTATCCACCCACACTCACACTCGTACACTTCTGGATCAAAGCTATGCGATGTCATTTTCTCTCTCCTTCTCTTGTTAAATGTGTTAGGTCACACAGGTTTGTGACATTTCGGGCCTTGGACGAAGTGGACAAACTGGACTTCTTCGCAGGTATATTGGACACCGAAAAGTTAGGGTTTGTGGGGCCTGCGGCGAATAATAACATAAAGTCCACGTTTTTCGGCGAACACAAAACTATAAATATATATTTTCGTCGCACACACTAGGCCCCAAAGCTAAACTTCTGTCGGGGGGTATTATTATTTTTTTATTAGACTTTATATTATTATTACATACAACCCGCATAAACAGTACGTTTATGGCGTCCACACTTAGTCCACCTTGTCCACCTTGTCCACGCGCACCTGCTAAAACTGCACTGTACCTGCGCTGTAGTGACCCGTTATCATCATTTCCACATTCCGCCGGGCCTACGGCTCGCAGGCTTGATAGTCACACAGGGTTTGTGACATTCCTAACAGAAATATGGAAAAATTGAGTCGATCTAGGCCGCAAGGCCCAAAAAAACGCGGCCCCGAAGGGCCGCGAAGTGCCGCGAAGTGTAACGGCTTAATGCAATTTCTTTTTGCAGTACTCAGCATACGCTTCGTCGCAAGCATCTACATCAATGCCAAGTGACTCACGAACGTCGCGCATACTTTGAGGTTTACTAACGTGGAAGTTTAGCTCATCGACTGTTAGATCGACTGCATCCAAAGCAAGCATGAGTAGTTCTTCCAACGTGCTTAGGATTGATTGAACTTCCGTCAGCATTTCGTGTTCTTTTTTATTCATCTATTTTCTCCTTACAGTTGTTGCAACAATCGCTCGGGGACGGCCTCTCCAACCATTAAGGATTACAGCAGATTGTTTTTCTTAGCCGCTAACATTACAGACTTACGAAATGCAATCAAATCCTTATTGCGCGTTTGCAGGCGTTGAAACTTATCCAAAAAGTTTTTGACCGTAGTACGCGGATCAGTTTGCTTCTGCGTTTTGTCGCGCTTGTCTTGCAGAACTGCATTGACCGCGCGTTCACAGTTGTTATTCACTTTGGGAAGCCTGCGCGCAATCCGAACTGCATCATGCCATTCATATGATGTAGCTTTCTCGCGCCAAATCTCACTTGCCAAAGGCAATTCCCAGAAGGCAAGAATAACAGCGCGAACTTCTGACTTGCGCGAAGTGCGACTGCGCGTATCTTTTCCATTTTGCTGCGGCCAACCGCGAGCGTCTGCGATTGTTGTAACGATTGTTTCAACGTCACTAACGCCGTCAGTTTCAACGTGACCACTCGGATACTTTTCAGTCAGATGTTGGCAGATGTTTTCCACCATGTTTTTACAAGTATCATCTTGTGCTGAAAGATACTTAGCGATTGCCGTACCCGTTTCGATTGCAGATGCGTTTACAGTCGTTTTCGATTTAGCTTTTGCTTTTGCCATTGTGTTTCTCCTATCAAATGTCACACAGGTTTGTGACCGAGGCGCCTCGGCCCCTGTCACTATACGTTTGGTGGGACAGCGATCCGGCGATCCGACCATGACCGGGGGTATCGGGCCACGGGCGGCGGCATGGTGGTGTGTACTTACGTGGTTCACATACGTAGACTACAAAATTAAAAAGTGGGCTTTATATGTGGTTCATATATGTGCTAGAATGCGCCTTCAGCCCCAAACCACAAGGTTCAAAATGGAATGGGTTCTTTGGTACATGGTTGTGACGCTTGATCCCTCGGGCTTGGCGATCGAACGGCACGAACCCCATAAGTACGTCTACCCGTCTAGACGCACATGCCTCGCTGCGATGCAAGAGCTTGTCGATATGCAAACCCGCGAACAATTTTTCGACCCGATAGTTTGTCTTCCGAAATCACGGGCCTCGGGGCCTGAAGAGGACGCTGAATCGCGTTGACAGCGCGCCCTAACCATCTATAATTAAGACTTCTGAGCACCAAACTCGAGAGCGCCCCTATGAGTCTTAGACGAGAAACACCATCCGGCGATTATGTCTACGGAGTAAAAAGCAGCACACCGCTTCAGGTCACGAAATGGACCGGCAACCGGGCCGGAGTCACCACTGGTGCTGCTGCTCAATTGATTACGCTGCCCGCTGGCACCGAGCTTGTTGAGATTACGGCTACCGAAAATGCATACGTCGCATTCGGTGATGGCACGGTTGTTGCAACGGCGACAATCGACGCAACCTCGCGTTTGTTTTTGGCAGGGGTTCAGATTGTCCCCGTGCCGATAGATAGCGGTACGCAACTACCCTACACACATATGTCAGTAATTGAGGCGGCGAGCGCGGGCGTTTTTCAGGTCGAGAAAGTTGAATAATGCCCTCAATCTGGCCTCAAAGACGTAACCCGCTCGAAGGGCGGATACTACGGAACCGTAGAACGCCTGAAGATGCTCTCCCCAGTCTTGGGGATTGCGTTCACCTCATTAACGATGGTGAGATTGACTTCCTCGAAATATCTGACTTCAGCCCCCTGCTGAGTCACCAAGGCGATGCATTCTTCGCTACTCCTCCGGGCAAATCTATTGCAACGATGACTGAGTTGCAGGTTCAGGGGAATACCGAGTTCTTTAGTTCTGGTAATGCAAAATATGATTGGGATTTCAGCGCTGACGGAACGCGTGTATGGACGATGTGGGGCGCACAGACGCCAACCAACAACTTCTTCGAGTACGACGTATCTCCGGCATGGTCAATCACGCCGGGTGATTGGTCATTTACCGGTACGCAATACAATTTCGGGGGGTCACTGGCGCGCACGATGGAATGGGCCAGAGATGGCTCTAAACTGTTACTTCTTAATCGTTGGTTCAGCAGCGTTTACAGGATTGTTGCATACGACCAATCGGCTACCCCATTCAGCGCCGCAGTACTTGGTACCTCAACGCAATTTGCATTGCCGGACGGCAACGAATTTGCAATGACATGGAAGCCCGACGGCCTCAAGGTCTATGTCAGCCGAGCCGCGGGACTCTATAAGGCTTTTGTCGCCACCATACCGTGGGATATTACGACGCTGGTAGCAGCAGAGTCCTTTGACTCGACAGTTGACGCAGGTGCCCGTAGTTCAGATCAGATGGCGCTTTCTGAAGACGGCGTATATCTATACAGTATTAACTCCGCCTCGAATCTCTGCCAATGGACGCTCAGCACACCGTGGGATATTTCAACGGCAGGGAGTTTTATTACCGGCGTGAATGTCAACACGGGAACGACTCTCGCGACTCCGAGAGGAATACTTGTCCGACCGAGCACCGGCGATCTCTTTATAATGCGGGGCAACAATACCCCCAAGAGCGCGAAGGTTTTTGGTTGATCGAACCCCTATATGATGTGAGAATACGGAAATGGCTAACAAGACGATACCTCAACTAGATCCGGTAGTAACCGCTGCCCAATCGGATAAGTTTATTGTCCGTCAGGCCGGTGACTTTGAGGATAAACACGCTGATATGTCGGTTATGCAGCTCGCCCTGCAAATTACCGAATCTCAGATTACGGATCTACAAGCGTATCTGACCGATATTACCGGTGAACCCATCGGTGATCTCTCTGATGTCTTCAATTCCACCCCCGCCGATCGCCATGTTTTGGTTTACGACGGTGTAACCGACAACCGATACGAGAATCGCCTACTTGTCGAGGCTGACATCAGCGATTTGCAAGCCTATCTGACGGCCGAAGTGAATGACCTCACGGCGGCGGTCGTGTGGGATAATGTACCGGATGCAAACATCACACAGTCATCCGTCACGCAGCACGAGGCAGCGCTGACGATTACCGAGTCGCAAATAAGCGACTTGCAAGCCTATCTGTTGACCGCTGGCTTCGCCGATCTCGACACCGATCTCGGCGACTTTACGGACATCGGTATTGGGTACGCGCTCGACAACCCAAAGATCACAGTTTCCTCGAACGGAACAACGATAACCCTGTCGCTGCAAGATAATCCGACAGGTGATATTCGATTCCTGTTCACCGACGGTGTGTACACCCATGATTGCACGCCCGCTGATACAGTGGCATTGACGGCAGGCACGGACATCTCTCCGACACTTAACTATGTCTACATCTTACAAAGCACGAAGACGCTGACCGCATCGACTTCCGGCTGGCCCGGCACCGAGCACGCTAAGCTCGGCACCGTACTTTGTCAGTCGGCAGCTTCGCTGCAAACTGATGGCGCGTATAAAGTCCACGCATGGACGAATCACACGACTAATGACATTGATGGTGAACTCGCGCATTTCTCTACGTGGATACGCAATCAAAATGCAACGTGGACGAGCGGTGCGTTAGTCACCCCGACTGTCGGTGTAGCGACGTTCGATCTCGCCGTATCAGCGGGTAGCATACTACAACTGCACCCGCACGCATCTCCGTCGTTCGACACATCCTTGGGATCGGAGGTTATGATCCCGAACGACAACACTACCGCGTATAAACGCGTTGGAGATTTAACCGGCGAACTGACTGACGCGAATGGCGTCAGCATGTCGAACCGATATTACAATCTCGTTGTGTGGATGGTTGTCTCCGAAGACGGTGGCGACTCGCAGTTGATGGTGAACTTACCGACCGCCTCTTACCTCAACGAATCGGACGCGCAGCTCGACAGTTCCGCCACGGCGGTCTTTGACATCCCGACTGATTTCCGAGGCACGGGCGTTTTGCTTGCCCGTCTGACTATTAAGCATAACTCGGGTCCCGGCTCGTTTGTATTGTCACAGAACACTGATCTACGCGGACTAGGACCGGCAACAAGTGTGGGCGGCGGAGGTGGCGGCGCCGGGTCACTTGACGAGCTGTCTGATGTCTTCAATTCGGCTCCCGTTGATCGGCATGTGCTGGTCTATGATGGTGTAACCGATAACCGGTATGAGAATCGTTTATTGGTTGAGGCAGATATTTCTGATCTGCAATCCTATGGTTTTGGTGACGTAACCAAGGTCGGTACGCCGGTCGATAATCAGGTCGGCGTGTGGACGGGCGACGGCACTATCGAAGGCACTACAGGTTTGACATATGACGGTGCCACGCTAGTCGTCAGCGGTGGCGCCGGCATCGGTGGAGTTGTCGCCACTATTCTGCCGACTGCGGCTGACTCTGATACAGGTCTTGGCTCGGGCGGAACTGACAACGTCACAATGGTTCTCGGCGGTATCGAAGGGCATCGTTGGAGAGAATTCAATGGTGAAATAGTTCAGTGGGTTAAGACAGTCAATATCACAGCGTCTACAACACAGACGCAGGGACAAGAAGTTCTTCAGAACTCATATGTCAATGTAAACGTCGTCAACAACCCAAACGATGTCGTAACGCTGCCCGGACTCGGCTCACCTACCGGCGCAATACAGGTAGTCATGAACTCTGGCGCGAATACCTTGCAGGTGTATCCGACCAGCGGTGATGATCTTGGCCAAGGCGTCAATGTTTCGACCACGATTGAACCCGGGCACTCTAAGAGCTGGCACGCTCTTGACTCGACAAACTGGCAGCTGGTGTCAGATTCAAATGTCACTGAGGTCAATGATCTCTCGGCGGCTGTTACATGGGTAAACGTCCCTGACGCGAACATTACACAGAGTTCCGTCACGCAGCATGAAGGCGCAATCGACCATGATTCACTATTGAATTTCGTCGCCAACGAACATATCGACTGGACAGCGGATCAAGGTGCAACCAACATTAACAATGCCAATATTGAGTTGGCAGTTAATGATTTAACCGACGCCTTTAATTCTACTCCTGCTGACCGCCATGTACTTGTTTATGACGGCGTAACTGACAATCGGTATGAGAATCGGGCGCTAGTCGAAGCGGATATTAGCGATCTGCAATCCTATGGTTTTGGTGACGTAACCAAGGTAGGTACACCCGTCAATAATCAGATCGGCGTTTGGACTGGTGATGGCACTATAGAAGGTACTTCTTCGCTGACCTTTAGCGGAACACTGCTTGAACTCGGTGGATGGTTTACAGCAGATTCCGTAGATTTTAAGTCAGTTTCAACAGGTGGTCCGGCACTTCGTAATTTAAATGGAAGTAGTACTACTCCAACAGTTGTTCCCGATAAAGATGATACTGATACAGGTTTAGGTCATGTAGGACCTGACCTACTTTCAATAATCGCTGGTGGAGTAGAAATTGCCAGAGCAAGTGAAAGTACTGAAGATCAATTCATTGTATCTCCGGGTGCGACTCTTGGCAGTCAAGCATTGCCCTCACTTGCATTCGGTGATGGAGATACAGGATTCTACGAAAGTGCAGACGACGTTCTTCGCTTTGTCGTAGATGGCAATAATAGATGGGGAATGACTACTGTTGCGTTTGATGGTGCTGTGGTAGGTGGTCCATCGGTACGCAATGAGACATCTTCACTTACAAACCCGACTTTTGCCCCTCATAAAGCCGCGCTTAATTCCGGCATTGGTGGTGATAGCTCTGGCGTACTTTCGCTCATTGCAAACAGTGTCGAAGGGCTGCGTCTCACTGAAGCAAACTCCGGCGTTATCCAAGCCCCGAATGCCAATGTAGCCATAACTGCTTTTGCTGGTGGTGGCCAAGGCAGTGCAACACAGCTCGATGAAAGTTACAACGTAATCACGACCGTTGCCACGACTGGTGACTCAGTAAAACTTCCACCGGCCTATGCCATTAACTCGCTCATCTATATTAAGAATGATGGCGCGAACGATGCTGACGTTTTCCCAGCAAGTGGCGATGATCTTGGTGCTGGTGTTGATACTGCGGTATCTATTGCAGCAGGTTCTTCGCTGTCATTCATTGCGACTGTAGCTAATTCGACATGGACTCAGTTATTTGTTGATACGACTGGCGGCGGCGCTTCTTTCCCCGAATACTTGTTCTATGCAGATCAGTTCGAGAATCCGAATAATGCAGATTGGGATGTAAACGCACTTGCTCCAGCGGCGGCTGATAGTAATAATGCGGCTCTTACAGTGCGATTGTTTGACGATGCGACTCAAGAGGCGGTAGGCATGTCATTCAGACTTCCTGCTACTGCCACAAATGTCGTATTTGAGTTCGTGAGTCGTGCTGAAACAGCTCCGGGAGGGGCTGTGGCTGCAAAACCTGCGATTGAAACTCGTACTATTGGTGACAATGCAGCGGTTCCTGCTCCACCGTGGAATACGCTTAATCTCACTAAGGTTGATCTTCCGACAAATGAGAATTTCCAGTACGATTCACAAACAATATCTTTCGCTACTTTGCTTTGGACGGCTGGGACTTATGTACAGATGCAGTTGACGAGAAATCCGACACACCCAGACGATAATTTAGTGGGCGATTGGGCACTTTTAGCTTGCAGAGTGAGCTTCACGTAATGGCAATCGCATCAGATGACGTAAACGGAGCATCGTTAGATTTTAACAATGCTGCCGGATTAGTAGCTGATCCTATTACAGTGATGGGCTGGATTCGTTGGCGAGCGGATACTGGCAATACGACATTATCTGTTTGGGACGGTTCTACCAATCGTTGTTATCGTTTGAGTGCGGCAACTGGACCGACTAATATGCGGTCACGTATTTCAACAGACGGGGCAAATCAACTATCTACGTCTAGCAGTACAGCTATCACTATTGGAGCATGGAATCACATGGCTCTGATGTATGATGGTACAGACTTAGAGTTTTGGCTGAACGGTGTGCAGGACGCTACTAATGTTCAAGCTGGTGGATTATTCGCATCTACAGGTCGTTTCGCTATTGGTGGTCAACATGGCGGAGGGAATACTTGTGATGCGGACCATGCTGACGTACGAGTTTATAGCCGTCTACTAAGTCCTGCTGAAATGCAAACTATCTACGCAGCTAAAGGCCATGATGGTATTGTAAATAGTTTGGAACTTCGTGCTCCGCTCAATGAAGCCTCGCTTGGAACTTTGGTTAGCGCGACGAACCCCGTAGATATTGGTCCCTCCAAGATCGGATACTTCGGACAATTTGGAACTCCGGTTCCATCCTATGTACAGGATGGCGGACTCAGCTTTAGAAAGAGAGTATAAGCATGGCATCTGTATTTAACAGGACTAATCCAATATATTACGCCTCAGTGCATACCCCCGACTTTGATCCGGTCGATTGGGCAATTAACCCGGATATTACGCTGGTGGTGGGACAACCAGTAAAATATTGGGAATTAACCGGCGGAACCAACGCAGAAGGTCAAGAAATTGTAGACCTTAAATCACAAGCAGAGCAGGACGCTATTGATGCTGCTGAGGCAGCGGCTCGGGAAACCGCAGGCAGAGAAAACGCTAAAACTGAATTTGATGACCTGTGGCTATTAAGAGCATTTGCTGAAGTTGTTGTTGACGAGATCAATCTACTTCGAGCAGAGCATTCACTACCGGCTAGAACTCCTGCTCAGCTTCGGACAGCTCTTAGGAATAAAATCGACAACCTGTAATTCCAGACTTGATTAGTGGGCCTTATATGTTATAGTGCCTACTCAAACCCTAGTTTGGAGTTCACAATGCCCAACGTACGTATCGAAGCAATCGGCGATGTCGCCTTGCAGGTGGAGGTTCGCCTCGGCCAATCCCTTCGTGATTCAGTTTCTATTCCCGCTGGCGATTCAGCAGAGTTAGTTGTCGGTGGCAACCAGATTATCTCTATAAAAGAGACTCCTCGGGTAGAGGAACGCCCTAAGACAAAATCATGGCAAGAAACGCAGAGGGAGAAAAGGCAGAAGTCAATCGAAGCAGCCAAGAAGGATGAAGCACCTGAACAGCTAGAGTTACCGCTCGGCTATTTCGAGGAGGAAGACTAATGCTGCAATGGGTCGTTGTTGTATTTACGGCACTACCGCCAAATATTCCGCCTAAAGTGCAGTATATACCAGTGGCTTCAAAAGAACGGTGCTTAGAAACGCTCGAAAATGTGACTTCTGAGTTTGAAAAAGCAAAAAAAGAGCATGGGCTGGTTTATCGCTTGGAATGTCGAAAAATCAAGTTTGTCGAAGAGGAAGACAAGACAGAAACCGAATAGGGTGCTACAGTGGGCCAATGAAATGGTGGCTTATAGTTTTTGTGGTTTCGCAGGATGGTACGACACTGTTTGATGTAGAGTTTGACTCAAAGGAGAAATGCCAAGCAGCATTAAGAAAAACGCAAGAAATTACAATGCCTAAGTACCCTATAGGGGGAGGAGTGATGTGTAGGGAGTACCCACTCCCTTTACGCAAACCTAGGAACCCGGAGTTAGAGGTATGAAGTTTTTTACGGTAGTTTTGTTGGGTTTTTTAGTCGTAGGTTGTATAACTCTTACGGAAGAGGAAAAATTGGCATGTGCGGGATCTGAAGAAGGCGCGGCTATTTGTGAAGCAAGCCTCATCGAAAGGAAAAAGGAAGACCGTAAATACGCTATTGAGGAACGCGATGCAGAGTTTCGTGACGAGTTTATTCAGTTTTATGCGGCATGTCAGGCGGCTGGTGGCGTTATTTGGGTACGAAGGACAGGAGCAGGACCCATCTGCCACAAACAGCCGTGTATGCCAAGATGGCAAGACTCATATGGATGTCAGCGTAAGTGATGTGGACAACGATTATTCAGCCCCACCAATAGTAATACCAGAATCAGCAGATTTGGATGCGCGGACGATAATGTATGTGCAGACTGTTTTCTGGATGGCGACTTATGTAAAAGCACAGGCGGAAAAAACTGGGCTTTCTTGCGACCAGATTATTGAAGAATTTGGGGTAAATGTTAGAAGGACGATAGATCCGGATTGGAGGCCCGACGCATAGTGTTTACGCTTAGATTTGTTCGTGCTCATGGCGAATATAAAGCCTATTCAGCAGTAAATTATCAAGTTCATCGCCAAACCGATGGTATAGCGGTAGTAGAAATGTCGCGGAAGTTGAATGGGCAAGATTCATTTTCAGAATATGTAGCTGACGGACCAAACGACTATACAGTCTGCTACGTAACAAACCTTGATGGTAAAACCATCGACGTAATCAGACAAGTGGAGATGACAGATGCCAATTCGTAAAGTTAAAGGCGGGTACAAAATTGATAATGTACCGGGTATCTCTAAGACTCTTGCTGCTGCTAAAAAACGCCTCGCTGCTGTAAAAGCTAGTCAAGCGAAAAGGGGCAAAAAACGTGCCTAGAAAATCCATGAACGGGGTGCGAATCCACCTCATCCTTACAAAACCTCAGTATGCTCGAATGCAGAAATTATCTGAGAAAACTGGGTTACCAATGAGTGAGTTAATGCGCCGTGCAGTTGATACCTACCTCTCCTCGGAGAAACAATGACTCGCAGAAGGATGACATAGACGTACCCCCGTGGCGCGAAACAGAGGCTCGGAAGATTTATGAGGAGCTACAAACCGTGCAAGCGAATATCCATGTCACCAACGAGATCATAGCTTACCTACAATCAGGGGAATTTTTATTCCTAATTATGCTGATTTGTGGGACAATACTTGCAGCAAAATGGCTGAAAAAACAATGAAATACCACGCAATTATTATGGCTCCGCAACTCGTTACATTCGATAATGATGGAAAACTTCTTACCAGCGTAAATCACGAGGCCCACACTTTTTGCAGTAATTTTCCGGATGTCCACATAAAAATGGGTGATGCTGTCCATCAGTATACTCCGAAATTGTTATTAGTAGTTCCCGCAAAGTCCGACCCTGAATCTCCGTTAGTATTTGACCCGCCTCCAATGGTGGCATGAAATGAGTTCGGGTGACGCTAATCCTAACCACACGGCATTCATAACTCCGCCGACTATAGGCAAGTTTATGATAGACGACTCATTTGTTCGTCTAATTATGGGTCCTGTTGGATCTGGAAAATCGGCGGGTTGCTTTATGGAACTTTTACGACGAGCCACTTTACAGGAACCTAATAGGGAGGGAATTCGTCCCACTCGAATGGCGATTGTCCGTAATACGTTGCAGCAATTGCGTCAAACTTGCCTAGCCGACATCCAAATGTGGCTGTCACCTATAGCGCATTACCGAGTCACAGATTCAACCATACAAGTTCGTATTCCACTCCCTGATGGTACAAAAGTCGAATCAGATTGGATGTTGATTCCACTCGATACAAAGCAAGACCAGCAAAGGCTTCTGTCTCTTAACTTGACCGGTGCATGGGTATCTGAGTTTCGTGAGATCAATCCGGAGCTTATTTCGGCGCTAAGTGGTCGTCTTGGACGATTTCCGTCAAAAGCCGTAGTTCCTCCGACATGGTTCGGTATTGTCGCTGAAAGTAACCCGCCAGATGAAGATTCTGAATGGTATACGCTACTCGAAGTTGAGCGGCCACCAAATTGGGCTTTTTACCGGCAACCGGGAGGCATGGAGTCAAATGCGGAAAACATCGAAAACCTGCCCGATGGTTACTACGAAAACCTGCTCGCAAATAACAATAAAGACTGGTCAGACATTCATGTTCATGCGAAATACGGTAAGTCGCTCGGAGGACAAGCTGTATTTCGGGCATCTTTTAATCCGGGCTTCCATATAAAGCCATCCGATGAACTCCAAGTCGTTGAATCTATGCCGATAATGGTTGGACAAGATTTTGGACGTACTCCCGCTAGTCTTATCGGGCAGATAGATAATAGAGGTCGGCTTGTTATTTACGATGAAGTAACTAGCGAGGATATGGGGATCGAGCAGTTTGCTACTTCGTTACTTAGACCGCTTTTGTATGAAAAATATTCTACCAAGAAGATATACATGGTTGCTGATCCTAAGGGACGCGACAAATCTCAAATTAACGAGGATTCGCCGTTTGATGTCCTTAAGCGGCTAGGATTCGATATTTATCCTGCTCCGACAAATAATATCGACGCACGTTTAAGAGCAGTAGAACAGCTATTGCTACATCAAGTAGGTGGGGGTCCACAGCTCATAATTAGCGACAACTGTACGACTCTTACGCAAGCTATGAAGTATTGGTATAGATACCGTCGGAAACAGACGGGGATGCTAGAAGATAAGCCTGAAAAAACCCACCCGTGGTCAGATGTCGCCGACTGCCTTCAGTATATGGCTATGAGCACGAACGCGAACTACCTCGGTAAAGTTATGGCGTCTATGAATCCTCCCAAGCCGAAAGATCCAATTCCGGTCGGTTCTTGGACGTAGTATGTTCTTCGGGTTCTGCGTTGATAATAGTAAGGGGCTGGTTAGCTTCTCCGTCACCTGTATTGATGTGGATGGAAACATTGAATCCATGCCCAGCATTGTTACCCTGCCCATCAATCTTCCCAGTTTTACCGGCGAGGATAGTGAGCTGCTTGATGCTGTCTATCTTGGATTGCGTGCTTCCTTCCTTGTCGTGAATAACGCGGTCCAGCACGGGCAGCGAATCCTCCAGCAGAATTTCTGCCTTCATCATGATCCGCTTGCCAGCGTTCATATCCCCTGACAGCTTGCGAAGAGCGTCTTTAAGCATACTTCGGAAAGCCGGAGTGCTCTTTAGCTTTCTCCACTGTTCTTCAGTTAGTCCGTATTTTTCTTTAATGCCGTCAGCATCGGCAAGACCGGCGGCTAATTCCGCGCAAATAGTAGCGCTCAAATGGCTCAGTCCAAGCTGGTCGTCTTGTATGGCTAATTCGCCCATAGTTACTCACGAAGCGGATTGACAATCCCTATATCATACACGCAGAATAGACCCTATGGCTAATGGCACTCCTCAAGCAATTCCTGTCAATCCCGGCGTTGGCAGGGGGTTACTACGAATAGTCTCGAACGACACTCTTGTTCAGCAGGAGCAAGAAGCTGCTCGCCTGCGGGAAGCCGAAGAGAAGGAAGACCTTCTCGAAGATAAATTGGCGAGCCACATTCGAGCTAGAATGACTGATATGCGTAATTTTAGGAATGCAGAAGGCATTTCTGAACGCCTGTTAGAAGCTCTTCGTACGTACAAAGGTATGTACGACACGACTAAGCTAAATGAAATAAAGACGTTTGGTGGTAGTGCAGTCTACGCCAGAGTTACATCTACCAAATGCCGAGCTGCTACAGCTCTACTCAGAGATGTATTTCTAGGTCCTGAACGTCCGTGGGAACTTAAGCCGACTCCTGATCCACAGGTTCCGCAAGAGATCCAAGCGGATATTCAGCAGCTAGTAAATGTCGAAATTCAGACTATGATGCAGGCCGGGCAACAGCCTGATCCGCAGCAAATTGAAGACCGAATTCGATCACTGCAAAAAGCAGCCGACAAAGCGGCCAAAAAACGGGCATACGACGAGGCAGGTAAATCTACTGATAAGCTGAATGATATTCTCGTTGAAGGTGATTTTTACGAGGCATTAGCACAATTCCTTATTGACCTCCCGATTTTTCCTTACGCCTGTTTGAAAGGCCCTGAAGTTCGTCGGGTTACCCAAACCAAGTGGGTAAACGGTCAACCGATTCGGCAGTCGGTGCCAAAAATGTTTTGGAAGCGGGTTTCTCCGTTTGATATTTACTGGTCACCCGGCGCCGCGACAGTCGATCAAGCGGAATTTGTAGAGCGCATTAAGATTACAAGGGCTGAGCTTACTAAGGTCAAAGGGCTACCGGGTTACAATAATGACGCCATTGACGCTGTATTGGAAATGGCTCACCTCGACGGCTTACATGAGTGGTGGGATACGATCGACACCGCCCGCGCCGAACTTGAAGATCGCGAGAGGTGGGCACGAACTGCCACTTCTCTCATCGACACAGCAGAATTTACAGGTCATATATCTGGAAAGCTGTTACGAGAATGGGGTAAAACTGAAGAAGAAGTTCCGGATGAAAGTGCTGAATATTTTGTAACAGCATGGCTAATCGACCGCCATGTTATTAAGGTTCAGATTAGTCCGGCTACGCAGGATCGTGCCCCATATTTCATAACAGCTTTTGAGCAAATTCCCGGCGCACTGATGGGTTACGGTTTAGTAGACCTGTTACAAGATGTACAGACTATCTGCAATGCTGCGGCACGAGCTATAGTGAACAATGCGTCTATAGCGTCTGGACCGCAGGTTGTGATTAACGATGCTGTGCTTCAGCCCGGAGAAAATGATCAGTTATTTCCTTGGAAACGGTGGCACGTAAATTACGATCCGTCGCTTGTTTCTTCTGGACTAAGGCCGATTGAATTTGACCAGCCTCAGATGAATGTGGCTGAGCTTATGGGTATTTATAACCAATGGTATCAACTCGGTGATGAAATTAGCGCAATACCCCGCTACATGACCGGTAATGAGCGAGTTGGCGGCGCAGGCCGAACCGCTTCTGGACTGGCGATGCTTATGGGCAACGCCTCAAAAACTTTACAAAATGTTGCTGCTTCTATTGACCGGGATGTAATCGCTCCGATCTTAGAGGGGCTGTTTGAAATGGTAATGCTCACCATGCCGGGAATGTTTCAGGGTGATGAGCAGATTGTTGTTAAGGGTGTGAACCATGCCGTCAAGCGCGAACAAGATCGCATGAGGCAGCTTGAGTTCTTGCAACTTACAGCTAATCCGATTGACATGGGTATACTTGGTATACCGGGCCGAGCTAATGTTCTGCGTAGTGTTGCTGACAACCTTGGTCTTGAGCATGAAAAAACAGTTCCCGACGAGGAGACTATTCAAGCAAATATAATGGCGCAAGAGCAGGCGGCGGCAGCAGCAGCGCAGGTTCCTACGCCCCCAGAACAAGGAGGTGATCCTAGACAGACACCCGGCCCCAAGGATGAGCGGGCGGGTCCTGAAGCTGCGCGAGAGGAAATTGAAGGTGATTTTACTGGACCAACTGGTAGGCCCGGAATGAGGGCTGGAGGATAGAATTATGCCGAGTAGAGGCAAGAAGTACGGAAATGCATCGCAGGTTACGACACATGTTGACAGCTATCGCGATGGCGGGAAGGTCAAAAAGAAAAAGAAACGATCTTTGGCGGAGCAGGCTCTCGCCGGTGGAAAAATGACTGGTAAGGCGCTTCGCGGAGTAGGGCAATACGTTGCGGATAAGGCTGTTACACCAGCGCTAAAGAAGGCTGGCTATCAGGATGGCGGGAAAGTGAAGAAAAAGAAGGTCGAACCCAAGCCGGAAATGCTTGGTACAGGCGCCGCAGCCAAGGCCGGTGAAACCCTGCGAAGCAAGCGCAAAAAGCAGATGGAAGAACTCGGTCTTTAGTAGACATCTCACGTTCAGGTACGGTAATATCGACCTGTAATTTTCTCCAATACGTATCAGGAGTTTTGAAATGAAAGGCAAGTTCCTTGGTGACACTAAGGGTAATCGCGACCTGAAGACCAATCGTTCTGACGGCGGCAATGGCGGCAGTGGCGAAAGCCATCCGTTCAACACCGGCAAATATACCGGTGCAGGGACCAAAGGCAATCACGATCTCCCGACCAACCGCACTGGCGGTGTAAGTTCCGGTCATGGCGGCGGACCCCACAAAGCTGGCGGCAAGAAGAGCTACTAATGGCTGTTCCTAACAGAGCAAAACCGAAGAAGTGTGTGAACAAGTTTCGCACGGCTGGCGCGGACGGTTTCAAGGAAGTTTCCGTCGGTCCAGCAAAGTACGATGCTCGTATGCAGGGGGATTTCTCCAAGACGGGCAAACAGGTAGCGGCGAAGAAACAGGATATTTCGCTTGATGACCAGAAAGCCAGAGCTGAGCGATATGGTTTGGATCTCGATTCGAGCGATGTTGTTGGGCTTGGTTTGTTTTGAAATTAACTAAAGAAGCAGCACAATCATTTGCAAATCTTCGGTCTAACCCGGACTTTGCGGTAGTTCTCAAGTGGATGCAGGGACACCGAACTGCATTCCGCGATAAGTGCAGCACGGCTTCAGGTAAAAATGTTTACCGGGCGCAAGGCGCCGTTGAAGCTGTAGACGGCTTTATTGCGGGATACAAAGAGGCCCCACAGATCACGGAGAAATTTAAATCACAGATGTAGAGGTGAATACGCATGAGTGCGCTCCCGAAAAACGTGAAAGCACAAGTTGACAAAGCAAATGAAATGATCGAGCAGATGAAAGCTGCTCAGAATCCTTCGGCAGAAGAAAAAGCTGAAGAAGCTGCTGAAGCCGAAGTTGAGGTTGAGATTCAAGCTGAACCCGAACCCGAACCTGAACCCGAACCTGAATCCGAACCTGAAGAATCAGGTTTAGAGCACAAGTATAAGGTTCTACAGGGTAAGTACAATGCGGAAGTCCCGCGACTGCATAAGCAAGTAAAAACGCAGGACGAATTGATTGGCGAGCTGAGACAGAGGCTCACCAACACTGAGAGTATGCTCGCAGTAATGAATACTGCTCAGAAACCCGCAAAAAAACCTGAACCACACTCCAGTCTCCCTGAGGTTTCTGAGGATGAGATTGACCAGTTTGGCCCCGATTTGATTGATCTTGTCGAGAGAGTTTCGGCAAGACGGCTCCTGCCAGAGATTGATAATGCACTTGCTCCCGTAAAAGAGAGCTTTAAACGTGTGGAACAAAACACTTCACAAGTCCATCAATCTATGGCAAGATCCGAACGTGAGAGGGTGTTACAGGACCTTGCTCAAGCTGTTCCGAACTGGGAGCATCAGAACGAGGACCCGGAATTCCTTTCATGGCTAGATGAGATGGATGTCTATGCGGGTAGGCCGCGAGGCGAACTTCTCACCGAGGCATTTAGGTCGCATGACACCCCTAGGGTTATTGCGATTTTTAAAGGCTTTCAGACAGAAAACGCTGTCGTAACGCCGAGTAAAGAGCCTGCTCCGAAGAAAAAATCGGAACCACAGGCAAAACTCGAAGATTACGTGGCCCCCGGAACGCCTAAAACCGGGACGACAAGCGCTCCAAATGAAAGCGGGAAGCGGGTATGGACCCGCGCAGACATACAGAGCTTTTTCGCTCGCAAAAATGAGCTTATCAGGACGGGGAAACCCATACCTGAAGAATGGAAGAAACTCGAAAGAGATCTGTTTAAAGCTCAGAGCGAAGGCCGAGTAAGTTTTTACCGATAACTTTTGTTAGGAGCTAATTATGGCTTATCCAGTAGCAAACCCATCGTGGGATGGAGCAGCACCTCCGAGTCCTGCGTACTCTGGAACCTTTATTCCAGAGGTATGGAGCGGCAAGCTCATTGAAAAATTTTATGAAGCTACCGTTCTTGGTGCAATCGCAAACACGGACTACGAAGGCGAAATCAGAAACCAAGGCGACTTGGTAAAGATTCGTCAGCGTCCGGATGTCACCATTTCTGATTACGAAGCGAATCAAGATTTGGACATCCAGCGTCCAGCGGCAGATGTCATTGATCTGCTTATCGACAAAGGTAAGTATTTCAATGTCGCATTGGACGACGTAATGGAAGTTCAGGCTGACATCGACCAGCTTTCGATCTGGGCAGAAGACGCTGCCGAGCAGATGAAGATTGCTGTCGATACGGACGTTCTGGACAACATTACTAATGTAGCTGCGGGCGGTGCGGACATTGCCGCTGCCAACCGTGGCCTGACCGCCGGGGCAATCTCCGGTGATCTGGACGTTGGTGTAGCAGCCACGCCTCAGTTCGTATCTGGCTCCGGTGCAGGCACCCTCGCAGGTGACACCGCTGCCAATGCCGAAAAAATCGTTGACTTCATCATCAAGTGTGGTCAAGTTCTCGATGAGCAGAACATCCCCGAGACAGGTCGTTTCCTTGTGGTTCCGGCATGGCTCGCAGCTCGCGTCAAACGATCTGAGCTGAAAGATGCATCGCTCGCAGGTGATGGAACGTCGATTCTGCGTAACGGCCGCCTTGGAATGATCGACCGGTTCACGGTTTATCTGTCGAACCTGATTCTTCCGCAAGGCGCTACGCCGACCGCATATCCACTCCTGTTCGGCACGACTGCTGCCCTCACCTTCGCTGCTCAGTTCACCAAGATGGAAACGATCCGCTCCGAGCGTTCGTTCTCCAACCTCTTGCGCGGACTGCAAGTTTACGGCTTCCGAGTTGTAAATGGCGTTGCAATGGGGCTGGCGCATGTAGCTAAGGGCGACGAGTCCTAATAGTTGCTAAGGCTATGGACCCCGGCCGTATCTTCTGGGTGCGGCTGGGGTCTTCCTCAGGAGGCTTTCGGTGGCTACTAAGACCTATCAAGATTTAGTTGAAGAAGCACGAGATCTGCTTCAGGACACAGACACAAATCTTGAGCGATACTCGAATGCCTTTCTTCTCCGAATTCTCAATCGTGGGCTACGGGATCTGGGCACTATGCGGCCCGACGTTTTCTACGACCTCTTTTCTGGGAATAACCTAAACGTACCCGAGATAGTTGAGTCCGGCGCTGGCGCTGGTCAGATCAACTGGACTGACGTTTTCTCCCTCGAATTCCAATTCTATTCCCCACTGGTACTTTACGTTACCGGTGTGGCCGAAGTCGCCGATGACGAATATACTGTCAATACGAGGGCGGCTCTGCTAGTTCAGCAGTTCCGAAACCAAGTGATAGGACTCTGAGATGGCGACAGAATTCGGCCAAATAGATTTTGAAACTCTACTCAAGGATACGANNTGAAATTCTACTCAAGGATACGATCCCGCAAACTCCCGGCATCATGCGGAACTTAGCCTTTCGCGAATTTCGCCTCGCTGCCAGAGAGTTTTTTGAGCGATCATACGCTTGGACAAAAGTAATTTCGGATATTGATACGCCCGCTGGCGATGTACCTGTTCAGGTCGTCTGTCCCGGCCCCGGAACGGGTACATCAGATGTCATACTGCTTGTAGATGCCGACGGCGCCGATGGTGCAACAACGTACACTGAACGGTCATTGAACGCTCGTCCTGCTACTTTTGTCGGCAACGCACAATTAGATACCGCGCAATCTCAGTTCGGCGGTGCATCGCTACTACTTGATGGTACAGGTGACTATATCGAGTTTGCTGACGACGCTGCTTTCGATCTAGGGTCAGGAGACTTTACCGTAGAGGGCTGGGTTCGTTTCAACTCATTACCGTCAGTCGGTGACGAGATGACATTGGTTTCCCAATGGTCGATCGGTACAGCGGCAGATCAGGCATGGGCAGTCAGTCTTATCCAAGACGGCGGTGATTATCGAATCAGGTTTGAGGCTGAAGATGATTTTGGCGTATTTGAGCAGGGCGGACTTGGTGGCGCACCAGCCCTAAACACATGGTTTCATTTTGCTGCACAGAGATCTGGTGACACGCTCAGTATTTGGTTTAATGGAGTATTGGAGTTTGAAGCCCCCGGTATATTTTCTGGTGCGATACAAAACTCTACCGAAACTGTAAAGCTCGGTGTATTTGATCCTGCTGGCGGAGGCAATGCGGCTTTTCTTGACGGCTGGCTTGATGATGTCCGCCTTACCTCAAGCGCGCAGTATACAACTGGTGGGGCGATTACTCCTCCAACTGAAGCATTTCCGATCCCAGCTCCCGCTGTTGATCCCAATGTCGAAGTTATTGCGATCCTTGATCTACGACTAGGAAACCGTAGTCGCAAACGACTGCCGGGTAAACCAGCTCAAGACAAGGCGGAATATACCTCAGATAATCCGGAGCATTGGTACATTACATCTAATCCCGATGAGTTCCGTTACTATCCGCGCCTAACCAATGATTTGGTAGGGGAAACGGAAGCTGTAGTAGCCCTAATACCGGCCTTTGACACTACCGAACTGCCGCGGCAGGTAGCGCTCAAATACTACGACGCGATCATAGATGGCTACCTTGCGCGTGTGTATAATCATCCGAACAAGCCGTATTCTGCCCCTGCTTTAGCAGGACAGCATCGGCATAATTTCTTGCGCCGCATTGGATTCTATGCAGCACAGAGGAAGCAAGGATATAACGACTCCCAGAATTGGGCGTATCCCCCAGCTTGGGGAGTGAAAAGGTTAGGCGGAAATGGCTGATTTTTTAAAGTTTACAAATAACGCAACATCAATCCTTTCTGTGTCGATCGGCGCAGGTGACACCCTGATTACAGTTGGTTCAGGTGACGGTGCTTTGTATCCTACGCTTGGGGCAAGTGAATTTTTCTACGCCACGCTGGAAGACGGTTCCGGCAATCTGGAAATTGTAAAAGTAACCGCCCGTTCCGGCGATAACTTTACGGTAGAACGCGGCGCTGACAATACAACTGCTCAAGCATGGGCAATGAATGCAACCCGTGTTGAGCTTCGCCTCACCGCCATCGTTGTTGAGGAGTTCCTCCAAAAGAACGGCGGGATTATGACCGGCGAACTCGACATGGATGGGAACTACATTAAAGACGGGCTTTTAAGAGCTGGAGCTGCAACAACCCGGTATGTTTCTGGCTCTGAGGTTGTCGATGTACCGTTGCGTGGTACAGCGGGTGGGACGGGCAATCAGATTACCGTACCGACCAACGGAACAGACAGAGCGCAGGCGGCCGGTGCATTATCTGGCGGGCCAGACGATATTCTTGTGGCTGGTGACGATCTAGTAGCTGGTGGCGTAATAGGCTCGGCATCTGAAACTGCGGAAGGCGTCATCGAGATCGCCGATGACACAGAGATGGGTGCTGGTACAGATGATCTTAAAGCAGTTACTCCAGCTAAATTTGCGGAGACAAATGCGGAAGAAGCGGACGGTACTAGTCCGGGTCACTTCGGAACTACAAGATTTGCACAAACCGCAGAAATAACACCGGATACACCGACCGTTGACAATGCAGCTATTAGTCCGGCTAGACTTATAGACCGTACAGCGACCGAAGATCGAGTAGGGCTTATTGAACTCGCCGACCAAGCAGAAGTTGATGCTGGTATTGATGATACAAAAGCGGTCACACCCGCAAAACTTGCTAATGCTTCAAATTTACCGGGAAGTTTTCGTGGAGCTAAAGCCTATCATATTGGTACATTAGTAGGCGCAGCCGGTCCCGGCCAAGAAATTCCGAGAAATGATACGCCTGCATTCACCGCGCTTGATAGTCCCCAAGAAGCACCAGTTGCTCTTGATGGGGAAGTTTACGATACTGATAATATCCATGACCCCGTAACTAATAATTCTCGGATGACGGTTCCCGCAGGTGTAACTAAAGTACAACTGAGGGGCGGTATAACAAAGTCTGACGGTTTTTCTGGTGTCCATCATTTACGGATTAGAAGGAACGGTAACTATTCGGGTATTGACCCAAACCAAGGCGACTGGATACCACATACATCGTCGGGTAGTGTTGGTTCAACCTCTCAATACGGATTGTGCTACATTGATTCCGGCGTTATTACTGTTCAAAATCCGGGCACTGATTATTATGAGTTATACGTACTAAATCAGAATACTCTTTCCGACGGTGTAGACGATACTTGCTGGTTTGAAATGATAGTTATTGAGTAGGTGCTACAATGGCTGGAGTTAAATTTGAGAACTTTCAGGGCTTAGCACCACGTTATTCCGAGCGCCTTTTACCCCCAATGGCGGCCACAGTCGCCAGAAATACAAAGCTCTACAACGGAGAACTTCGCGGCTTTCGTCAGCTACTTCCTCTGGATGATCTTTCTGGTCTAGCTTCTACAGTACGTCGCGTATTGCGGGTGCCAGATACTCCCGATGATGCATTTATCGCTTTCGACTCTCGGGATGTAAGCATTGTCAAGTCGCCACTTATCGCCGATGCCTATGATCGGTATTACTGGGCAGGACCTAGTGTTGGCGCCCCAATGATGAATACCGCTGCCCGTATTAAGAACGGCGATGATCCGTTTCTACTCGGCATTCCAAGACCAGCTAATGCACCAGTAGTCGTGCCCCCTGCTGGGTCCGACGAAACTCGGGCTTACGTTTATACATTTGTTAGTGAGTTTAGTGAAGAAGGGCAGAACTCTGATCCTACCATTGTTACTGGAGGTTCTGCTACGGGGTGGAATATCAGCGGTATTGACAACTCAATGCCTGATTTGAGCCAACGTGCATTTTCATTAGGGTCGAAGGTCAAAATTTACCGGACAGTTCCCGGTTTTGCGTCGAGTAACTTTTTCTTTGTTGATGAGATTCCGTTTGGTCAGACTACATATGTCGATAATAAAAGTAACGAGGAGGTTGCCTCAAATAGTATTCTCAATTCTACTACTTTTGCGGAACCGCCTAGTGATCTTGAAGGGTTTGTAGTTGCACCTAATGGTTACCTTATTGGGTGGGTTGGTACGCGGCTCGTATTCTCCGAGCCTTATCGTCCTCATGCATGGCCCGTATCATATGAACTTGGAACAGAGTTTCCGATTGTCGCCATCGGTATATTTGGCTCTACCGCCGTAATTGGTACTGAGTCACAGCCCTATTATGGGCAGGGGGTAAACCCAGCGTCGTTTACCCACCGCAAGGTTGATGAGGTTATTCCTTGCCTGTCTCGTCGGGGTTTAGTTTCGACGCGAGCCGGTGTGTATTATCCGTCTACCGATGGTTTGGTCATGGCAACCGGCAGCGGTATACAGGTTATTACCAGAGATATTCTTACCAAAGAGGAGTGGGCGGTATTTAGACCCGATGACTTGTTCGCTGCCAATCTTGGTATGCAGTATATTGCTTTTAGCGATAGCAATACTGGGTTCGTTTACGACCCTATAGAGCCAACTAAGAAACTGGTTGAGCTGGAAGGTATTACATTTGTGGAGGGGATCGAAACAGACCCCTATACCGGCAATGTGTTTTTGCTACGAAATGACCGGTACACAGAATTTGATTCCGAAGTAGATGACCCGGACGTTTTCCCAGATAGGCTTGTATGGCAGTGGAAAAGTAAGCTCCTACAAACTCCCAAACCTTTAAATTTTGGCGCTGCAAGAATTCAGTTTGATGTGGGAAGCGCAAGCAACCCATACTCTACAGTGGGGATACTGATACCTTACAACGAAGCACTGTTTGCTGTTGCTCCGTCGCTAAATACATTGAATGGACACCCACTTGGCGGTCAACCCGCTGAGAGTAGTGGACTTGTTAGCGCTCCGCCTGATGAGGAAATACGACAGCCCTTAGGCGGTAGTCTCCTCTATAATATTAACTACCTTCTGCAAATACCATTCTCGGTGCGGTTCATTGTATACATACGTGACAAAGGTAGGTTCAATCGAAAGATTGTTGACACAGTTGTTACCGAAGAAAAAGTACTGCGGCTCCCGACCGGCTTCAAATCCGATTTGTGGCAGTTCGAGATGCAGGGTAATACGAATGTGTATTCACTTCAGGTAGCAGAAACGCCAGCCGGATTAGCCGGAATTTAAGATGGCTAGTATTTCCAGAGGAGGTAACAGGGAGTATCCGAGTATTCCCGAAATCACTGAGGATACTCAAACTCATACCGTTGCTCTACAGGCAATAAAAGAGGCTCTTGAAACTCACGAGCGTAGAAGCCGTAATATAGAGGGTTCCTTCGTTCGGTTCAGTGAATTAGTTGATCTCGGCATCATAGACTCGCAGGGAGATTTCGTTCTTGAAATATCCGAGGTCGGGACGAATGGCTTGGTCGGATTCTACGGAACAACTCCCATAGCCCAGCAGACCTCAGTGCCGGTTACGGCAGCAGGTATTCATGCAGCTTTGGTCGCATTGGGCTTGATTACGTAAATCAATTAGTGTCTAATTAAGGCCCACCAACAGGAGGCTCTAATGAAATTAACGCAACAACAGCTCAACGCTGCTCTCGCAGCAGGTTTAGTTCTCACGAATCCCGCTCAGTCCGAAACTCCGCTGCCGGTCAAGCATAGCGCAGGAGTGCTGGTGCTCTATGAAGTCTTGAGTGCCCTTGCCACTGGCAAGTTGATGCTCATACAAAATCCCGTCCATCAACAAGTTCTGGAACAGCCAGAGGATTCTGAAGATCCTGAAGAAGCTGAAGATCCTGAAGATGTTTGAGGAACTTATAACACATATCCTGAAAGCGGAGGGGTGGGACACTTATACGAACCACCCTGCCGACAGGGGAGGCCCTACCAAATGGGGAATTACTCAGAAGGCATGGGCGGAATACCGCGGTCGGGATGTCTCCATACAGGAGATGCAAGAGATTACAGAGCAGCAGGCCCGAGATTTCTACGAGAAACTTTACATAATTGCCCCCCGCTTTAATGCTCTCCCTGAAAAGATCATTCCCCTTGTTGTTGACTCTGGCGTGAACAGTGGCGTACGAACTGCGTCTAAGTGGGTTCAGCGAGCGGTTGGGGCGGTGCAGGACGGCTTTATAGGCCCCAAAACCATCGAGGCGGTAAACTCGCAAAACCAGATCACTACCTTCCTGCGAATCGTATCCTACCGGACAAAGCTGTATGGCAGGCTCGTATCTAACGACCCCAAGCTGAAGGCCGCTAAGGAAGCGGGTTTCAGGCTTCAGGCTGAAAACGCCGCTGGGTGGAATAACCGCATAATGAGCTTCGTAGAGGGACTTGCCGATAGTCTTAAATAGCAGGTAAAATGGCCCTATCTACGTAGGAGCCACCTGTGTTAAAAACTGTCCTTAAATTCCTGTCTGGAGGAGCCGCCGAACAAATCGGTGAGTACTTCGATAATCGACAGAAGCTCAAGCAGCAGCTCATCCTTACCAAGCTCGAAGGTAAAATAGAGGTTGAGAAGGCAACAGCAGCAGCCAAGATAAAGCAGCAAGAAAACGTCCATAGCTGGGAGATGGCTCAGATCGCCAACTCCGGCTACAAGGATGAGATCGTACTTGCTGTCGTACTGTACCCATATGCCGGATCATTCGTTCCCGGCCTCCAAGACTCTATTCTGACCGGCTTCGAGAATCTCGCGAAGATGCCTTATTGGGCAATCGGCTTGACCGTTACAATCTTCCTTGCGATCTACGGCATACGCCATAAAAACGCATCAAGGCTGAATGCACCGGGGCTGAAAGACAAGGATGTTGAAGGAGTGAAATAGTGAAGGTGATATTTGGTGGCGTCTTACTCCTGCTGTGTACCCCTGTATACGCAGGCTGCTGGGATAGTAATACTCGTTTGGATTTCTGGTGCGCGGCTGAAGCATATGACGCTAAAGGGTTGTATGAACTAGCTGCGACCATGCGCTGCGAGATCTGGCAGATAAGGAAACATTTTGGTACACGCGATCAATGTGTAGTGGCTAATACATACACACCACCGCAGGATCACGTAGAGCATGAAGAAGTAGAAGCGGAGGTACATAACAACCTAGCTCAAAAACTCGAAACAGTTGCACGTAAACAGTATGAGTACGAGCAAAGCCGAAAGGTATATGCTCAACAGGCATTGACAGAGTTGAAGGAGCTGGAATGATTCCCCTCACCGCTAAAACCTTAGCTGTTAAGGTAGCAGAATGGGCTGCGTTTCTCGCTGTATTTGGTACGGCTGGTAGCTACTGGATTAACACTGAAGTAGAACGGCGGATGGAGGAGCTGGTACAAGACCCCGGCAATCACCCTTCTGTAGTGCAGCTTCAAACTGAAGTTGAGAATATCAAGGCTGGGCAGGCCCGGATTGAATCAAAGGTTGATATGTTTTCCAGTAAGTTTCTTGAGTATTTAGAGAGGCAAGCCCAGTAATGTCCAAGGTCAGGAAGTATTACGCTTTCTCACCTTTCACTTCTGGTGAGGCAGTATTCGGTCTTGAACGTATTGCTGATATAGAGGAAGAACTTCGTCCCCTGCATGAGTCCCATTACAACGAGACTGAAACCCTCTATCTGGATACCCCGTTTGACGCATCCTACGATCGGTATAAGGCGTCTGAGGAGATTGGTCAGTTTGTACTGTTTACGATACGTGTAGATTCGACACTCGTAGGGTACGTGCAGTATTATGTTTTCAATGATATGCATACCCGCGTCAAACAGGCGAGGGAAGATGCGTTGTTTATTGCGAAGGAATACCGTGGCAAGAAATTTGCACCACGACTCCTATCTTATGCCGAAGATGCGCTTCGGCAGCTTGGGTGCAGCTACATCGGGATGTCCAGCAAGGCTCCTGTTGGTGGTCCAGATGTAGGACCGTTCTTGGAGAAGAACGGGTATAAACCCATAGCTATTTTCTACTCGAAGAAGCTAGAGGATTGATAGATGTGTTGCAGTGATCCGCCGCCACCGCCTGATCTTGGGCCAATGGCTGACGCCAGTATGGAGGCTGCTCGAATAAATCAGCAGACCGCCAGAGAGCAGCTAGACTGGGCACGAGAGCAGGACGCAATGAATCGAGAGGTCTTAAACCAAGTCCTCGAAATCCAAATGCCTGCTATGCGCGAGCAGTACGAGCAAGCTCGATCTGACCGTGAACGGTATGAGACTTTATTCCGTCCGATGGAAGATCAGTTCGTCCAAGAGGCGCAGCAATATGACACACCTGAAAGACAAGCACAGGCACGAGCGAAGGCTATCGCAGATGTCAGCACTCAATTCGATGCACAACGACGTAACGCTCTCCAACGTCTTGAAGGCTACGGAGTCGATCCATCACAAGTCCGCAATGCCGCTCTTGATGTGGGTGTTCGCACACAGCAGGCCGCTGCCCAAGCAGGAGCCGCGCAGCAGGCCGGGCAAAGAGTCGAAGATATAGGACGCGAGATGCGTGCCCAAGCGATTAATCTTGGCCGTGGCGCACTCGCTGGCGCTGGTCAGTTCTATGGTGGAGCAGCACAGGCAGGGCAAATGGGCGTACAGGGCGCAACGGGCGTAACAGGAGCGAGCACCGGCGCATTTGGAACGGCTACCCCATTTGCACAACTGGGTATGCAAGGGTTCGGTCAAGCCGCAGACATCATGGGGCAAGGATACGGAATGCAAATGCAACATTTTGGAGCACAGCAGGAACAGAGAGCCGGGATGCTTTCCGGTGCTGGTCAGCTTATCGGTATGATCCCCGGAATCCAAGACGGCGGTGCAGTCGCCGACTATGCTCCAACCAACGGGATGGTAGTCGAGGGCGAATACGAACATGTTCAGGACCCAGTGGGTGATGTTGAGGGTCCGGGCGATGGTTCAGGTATTGACGATCAGATCCCGGCAATGCTCTCCGCTGGAGAGTATGTGATCCCCGCTGATGTTGTCCGTGCAAAGGGCGAGGAATTTTTTGACAAACTCCTTGAGAGATACCACACCCCCGCCGAAGTGCAGCGACAGCAGCGACAGCAGCAGCAACCGCAACCGCAACCACAACCGCAGAGGGCGATAGGCTAATGGCTACTCTTGCTGATTTTACTTCTGGTTTACAGTCAGGCATGGATTGGCGGCAGCGCCGAGAAATAATGCGTGAGTATCAGGATGAGCTGAAATACGAACGCGAAAAAAGGGGGCGAGAAAGGGCCGCTGAGAAACGTGGTACGGAGGCTGCACTAAAGCAGGCGGGATTATCCTATGAAGAGATGGCCGCGAAACAGCAGCAGGCTTTAGAGAGTTCTCAGCTTAAGCCGGGATTGGCGGCAAAGTTTGGTGAGTTCTTCAAGAAAACCACTGCAAGAGCATTAGGGAGGGACTACACTCCACCTTCTGTTGCGTACCAAAGTTTTTACACACCAGAGCAATATGCAGGGCTGCCGGGTATGCCTAGAGCGGCAGATACTAGCGGTGGCGGTGCTTTAGGTCCTCAAGTTAGTGCTCTAGGTCCCCGTGATCCGAATTTTCAACCGCGCACATTTGGAGCAGCATCGGCTATGCCTGATTATCTTCAGCAGCCGCAAACTCAAATCAATGTGCCCGGAGTAACAGGCCAGCTCCCAGAAGAAGGATATTATCTCGGACGAGCAGATGGTGGATACGCAATACCCCGAGCCAATGGTGGTGCTGTACGCCACATGGTTAAGAAGTACGCCAACGGCGGTTATGCTATTCCTGCTACAAATACGCGCAGTACCGCACGCCCAGTCAGGCGCGCCGCATTACCGATGGCCGATGGTGGCCGCTATACCTCCGCTCTCCACCGTGTACCGATGGCTATGCAGGATGGCGGCGAGATCGGTGTAGAACGCATCGACGAAGAAAATCGAAGGCGGGAGGCAGAGCGAAAGAGAAGGGCTGACAAACTCCGTGCTGAGAGAGCAGCGGCGAGAGGCGGAACCGCTACGGGAACCGCTACGGAAGCTGCTACTCGTAGAAGTGCTATAACTGGTCGTGAGGTTCCAGCTAAAACAAAGCCACGTTTGACACAAAGAGTCGCCACCGCTGCAAAATCGGCGGGATTTAGAGGTGCTGTTGCATCTACGGGCGTAGGCGCTGTAGCAGCCCCCGCTGCTTATAAAGGTGCAGAATATATCCTTAAACCAACTATGGCTTTGGCAACTGGTCAAGATGTAACTGACCCATATCTTGGTTTAACCGAAACCGAGGAGTACAGAAAATTGCTGGGTATGGACCCGGTTGGAAGCGAGAATGAATTAGTTCGCCTTGGCGGCGATATTGTCGCAAGAGGGTTAGGGACATTACGAGAAGTAGGCGATGCCATACTCATGGGTTATGGCGATGACATTTCGGATTGGGTCGTTAGAAAAATCGAGGGTATAGAGGATACCCCCGCTGCCCCGGCTCCTACTCCATCCTCGCAACCCTCTGATACTGCACCGCCGGATACACAAACTCCGGATAGGCAAGAGGAAGCAGCTTTAACGCAGGAGTTACAGCAAAGCGCAGCAGGCGGTGGCCCAGAGATAGTAGACGTATCTTCGGACGCAATGAACGTTCAGTACGTAGATATGCCAACCCATACTGTAGACGAGTGGCGCCAAGAACTAGCACACGCACAGAGTGTCGCTAGGCAGTTAGCCATTGTGCGCGGACAAGATCCTGACCAAGCAGCAATAGGGGCTATACAGGCAGTTCAGGCGAACCAGATTGCTGGATTTACTGGATATTTGGAACAAGCGCGGGCATTGATAATAGCTAACGACCTGCAAGGTGCGGCTCGTGCAGCACATATGGCGTGGCAGTATTTCCCTAATGGCTCCAACGTCAAGTTCGGAATACAAAGGGGTAAAGACGGACAAGGCTTTATAGTCGGTACAGGTATCGACGAGAAGACGGGGGAACGTATTGGAGAAGGTAAAGCTATAGCCTTGAATCCAGAATCTATAGATAAGATGATTGAAAACTCCCATACGCCCGGTGCATGGGCGAACTGGACGATGGATTGGCGTAAGCTGGAGCAAGACATTCGTGAATACGAAGAGTCAGAGAAACCTCTACGGCAGGCGCAAGTAGAAGCATTGCAGTCGGGTGCGACACTCGATCAGGCCCGTGCTCTTGCTGAAGTATATGGAGGAGCAAGTGCGCCCACTGAAGCTAATAAACTCGCAGCCTACCAAGACTTTGAAAACGCTATCGAAACAAGAGAGGAACTATATGACCTCGATCCAAAGTTGAAAAGTCAGATGGTAGCGTTGATGGATGGGCTTTATAGACAAGGTGTTGGAGGTCCCGGCCAGATTATACAGCTTGTTTCAACAGCGGTAGCAATGGGTAAAGAACCCGGATCTAAATTCCTGTCAGATAGACTCCAGCGACAGGTACGACTTCCAGAAGCTACCCCTGACTAATGAATAATGGCGAGTTTCAGAGAACAATACGAACAGTTCTTTGGCGCACTTCCTCCGTATGACCCGATAAAGCTAAAGGAGGGGGCCGAAGAAAGAGCACGCCTTCTTTTAGGGAAAGCACCCACTGCGGCCCCGTTTGCTCGCCGCCAAGCTCTGCCTCTTGAGTTCCCCGATATAGAGGTTGAGCCAGAGTACAGCCCCATCGGTGGGTTCCTGAGAACCGGAACTGCCATGACGGGCGAAGCGCTCCTCGGCGCGGTTGAATACGCCACTCGACAACTAACTCCTGAGTCAGCGACCGGTCTACGCGAAGCCATGAAAGCTACGACTGCGGGGCTAGAAGCTACTCGTGGTGAACTCACTGCATATCGACAGAGAATATACGATAGTCTCGGCGACGAGGTAATGGCCGCAAAGGGCGCCGAGTTTCTTACCCTCGATCCTGAGAAGACTATATGGAAAGGTGGACCGCTCGATGTAGGTAGGTCGATTCTATATAAGTTCGTGGAGTCGATCCCGATGTCGGTTCTCACGATCATTCCCGGTGCGGTTGCTATCCGAGCCGGTGCAAGTACCGCTGGACTGCGGTATCTCGGTGCATCTGAAGCTGGCCTGTCCGTTGGTTTCATTGCTAACGAAACTACAGATGCTATCCAAGACATGTCAGATGAAGAACTGACAAGAGAGTCCCCGCGCTTTGCCCAGCTCCTCAATACGAACACGCCGGAAGATGCAAGGTATCAACTCATCCAAGAGGCGCAGGGATTGGCCCCTGTTCTGGGTGGGGCACTCGTCGGCGCAATAAGCCATACCGCTGGTCGCTATCTTGAGCCTGTACTTACAGGCCGAGCCGCCGTCAAAACTGCGGAAGGAGTACGACCAGTTGGAGCATTAGGTAGGATCGGCAGGGGTGCTGTATCAGAAGGTCTGATGCAGGAAGGCCCGCAAGAAGTAATAGAGCAACTCAGCGCTAATATTTCAGCAAGCGTATATGACGGAGATCGTGCGCTTACTGAAGGATTAGCCGAAGCCTACGTACAGGGTGCCGTTGTCGGTGCTCCGATGGGCGGCATCGTGGGTGGGATGATCGGAACATCTCGCGAAAGAGAGGTCCCAGAAGTTGAAGGTGAAGGTGAACCACCGACACCGCCTGCGCCGTTTGGAGAAGTATTTACTCCGCAGGAGCCGCCGCCCGGTGGATACACGGGTGCGCCCGGCGAAATGTTCCCGCAGTTAGAGGAACGGCTCGGTGAGAAATTTGGTATAGACATACCAAAAGAAACCCCCATAACGGATACGGACATAGACCCCGCTGTAGCTGCCGCTGTAGCTGCTAATATACGTCGCGACAAGCGCATGGATGACATGCTGAGCGGCCTAGAGGATGTCGAACGTCAAGTAGTGCAGCCTGATTTACCTCTCCCTCCACCAATAGGACAAGAGGTTGTACCTGCTGGATACCCCTTTGAGCCTGCTGGTCCGGGTGAACGTGGAGTTCGCGCAGGACCCACCGGACAAGTTCAGCTACCTCTAGTTCAAAGACAAAGGGGCGTAGAGCCACAAGACATTCAATTACCCGAAGTTATTACGCGTCCGGGTGAACGTGGAGCAGTACTACACGAACAATTACCAGTACCCGCAAGACCTGTACCAACTGATATATACCGCGAAGGTTCTGTATTACCACCGCCCGGTGAGAGGGATGAGTTCTACTTCACAGGTGAGCCGCCACCGGGAGCACCGCCTACCGTACCAACTGAACAACAGGAGAGGTTATTTGACGAAATACCGCCCGGCGTTCCAGATCGACCGACGGCAGAGCCGATGGCTGACATACAAGCGCAGCTTCAGGATCTACAGGACCCCGAGAGTGCCCGCGAAGGAGTATTCCTCTCCGCTGACAACCTCGCCCGACTCCAGAGGGACGAACTACGGGACTTGATAGGCGGAGTAGGCGTACACCTCGTTGACTTCGACGGACAGGGCGGGCTGTTAATCGCAAAAGATGAGGGTGTTGCGCGGGACGCAACAGAGCTTCGCGATCAAGGCTTCCCGATGGAGTTCATTCTCGGGACGCTTACACGCGCTGGTATCGCAAAACCATCAGTTGAAGGTGAAGCTGTCGTACAGCTTCGGGACAGGGATGGCAATGTCATTCGCGAGACTGCTGTAGAGACTGAGGCAGAAGCCGATGCACTGGCCGAGCAGTGGGAAGAAACAGCTAAAGAGGGCGAGGATGTTGTAGTACGTACTCCTCAAGCAGTCATCATGCGGCGGGAGCGCCTTATTGAGCAAGAGCGCCTAGCAGCCGAGGAACCTCGTGCGAGAAGGGCGAAGCGTCGGGCGAGGCTAGAGGAGGAAATAGAAGAAGAAAGAATTATCGAGGAAGAAATTCCCGAGGAACCTGAAAAGATAGATGTTAGAACTCGACTGCCAGTTACGGAACGAGAAAAGCTAAAGAGAGCTGTCAAGTTTGCCAAAGGACGAGAAGAAGCTGGCGCCCGTTTGGCTATGATCGGAAGTAAGCGAGCCTTATTAGAGAGACAGCGTAGAGTCAAAGGCTTTTTCCGTCCTGCGGCGCTGGACTTCCCCACCAAGCAGATGGAGGAGCAGTACACCGACTTGTTCAACAGGCTTGTTGAGAACCAGCTCGCGAAAGAAGAACTCCGCCTCGGAGTACGTCCTACGTATCCTATAACCCAGAAGAAGGAGCTGAACAAGGAAGAGAAAGACCTGACTAGGCAGTTAGCTAAGATCCGACAGGCTGCGAAACCTAAAGTCAAGGTCCGTAAAGTAGTGGCTGCTGCAAGGAAAATATCTCCTCGTGCTACTAAAGAAATTACTGAGCGGGCAGAGCGTTTAGTAGCTAAAGAACCTGAAAAGGCAATAACGCCTCTCGTTGAACGTGACGTATTAGTAGGTCAGTTTAAGCCGAGAACATTTGCCGAGATACAAAAGCTAAAAGGCAATGAATTGGTTGAGGCTTTTACGGAAGCGGCGTACTGGATGGCGGGTAAGTATCCTCCCAAGACTGGTAAGCGTCAGCTATTAAAGGAGGTCAGAGACTCGTACGACGTAGAAGAAATGACAGACGATGAGATGGCGAAACTATCTCCTCACTGGGAGGATATGTCACAGATCGTCGATATAGTTAAGCAGGGAGCAGGTGACCCCCTCGCTAAACTCGTACAGGCTTATGACTCACCTAGCAAGATGCGGAAGGTAATAAACCGTGCGTCTATTCAGTGGCGTTTTGTTGAGCATGGTACAAAACCGGGGAAAGCTGCGGCTAAGAAAAGAGTAACTATTAAAGCGATAGTACCTGAGGGAGCGCGTGTACCAGTACAGGATGTGGGCATTGAGGAAGATATTCTGCTCCGACAAACAGAGTTGAGGGAGGAGTCTAAGGAAGAAAGAGCAGCCCGCGAGAGAGAAGCTAAAACCTCTCGGGGAAAACTTATAACGGCGACCAATGCCGCAGCAAAATTTATTCAGAGGTTAGAGAATCCCCGCAGTAATTTTGGGAAAGTGTTTGCCGAAACTGATCCCAAAACTGGGCAGGCCAAAGTTGATGCAAGTAACTTACGTATAGCTAAAGCGTATTTTGTTGCGCTTCAGCAGCTTGCTTTGTCGCTGGCACAGACTGGCTATTCATCTAAGAATGCAATCAGACAGATGAATACGCTTACGAAACGCTTGAACGATATTACTAAGCTATCGCCGAAATCTTTCGTTGAGCAGATGGCTAAGGCCGCTCAAGTAGAAGAGCGTGAATCATTGCGGGGAATAAAAGACCCGAGAATAAAAGCCGTCGTAACAAATAAGCAAAAGAGAGCGAAAACCTTAGAGGCTTACTATAAAAAGCTGCTCTCAAAAGTAAAAGCGCGTGCTCGAATGGAGAATAGGTGGAAGAAGAACGCTTGGTACAATAATACGGTAGGTCCCTTGATGAATCGGTTCGTTGATTCTATCGCTGTGAAAGGATGGCCGGACTACAGACCGAACGAAATGGAAATGCAGGGGCTTAGGTATGCCATGAAAAGATGGCGAGCCGTGCCGTCGTACAAAAAAGATTTCTACAATCCCATGAAGGATTTCTTCGAGGGAGTAGGTGTAAAGTTCGATGAAGATGGCGATGTAATTGTTGACTACAAAGAAGGGCCGTTTGTTGACACTATAGGGCCGTATACTGAAGAATATGTATGGAGGCCGGGCTACCCCGCACTAGAAACAAAAGCGATTGCACTACTTAAAGGGCAAAAATACCAGACTGAAGAAGCCTACGCGAATCGTTTTGATCCGCTACCGGTACAAAAGTTCAATGAGACTCGCGAAAAAAATTTACAGTACCGCCGTGAAGCAGCGGACGTACAGGATCGCAGGGCGGATCTCAAACATTTGGAACTTGTCAATAGAGTCAACCGTGCCATCAGAGCACTGCAAAAGGTAGCCTCGAATCCTAAATCAACAATAAAGAAGCTCATAAACGCCGAGCTTAAATTCATAAAAAGGATGAGAGAGCTTGGGGTTTGGGAATACACGAAGTCACCGGCCTTCGGCAACATAATGATGGGTACAACTAAAAAGTATCGCCGGGTAGCTCTGCGCCTGCAACAAAAGAAAATGTCGAAAGAAGATGCCCGTAGAATTATGCAGTCACTTAAACCCTTTAGGGAGCCTAAAGGTGTCGCGTATCCGAAGCATAGGAGGACAGAGGAAGAACGCGCACGCGAGGAACGAATAGAGGCTTTACGTGAACCTATAGCTGATATAGAGGAGGCCGAAAGAGAATTAGAATTGGCGCTGGAGGTAATAGATCCTATCGGTAATGCTGAAGAACTTCAGGCCAGTGCAGCAGCAATAGGGGATTTGCTGCAAGACCGTACAAGACCCGCCGAGATTAGGGACGTACTGAACGCAATTATAGAGAATCTACCGGAGGGACACTTCTACAGACAAGTAGCTGAAGACTTAATAAGAAGAAATATCAACCCTGATGTAAAGGTACAGTGGGGCCGAAGAAATATTTTCGACCCAAAGAAAGATGCTACGGTACGCGGCAGGTTTAAGTGGACAGCAACCGGCACTCCACAAATCTACATGAACGCCGATTACTTCGAGAAAACAGCTCAGGGGTACGTCGCAAAGGGAGAGGAGTTCGTACACACAGTATTGCATGAGATGTATCATGCTGGTACACGCCGGGCACTACAGGAAGACGCTAAAACCGGAGGAAGATACTTAGTAAAGCCACTGCTAGACCTCAGAGATTACCTTGTCGATCTTGCTGTCGCGGGAGAATATTTTCAAGAATGGCTTTCCCCAGAAGAAGGCAAGCCTGCCCTGCCATATGGACTTACACAGGTCAGACAGCGCAAAGATGGTTTGAAGTCTGGGCAGTTGGCGCGTTTTGGATTTGACCCCGAAAGTCCAACGGGTAAGGGGTTACAGTTAGTAGATGAGTTTGTAGCAGAAGCGTTTACAAATAAAAAGTTTCAGGATGAGCTAAAGAAAATAAAGTTAAATGATTTTCTTGAGCAAAACTACGGGCGCCTTGGAACAGCGTGGCGATTTTTTGCGAACGTCGTTCGTGCTGCCTTAGGTTACAAGCAAGACAGAGAGTTGACCGCTTTTGACTTGTTGCTTTTTGCACGAGATCCAAAGGGCCTGTTCGGGGAGGGGCTATTTGCTGGTGCTGAACTAACAACACCGTTAGAACAAATAATTCTGGACATGGATGGTGCCGCCCAACCGGCGGCTGAACAAGTGTTAGGCCGCTTAGATAGCTCAATGCGTTCGATGGGCAGGGTATGGAAGCTCGCAAAGAGAGGTATACGGGCGCCGCTCTCGCTCATGACTCTGCGACAAATTAACAAGACGTTCGCAAAATACTTCGGCGGCGAAAATGGCCCGTTGAGTAAATATGCCAAGTTGTTCGGGCAGAAAAATGCTAGGCAAAGTGATCTTCTGTCAGCGGCGAGTAAGGTTGTTCGGGATTGGGTTGCGCTAAACGAGCAGTATGGTAAGGAGTGGGGTGATAGGTTTTCTGCTCTGGCTACTAACGCCACCGAAGCAAAAGTAGCTGTAGCTGAGAATCTAAGTAGTAAAGCGAACGAGCACCTGAAAACTAAAGAGCAGAAGGCTCGATGGGCTGAACTGCGAAAGGAATACAATGCCCTGCCTAGCGAGTACAAAAAATTGTATAGCAGGTTGCAGGAGTATTACCGCAATTCATTGAACGATCAGGTCAACCTCATGATGCTGAACGCTCTGCGGGGTGTACTGACGCTCGGCGCAGAGACACGAGTAATGACAGAGGAGGAGTTCAATAAGAAATATACTCCGGAGACTATTAAGAAGTTCGATACGGTAGAGAAATTTAATGAGGAGTTTGGTCAGTACTTCGACGATAAGAACCGAGCTTCAATGCTGGCTACCATAAATAAGATGGCGAGCATTCGCCAGATGAGGTTGGGTGATTACTCCCCACTGAAGCGCTATGGCGATTACGTAGTTTATGCGAAGAAGCAGACCGCAAGTAGAGACATACTGACGTATAAAGAGGCCAGAGAGTACGCTGAGCAACAGCAAAGCGAAGACCCGATGGTGGAAGTCTACTTAGAGAAAACGGATATGCATATGGGTATCCCCACCCCTGGTGCATACAAAGTTATTACCACCACTAAAGATTTCCGCATGGCAGAAACACCGACCCAAGCGGAAGAAGAACGCGCACATATGATTGAGCTGTATGGAGAAGATGCGGTTGGGGGAGTTGAGAAGCGTATCAATACACAGGAGCGTGATGCTGCGATAAGAAGCAATCAGGCTTTGAACTCCATCATCGCTACCCTGAAAGGTAATCCGGCGGCACAGGAAGCGATCAAGAATTTTTACTTAGATCAGCTCCATGACGAAGCATTCCGCAAGCACTCAATGAGGCGGAAGAATGTCAAGGGCGCAAAGAGAGATTTGCAGTTACGCAATTTTGCTCTGTATGCGAAGCAGTCTTCGTACCATACAGCCCAGCTAGAATATGGTGGACGACTTGCCAGTGCGATGGATGAGATTGATAGGTTCGTAAGAGACAAGGGCGATAAAAGTCCATTAGGTAGTTTGCGTATGAGTGAAATACGCAACCACCTTGTTAATCGCGACAAAATGACCACTGATCCGTTGAATCTGGAGAAGGGGATAAAGCGCTCAGTTGAGTTTACCCAGTTCATGATGCTTACTTCACCGTCGTACTGGATGATTAACTCTACTCAGCCGTACATGGTTACCTTGCCGGTACTGGCGGGGCGTTATGGTTTAGGTAATTCACTGGCATCCTTACGTCATGCACAGAAGTTGATTATTAACCCGTTAGTAACTGCGGTAAGGGATGCTAAAGGTGGACTCGAAGCCTTCCGTTCACAACTCGAAACGGAGAAAGCATTCAATATCTTGGACGATGTGTATGCACATATAAGGAAACGTGATCCGGAGAATGCTGACAACCTCATTTCAATGTTGAAAGAGGTAGAGAGAAACAACCTGCTCAATCTTTCGTGGATTGCAGAGCTGCGTGACATCTCAGAAGGCGTTCATCCGGGGATGGGTCAGAAGGTTCTGGATGCGTCTAGAATTATGACACACCTGACTGAAGTCAACAACCGAGTTCTAACGTCTGTATCTACGTACAACCTTGCCGTACAAGCAGCTAGAGAGAACCCGAAGCTGGGTGACCCACACGCATACGGCGTAGCTGAAGCGATGCGAGTGGTGTCGGAATCACAGTTTGACTATAGTGCCCCTAATAAACCACTACTGTTCCAGCCGGGCGGGCCTTTAGGTAAATTCAGCCCACTGGTATTTCAGTTCATGCAGTGGCCGCAGCACATGTATGCCCTCATGGTTGAGAACTTCTATGAGGCTACGAAAGGGAAATCACCCGAGGCCCGTAAGGAAGCTAGGAACATCCTCTACGGCCTGTTCACGACTCACTTGGTAGCTGGCGGTATCTTAGGTGCTACGCTACAGCCAATAAAATGGGCTATCGGCTTAACAATGGCAGCGTTCGGTGATGACGAAGACACTCTCACCAGTGCTATCTCAGGAGAGTCGTATGACCGTTGGGTAACGAAAAATGCAGCAAACCTGTTTGGTAGCGACATAGCTCTGCTCCTGTCGAAAGGCTTGCCCGCCGCCTTAGGTGCTGACCTCTCGGCACGTATGGCTATAGGCACAGTTTTCTTCTTGGACTTCAAAGGCAACAATGCCGAGACTGTGGCGGGTAGCCTAATGTTAGGTCTTGGGGGAGCTACCGTTAATCAGGTAGCAAACTTCTGGAGAGGCAGTCAGAGATTCTTGGAAGGTGATTACCAAAAGGGCATTGAGCAATTCTCTCCCAAGATTCTTCGTGATGTAGTGAAGGCCCATCGGTTCTGGAATGAAGGCTTGGTAAACAACGCTGGAGATACTTTGATCGAGGCCAAGGATGTTGGGTTCGGTGCTCTTTTCTCACAGGCTATGGGTATTCAGCCTTCTCGCATAAGCCAGTTCTATGAGGCGGAGCGGGCGATCAGGGATACTGAGCGCTACTACCGCGAGCGGAAATCTGATATATTAAGGGACTACAGGGCGGCTGATACACCGGCTGAATACAGGCGGGTACTCCGAGCAGCAAAAGAATTTAGCCGACGTAACCCCGCCCTTAGGATTACCATGGAAGACATGCTTAGATCTAGGCAAGAACAAAGAAAACGTGAACGAAGGATACAGCGATACGGAGCTAACATAAGTGAAAGAGCAGCGAGGCAGTTCGCAGAATATGGCGAACCCTACAGGTAGGCGACAATGCCCTCGGTGTAAAGAACGCTACCTAACGAAAGACGGTTTTACCGCCGCAGGCAAGCAGAGATGGTCTTGCTACATATACGAAAACGAGAACGGCGTTAGGCGCCGCGCTATATGTTACACGACCACCGAACCTGACCTACCCTACGTCAACACTCAGTCGGGTATGCCCGACGAACCTAACCCAACTCCACAGTTTCGGCGCCCGTTGGGTGGAATAAAACGCTTTGTTATTACATCGGCACAGAACGCCACGCCGGTTCACAAGCCGTTCTTAGAGTCACTGAAAAAATACTGCGAACATAACGAGGCTGAACTGGTAGTTATACCTATCCGCTACAAAAACCCGACAAGTCGATGGGAACAATCACAATCCAACGCGCAGGTGTGGGACCCCCCATTGCAACCCTATTTATATAACCAGCGCAAAAAGCTCAACGACAACTTGATTCTGTTGGCTGACATCAAAACAAGACCAACCGCAGAGAGGCCGCTGTCTGGGTTTGAAGCGATTACCGCTGGCGAATCAGGCATACTCGGTCACACTAAACTCCAGCTAACTACGATTCCTACGCCGCAGAATATGTACCCGAAGTTGCTTACAACTACCGGGGCTGTCACGGTGAAGAACTATTCTGATAGCAAAGCAGGTAAAAAGGGCGAGTTCCATCATACCCTTGGCGCATGTGCGGTTGACATTGTTGGTAAGAAGTTCTTCATGCGTCAGATCAACGCCCTCGATGATGGCAGTTTCATTGATATGTGGAACTTATACACGCCGGAGAGTACGCTTAAAGCTCCGCCAGCGCTGGCAATAATATTCGGGGATACGCACCGAGCATTCATTGATCCACGGGTTGAAGCAGCAACGTATAACAAAAATGGTATGGTCGATATGTTCGACCCAGAATACCTTGTGTTTCATGACTTGCATGATGGGTATGCAAGGAATCCGCATCATCGGAAGAACGTCTTTGCTGAGATAGCAAAACGCAGCAAGGATATGCACCTAGTTGAGCGTGAGGTCATTGACGACATCGCATGGCTGAAGAAGCGCTGCAAGGGGCGCAAGGGTGTCGTAGTACCATCAAATCACGATAACTTTTTTACTCGCTGGATCAGGGATACTGATTGGCGGGACGACCCAGAGAACGCCAGCTTCTATCTTGAGACAGCCAAGTACATGGTGGATCAAACCCGCATGACTCTTAGCGGTTCATACACGCCCGACCCGTTTATTTACTGGGTAGAGAAGTTGAAAGGTGACGAGAAGATCCGTTGCCTGAGGCGTGACGAATCGTTCAACTTGGGCGGTGTAGAGCTGTCTATGCACGGTGACTTGGGGCCTAACGGCGCTAGAGGAACGCGAAATAACCTGCGACGTATTGGCGTAAAGTCAATCATCGGCCATAGCCATAGCCCCGGTATCGAAGAAGGATGCTATCAGGCTGGAACCAGTACACCGCTGAAGCTGGAGTACAATCAGGGACCATCTTCATGGCTACAGTGCCATGTGGTGCTATACGCAAACGGCAAGCGCTCACTACTGCCTATCATTGACGGGGAGTGGAGATTTGAGTGACCACAAAAGGGATGGCCTAGCTCGCTACCGCCGTGAGTTTCCAGCGGTTGACTACGCTCACGATTATGATATAGACATCGAGAAGCGTGACATCTTCCTGTTCGGCAGGGAGGAGTCCTACGCAGACGAAGAAGAACCGGGCGTTGACTACCGTATGGCAAACCGGTTCATTAAAAACCTCCGCATTCTACAGTCAATCAGCGACGATCCTGTCCTCATCCACATGAAAACATGCGGCGGGGATTGGGAAGAAGGCATGGCTATCTATCAGGCAATTAGGTCATGCCCTAACCACGTAGCAATTCTCAACTATACATGGGCGCGTAGTATGTCGTCGCTCATACTTCAGGCTGCTGACTATCGAGCCATGATGCCCTACTCTGTATTCATGTATCATGATGGGACGATGAGTACGAGCGGGACAGTGAAGCAGTTTTGGACGGAAGCCGAACAGCTTAAAAGGTCGGGGGAGATCATGATGGAGATTTATCTGGAGAACGCTTTTGGTGCTCCCGCTTTTAAGGGCAAGACCAAAACGCAGATACGGAACTACCTACGTAAACAGATGGATAAGAAAGAGGAAGTCTATCTAACCGCCGAGGAAACAATCGAGCATGGCTTTGCCGACATCGTATTCGGTGAGGATGGATACGATTGGGCGTCCCTCAGATCGGGCGGTTCCTAGCATCCCGGCGGTAGGAACGATTCGTATACCTAGATACCACACGCCTGTTTGACTTGGCATTGCTGCCGCCATTGGATAGAGCCTGTTTATGGTCTATCTCCTTGCCGTCGCCCTTGCTTACTTTTCCTTCTCGCTCGGCTTCTCGGCGGGCCTTGTTGCGGGCGGCTCGCTGTTTCTTTGCCTTTCGGCTGGCGTGGTACTTTTGATAGTAAGCGTCAGATTGTTCTCGGGTGCCCATTGGGAGTCCTCGATCGTGTACTGATGCGGGTTCTCGTCCGCATACAACTCCTGCAAGTATCTCACATGCGCTGCAAGATTGTCTATGTACCCAGAGGCCGGGGCGGTGGGGGGTCGATCATCCGTCAGCTTATCGCAGAGCGCTGCATCAATGATGATGGCGGCGCAGGCCATGATGGAGGCTAGGTGTGGAACTCGAGTCTCGGGGTCCTCGTCTTCACCGTTCTTCCATTTTTCTAAATGACGTTCCATAGCATCAACGTAGATGCTGGCCCGGACACCGGCCACTCTCCAGTTATACTTGCCGTATTTCAGAGCACCTTCTAGGAAAGCTATGGCGAGAGCAGCCTTTGCCGTGCCGGGAATCAGGTGCATCGGTAGCTTGGTCGAACCGATAGCATCCTTTGGATTAGTGTCTTTGGTTTCAGCTTTCACTTAATCCACCTGTGATGTACCCACATTGCACCGATGGCGCCAAGGCCACCACCAGTTCCGACGGTAAGGATCATCGGAATCATGTCTATCCACGACTCAGAATTAACGGCTGTCAATGCGACCGCCGCAATTACGATTAGCTCTGTCGTAGACATACAGTATGAGATAGGCATAACCCATTTGTAATGCATCCCCGTAACATTTCGTTGTTGGAACGCTTTAAAAAAGACGAAGACAAAATATGCTGCGCCCGCTATTAGTTCATTCATCGAGAAGTTCCTCAGCATAGTCAATATGCATATCCAAACAGAACTGACGAGGCATTTGCCATTTGGTGCCGATGCCGAGCATCGTTTTAGATTGTTCCATGCTTAAGTCTTGTCTGAACCGTTTCTCAACAGTTGACCAGTTAATCTCCTTCGATCTTTTGAGCCACGTTGTGAAGTCTCCCTTGCTAACCCGGACTATCCCTTGCTTCTTAGCGAGTTGATACACAATCTTGTCAGCCCTTGGGGGGCTGATGATGTGCGGGTCGTGATCTCGTACGCCCCGCCCCGGATGTAATTCTTCTACGATTAACCCCTTATCCTGATGCTGCTGCATGTAAGCGGCGATGAGTTCGGCTGGTGTGCTACCGAGCATGGATGCGTGTGACCGCCTGCGGAGGTTTCGGATGTTCGACATTAGGTAGCTGGCTAACGATCTGGTATTTATACTCGTGAGTTCTGCGGCGTTAGCCGTCTTAGCCCCAACGATAAGTACGGTTACGATAGCAAACCATATACGCTCAACCGGCCTCATGTTGGCATGGTTGCTGATGTACATGAATGTTCTGGATACATCTTCACGGATTGCGTTGTGGTTGTTGGCAATATACTCAGCGTATATCTGACCGGCTTTGCCGTAATTCTGGTTCAGTGTCTCAAAGAGCATCGCCACTTCAGCTCTGCTCTTGTCTGTCTCAAACGGATCAACGCTGATTTCGTATGTCCTAGCAACGCCAGCGTCAGACCCTTGCGAGACATTGCCCATGTAGTCGAAGATCGACTCATTCGAGGCAGCGACAAGCAGGGTTTCCCACGTATTAACCTCCCGCATGGTCGCCGAGCTATCCAATCGTGTCTTCTCCTTGCCTTGAGCTACCTGAAACGCGAGGGTAATGAACCCTTCCATTGTTTCTTTGCCGCGGAGTTCATCCCAATAGGCAGGAAGATTATTTAGGAAGCCGAGCTTGCGGGCCACGGAGAGTTTCGTATCGTCCACCGAGTTTATCCCGTGCGTCGGTGATCCCCACACTGCTTGAGCGCATTTCATAGCACTGGACTTACCGACGCCTGACTCCGGCGACACGATTGATAGTATGCCTCCGGGTATTCCAGTGAAGGTAATGAGCGGTGCAGCGAAAGCACTGGACAAGACAGCCGTGAATGCTGGATTGTCCTGTAAGGTTAGAAAGCCAGCGACCTCCTTCCACTTATCTAAACTGCCGCTAGGTTCATACATGCGCCCAATAGCAGCGAACTCGCTTCGGATACGCACGCCTCTCTTTTGAGTGCCGTCATTTAAATATGTAGTAGTTCCGGCAGAGAACCCTTCGATCTCTAGGTTCTCATTACGTACCCACCCTAGCTGTTCGGTGGCATCAGTCTCGGCTCTCGCTGCCTGTAGTTTATCAAGCCAAGTAGTCATTAGGTCTTTAAAATCCTTAAGCTCATGCGGCATCAGTGGCGCACCGAAGCCCGCCATTAACTCTCTGAGCTTGTTGTCGTTACCCAAGTGAGTAGTGGGCAAGAAAATCTCAATGTCCCTCGCCCCCTTCTGTAATACTTTGAACCGTAGCTCATACATACCCGTATTTATAGAGCGTGAGGTAGCTATGTCGTCGTATGTGCGACGTAATCTTTTGTCCCACTGGTAGGTATTGGTTTCGGGATTGAGCATCTTTCTCTCCATCCCGTTCCCGTTAGGGACGGCCCGCCATGTGCTTAGAAGGACACCAGCAGGAGCACTGAAAGTTGCTTCAACGCCTAGCACAAGAGGCGTCTTAATCTTTTCGTAGTGCGGACAAGCCGCACATATATCTGGGCGATAGCCCTCTATTGTTTTACAGAGTGTGGGGCCTGCATCATTGTCTAGACGCTGTTGAAATTTTTCATCGGTTTCTTGAGGCGAATACCCAATATGTCCCTTTGACAATTCGTGGACATATAAATCTCTGTCAACGCAATACTTCAGCAGTTGGAGTGAGGCTGTCCATTCAGGTTCACTACAATCTTGACCCCGTGTATCGAGCCACAGTCTAGCGGCGCCGCACCGTTTGGATATGTTGGAAAAGAGCGATGTAACAGGTTCGCCTGTAGCGGCGTGACCTCCAGTGAATTCGGCTCCAGACCCAATGCTCTCATGCATGAGATAGCTTGGAGTATTTCCAAGGTCGTCACATGAGTCATAATGCCCACGGGCTGACTCCAAGGCGACTTCAATATCTTCGGGATCGTAGCTCTTTCCGCTGGTAAAAATTGGCACAACTGGCTTAGGGTTATCGGACTGCTTCCAATTCCTTGTGCCGGGAGGTCTAAGCACCCTACAAGCGTCGGCGGTACAAGCGGTATCGGCGGGTAGTTTATGTTCATGTGCAAGTTCCTTAAGATTGTCAGCCATTCGCTGCCATCTTTCATATGGGACAGGCGTTTCGAGAGGCCAATATGCGTGTACCCCATTGCCTGAGTGAACAAGGATTGACGGTGCGGGCATCCCTGTTCTTTTTGAAAACTCACGCAGGGCGGCGACTACCTGCGTGGGATCTGACAGCCCGCCTTTAAAGTCGATGTCAAACCATAACGCCTTCAACTGGTCTACGTTGCTGCGAACGCGCAACACTTTCTTACCCTTGCCATTGGTATGCCAGCCTTGTTTGAAACTGGCAAGGGCGTAATAAATATCTACCTGTTCACGAGCTTTTTTTCGTATGAACTGGAGTGCTTGCTGCTGACTTTGAGCAAACTTGTTGTGGAACTTGTCGTCTTTCCAGCCTACGACAACATTACCATCTGGTACTACCGCTTTTAAGAATTCTGATAGGTTCACCGCATCGCCCCAAAAGAAAGGCGCCGAGAAGGGCCGGTATTCCCCTCCCGACGCCTATGCCTTACTCGTCCCCGAGAATGGAGTCGAGCATCGCATCAAAGTCGTCGCCAGATTCCTCTTTCACTGGCTTAGTCTTTGCCGCTTTTTTCTTACTCGCCTTCTTCTTAGGCGCCTCAGGCGATGGGGCAATATCCTCGGTTTCCTCAGCGTCAGCCTCAACAGCGGCGGCTCGCTTAGGAGCAGGGGCAATGTCTTCGGTTTCTTCAGAGAATGCAAGTTCTTCTTCCTCCACGGGTTTGAGTTTAGACTCAGAGGGAGCCGGAGTGGTGGCTTCAGCAGGGGCCTGCGCGTTGGCGCCTGATACTTCGCCTCCGTCCCCGGTTGTTCCCTCCGAAGTGCTATTCTCAAGGGCCTCGTTGAGAATTCTTTTTGCGTCTTCGCCCTCTCGCAGCTTCAGCGCTACTTCATACTCAGCTTCACTGAGAAATCGAAGACCTTTGAATGTNNGAACCCGACTTTGGTAACGAGCATCCAAGGCGTTACGCTCTTTGGCTTGAGTACCTTCTCAACGTAATCCTTAAGCGGGTTCAGAGTCGCTGGCGGTATACGCAGAAGAAGTACGTCAATATCGTCAACACTCCTTTCCCCCGCCTCAAACTCTTCCAACTGATATTTGAACGCGACAGCAATGCGACGAACATCCGAGCAAGCTCTGGTTTTCTGCCCGCTCTCAGTAATCCTAGACCCCCACACGTTATTCGGGCAAGTCTGACAGGCAGGCGAGACAGGCTCAGCTACTCCGCTATCAGGCCGTATGCCATCAGCAGACCAACACGCAGGCGGTCCGCTATCTCCTTCGACATACTTGTTCGGATAAAAAACTTTCGAGGGGAGTTCGTTCGACTTGAGCAAAACAATATCAATAGACTGCATTGCTTCGCCGTCTTCATTGACATAGTTTTGTTCTTCTCCGCCTGTCCGAACTCTCCATGTTCGACCACGATACGAGATTACTGGAAAGCCACTGGTGACTCCGCCAGAAAATTCATCGTATGCAGATGGGTCGATGTGTTTCTGCAAGTGGGCGGGAAGACCCGCCGCCGGTTTTGCTAGTTCTGTACTCATTGGCTTTTTCCTCTACGTACACCGACCTGTTTCATTTCAGTGTAGTTTACGCCGGGCACGACAGTACCCTTCTCTCCAAGTTCACGCACGATAGCTTTGTTAGCCCGCACATCCATAAGTTCAAGGTTACGTGTCTCGAATACGTACCTTAAAAATTCTTCGCGGCTCTTTACAGTCGCAGAGCTTTGCGTCTTTATGTAGACGGTGCCTTCTGCACCAGACAATGAAGTACCGCCTGAATCCTCGATGTCTTTCATCAACTCAGCCTCTAGCTTTCTCATGGCTGCGTTGACTCGTTCCATCGACTCTTTGAATTCAGCGTCAGCCTTCTTCTTGTAGTCGCGTAGGGTAATATACTGCTTGATTTTGTCTTGAGTGTTGTTCATTTGTTTGCGTCCAAGTAATACTTTTTGGATGTCTCTTTGATTACGTGCTCAGGCTGGTCTTTCAATGCTTCTTCATCTCGCAAAACGAGAGTTGCCAATGCGATGCGAGCGAGTTGCAAGTTGCCGAGCTTAGAACTATGCAGTCGGTTCATATAGTCAATAAAACTTAAAAGCTCTGACCGATTGGTAGTGATGGTTATTTGATCGAACTTCTTCGTGCCACGAGTCATAATCTCTGTGGCCTCTAAAGTTTTTATTAGATCAACAGCCCTCTCGGGTGCGAGGGATTGCTTCTCGATAATCGCAATGATTTGTCGGAGCTTCCACCGGTTGCGCCACTTTTGCAGCGGCGTCATGTAGCTTGTTGCTTTATTCATTTGTCGCCTTTATTTGTCGTCAAACATATCTAAGAGAGCGCCTTGCAAGTTGGCTTTCTGCCTTAGACGACCGTAAATTCTACTCTCGATAGGTGAACCAGTCAACTGAATTATAAGAGATTTTCTGGTCTGGCCGGGACGAGTGATGCGGGCACATGCCTGTTCATATGTATCCAAAGAAGTGGTAGGCGTGAACCAGATGATCGTGTTCGCTGCCGTCAGGGTCAGGCCGTGAGCCATGCACTTGGGGTGGGCTACGATCATCGACTTCTCATCGCTGTTCTGAAACGACCCGAAGATTTCATCGCGGATCTTTTTAGGCGTGGCACCCGTGACGAGCACGCAGTTGACCTTCTTTTTTAGTAAGCGCTTGTGAAGTTCTTGGGCGGCGTGTGTAAAGTCAGCAAACACGATGACCTTCCCCGCCGATTCCTCGTACAGATCCGCAACCTCTTGCACACGATTACGGTTATCGAGACTGACGACTTTACGATCCTGTGTGTAAACCCATCCGCACGCAACTTGTAACAGCTTCATGAACAACACACCCTCGTTCGATGCATTGACTTGCCCCTCATGAAAAGCGACACGCAACTTCTTCATCATCTTTTGGTATACGTCTTTCACCTGTTTCGACTGCTCTACTTTGATCTCCAGCGTAGTAACCTCTGGTAGCTCTATGCAGTCGTCACGCTTGTACCTGACCGCTGGCTGTAGCAGTTCATATACATGGTCGTTGGCATCCTTCTTAGGTATCCAACGGAACTGTGAAACCTGTGTCATTGTCCTGCGCTGGAACTCCTTCCTAAATCTGGGGCAGCGGTGGGGCGTCAGCATTTTGGCTATGCCCCATGCGTCGGGCGGCTCGTTGGGGGTGGGTGAACCTGTCATGCCCCATGCATATGGAACATCCTTTACGATGGAGAACAGGCGTTTCCATCTTTCGGCCTGCTTGTTCCTGAAGAAGCCAATCTCATCAATGATTACTACGTCAAACTTTTTCTTAATGAGTTCGGGCAGGATTACTTGGGGGCCATCGTGGTTGATGGCATAAATGTGATGCTTCTCTTTCAGTATCTTGAGCCTGCGTTCCCTCGTGCCGTGGAGTACGCCTACGGATAGATGGTTGAAATGCTCAAACACTTCTCTGTCCCACACTTGAGACAGGGTTGACAAGGGGGCAACCACTAACACCCTCTTGATCTCTTTCTCTTTGAACATGAAGTCGCAGGCGAAAAGGGCGCCTCGGGTTTTACCTGTACCCATTTCGGATAATACGTATGCCCTTCTTTGCATCGTCAGTAGAGCAGCAGTAATCTTTTGTGTTCTGAATGGAGCGGGATTAGTGGGCCAGTTGTACTGCGACAGGATGGGGGCCGGTACAACGAACCCCACATTGCGAGCCAGCCTAGTAATCTCAGTGGTATGCGGCAAGGCAATAAGATCACTGCCTCTGAGTGTAACTTCCCGAGCCTCGGGCACTAGCGCCTGTAGCTGCTCGTCAGGTGGGACGTAGAACTCTCGATTAGCGCTATCTATTACGGCTTTAGCAACAGCCATGCTTCTAATTGCTCCATACCAGAGAAGTCATTCAGTTCCTCGTAGTAATACTCTCCCACTACAAACACAGTCGCTCCGTGAGCTTCCATAACATGCTTTGTATTTTCTTGGCGGGCAGTTAGCCGCTTGCCCGGTGCCTTTGTCTCAACGGCGAAGAACTTTCCTTCATAGCAGCACAAAAAATCTAAGGACGGTGATCCGTACCCTGATTGCACAGGCATGAAGTAATAACAATCGTGCTCCTTCAGGAGCTTCTTCACTCTATCTTTTACTACTTTTTCTTTCATTTTGAAAAAAGTCGATTTTCAAAAATGGCGGGGTGTCAATTTTAAAAAGTGGGCTTTTTAAGCTCATAGGTCATGAACCATAGAACACTTGGCTTGGAACTCTTTCAGCGCTTCTTCGGAAGGTTCCCAATTACCATTCAGCCAGTTTTTATCTGGTATGCGGAGACTGCACATATGCCCGTTTTTAAATGTCACCGATAATATGTCAGATAAGTACTTGTGTTGAAACTCCGCATTTATTGACTTGATATTTTTCGATATAGAGTGCGGCAACAGCATGATTGTTTTTTCATGGTTGAGGGCGTGCATTACCAACCGCCCACTCGTATATGTGTAGAGAACTTGGTCCGCCTGATTCCATACGGCCTTAGACAGACACCCTCCTGACAAATAAGTACCCATGCTAGTCCCTATCTATCCAGTGTGGGCAGCTTGTGACAGGACACCAGCCGCAAAGTGGAGTTGGGCGAGCCGGAAAATCTGTCGTTTTTATCTTCTCGGCGATTTCGTCTACTCGGGGAATGAATTCCATCCAAACAGATCTCATTTCGCTTTTTTCAATCGTTTCCGGCGGACTGATTTCGTGGTCTTTCAACCAAACGAATGTCAGCTTGAATTTTTCGATTTCGGGCATGTAGCGAGATAGCACCGCCGCCGATAGGCGAAGTTGGTCATAACGCTCTTTGCGCTTGCCCGTTTTCCAGTCTATCAGGACGGCGGTTTTATCCCGAACGATGAGAAGGTCTACTATCGCTCTTACCCAAACGTCTTTAGCAAACCAATCACGCGGCTCTAGCGCCTTGTTCAGCGCAAGCTGCATTTCACCGTGTTTTTCCCCCTCTGCGTCGGCAAACTTCTTTGCCAACTTTTCGTGCTGCCGAAGTGGTATCGGCAGGGCTACCCCATCAATAACTCGTGCGCGCATGGCCTCGTGGACAAATTTCCCATCACTTGCGTAAGAACTGTCAGTATCTTTGACATCCTTCGCAACTTTCAGGTGGTAGTATTTCTTTGGGCAAAGCTCGTACATATCGAGTGCCGAAAAAGACCACGCAAAAGGTTTTTTCACTTAGCATCCCCATAAGTCGGCCCGTGAGCCGTTTCCGCAGCCACGGGTAAATCCGGCGCAAAGGCCGGTGGTTCTGTCATCAAATCCATCACCGCCGATTCGTAAAGCTCAACGTGCGGTGTGGGTACAACGTACACCAATTCATCATGGGCTTGCAAGGCTGGTTGAATACCAATGTCATTCTTGATCCGGCGCATGGCGTTGGTAATGATGATTCTGGCGAGGGCTTGGACGACGTTTTCCACGATTTTGCCGCCCCATAGGGTGCGCCCTTGTCCAGCGAAGTCATATCCCCACCCCCGATACTTGTCCGTGTCGATCCACCTGAGATTGTGGTACATCAGTTCCATACCGTTGGGCAGGATGATCCTGCCGCCATTCATTTTGCAGGGGCCTAGCTTCTGCTCTCCCCCCTGTCTCATAATATCAATGGAGTCATCGCAAAGGCGCCACAGGGCCGGAATTTCTTCATATTCAGTTCTATACACCTGTACCAAATTAGCTGCTTCAGCAACACTTACGCTAACATCAGCGATACGCAGGGTGTCACGGAGCTTTTTGTCGCCCATACCGTAGCCCAGACCGAGAATGCACGTTTTACCAATGAATCGCTCCCTCTCGTCAGCCTTCGTGATACGCCGTCTAAACGCTTTACTGGCAAATTCGCAATATGGGTCGCCCTCCTCTCGAAATACCGTCATGAGCGATGTGCAGCCGCTCAGCCATGCGTTTATGCGGGCTTCAATCTGGGATAGATCAGCAGCCAATACGCTGTAGCCCTTTGGGGCCTTGAGGCCGTAACGTAGCTGGTTTCGGCTCGGATTTTTGGGGTTGACGCGGGTGAAATTCTGGCAGTTGATCTTCTCCATGCCTCCGTACCGGCCTGTATGAGCACCATAGTAGCGAAGCGGCACTCGGAGCTTACCGTATTTCTGGGCAATCCCCATAAGTCTCTCAGCGCGTGTTTCAGCAATCGTTGACTTAACACCCAGCCGAGCAGCCAGAATTGGCCCGATCACTGGATGATCTGCATACGTATCTTCAAGGTCTTTCCAGCCGGGGTCGTTTTTGGAGAAGGCATAAGTCGGCTTGTTAGTGGTGGGAGAAATCTTCATTGGGACATCTACCCCAAAATCTTCTAACAGCTTTGCCAACTGTGGGTTGCTCATAAGCTGCGGCTTACTGATGGCCTCTGGGAGCTTTGACAGGAGGTTTTTCTTGTGTTGCCTAGCTTCGTCGTAGACGTTTTTGAATACGGTGTAATCAGCCTCAAGCTGAGGCTCTAAGTACATCCGCAGCGTCATATCTATAATTTGCAGTTCACTCCGGGGTATTAGTCCCGAAAGATGCCTGAACAGGGCGTACTCGCCTTCACAGTCCGTGACGCAATATTGGCCGTATTCGGATAATTCATGCCCCGACAGGTCTTCGAGCCTCTTCCCAAGCATATTTGCAACGTATGTTCCCTTTTGGATGCTAAGTCCGAGGTTTTTGAGGCAGCTTGCGAGGGATATGGAGCGGTATTTCGGCTTGAGGACGGCCTGCGCCATTCCCATTGTATCGAGCAGCAGTGGAGGCACGATTCCAAAGTGGTGTGCCAAGATTAGGCCGTCAAACATCGTATTATGGGCTAAGATCCCGTGCTCCCTTATTCCGGCCTCCTCCAGTACCGTCCTGTATTCTTCGGTTGTCTTGAACGAGTGCCACACCGCCGCTTGGTCGCCGACCTTGATGCCGACCATGATTATTTGGAATCTGGGATCGCAAACGTAATCCTCGGTTGACATGCGGGAGAGACTGTACTCTTTGTCGTAGTATGTCTCCCAATCGAGCGTTACGATTTTCATTTTACGAGCTGTTTGTAGTGGCTATGATAACGCCCCGCCCGGCGCTGGCTGAGAGGCCGGTGCTGGAGTACGTCACACAGGTTTGTGATCTGCATAGGACGCAGTACCATAGGACGCAGTACCATAGGACGCAGTACCATAGTAAGGGTAACTGACTTAGGGGAGGGGGTATTTTCAGGCGTGTTTTACCCCCATTAGGGAATCGTGTTCTACACGGTATTAGGTATAGGTGTTTGGAAATACTCACCTAGTTACTCGCACAATAGCCCACACTATTATGAGTCCGGTGGGGATGACCATTAGCCCCGGTTGTTTTACAACAGCAATACAGAAAGCTAACACCAGCGCCGCTATTGCGAGGCCGACAATGACCCATGCGAGCCAATCTAAAAAAACATCCATAGTTGTCGCCTTGGTTGTTTAATTAAAGTGGCGCGATACTTAAATTGCGCCAGATACAAGTCACAAACCTGTGTGACTTGCGAATGGGTAAGATTAGCACACTGTACGGGGACGGACAAGTAATATTGATGGGATCGACATATGCGGCTGATATGTCGAAATAATGGCGGGAAATAGACAGGTCAAGACAAATCAGGATTTGTCAGGTCGCTCAAACGGACAAAAAAAGCCCCGCCGAAGCGGGGCAAGCGGGGGAGTAGGTCACAAACCTGTGTGACCTAGCGTGAGACAAGTGAACACTAGAAGCTAGGATAATTGCCGTCTGTGTCGTCTGTCAAGAGAGACATGACAGAAAGTGCGTGGTTTATTTGTTCAAAGCCTTTTTGTTCTCGGAACTCTTTGTAGCTTTCCTCAGTCCAGCCTTTCGGCAGAGGCGATTTATTCTTGGCCTCATGGATAGCGTCTTTATTCACACCGGGCAAGTACGGATGCAATTCGGGCCAAAGGCGAATAAGCTGACCCGTTGTATTGACGGTAGCATTATATATGGAACTACCGTAATCGTTTCTGCCACGATACTCCAACTGCAAAAGATTGTTCAGGATTTTTGTTAGTCGGGCCTGTTCCTCTTTGTACTTGTATCCTTCGATTATCCATTCACGCATCTTGTTTTTCAGTTTGTCTGGCAGTTGATCTTCTTGGAGTGCACCTCTTGGCCACCCAGACTGTTCAGGGTCGTGTGAGAAGGATATAGTGCCCTTTTTCGGAGCGTGGTCTGGCCGGGAATCTCCCATGTCGGCGAAGTCGAAATGGTATTGCCAACTGTAAGCGACATTGAAGATATGCTCCCAACGACCCATTCCTTCAAATCTCTTGTTCAGGAGTTGAATCGCATTCCACTCCTCAGGAGTCCATGCCAACCTGAAAAGATCATGAGGGTTAAACGTCAGTGGGTGCATTTTGTGCCAGTACGATCTATACCGTTCTCTCATCTTGTTAGGGAATCGAGATCGAAAATCTACTGTGAACCTACTCATTGCTGTTCTCCTAATTCAACGTAGATCGTTTCACCGAATGGCGCTTCCATGTTCTCGCTTGTTGAACACCAGATTACGGGGTAGCCGGGGTCTTCATCAGGGAAGTCTCCATACATATCTGTGAAGTACACCAGACAATCTGGACGAATGCCCTCGTCTTCTAGCCACTTAAATGGTGGCTTGAAAGACGTACCACCTCCACCTCCAAGTGGCGGCGGATTCTCTCTTAATGAATCACCCGGATACAACCTGAACTCGCTGTTGATTCTTGCATCGCACCCCAGAAGGATGACCTCCTTCGGGTTGCAATCAACAACTATGTTGTCGCACTCACCAAGCCCCTGCGCCATTTCGGGCGTGGACATGGAGCCAGACGTATCACATACGAATACTATGACTCCTGCACCAAACCCTGTGTAGCTAGGCAGGATTACCTTCTGCGTGATGAGGCGACGACGATGCGGCTTAGTCCACGTAGTAGCGATCCTTCCGGCAATCTTCATGAACGTGCTGCGTAACTTCTCTACCCAAGGTACTTTGGGTTTCAGCAGTTCATCAACGAATCGCTCAAGTCCTGCGGGTAACTGGCCTTGGGCTTTCGCAGCATTGGCCGCTGTTTGCACAGCGCGTTTCCATTCGACCTCACTCGTGTCGTCAATCTCATTGATATGAACGTCGAAGCTACCATGACCTGCGGGGCCGTCACCGTTACCGCCGCCGCCACCGCCGCCGCCACCGCCGCCCCCACCGGGGGGAGGATTCTGCATTAGCTCTCGGTATACATCGTCAACAAGACAGCTTGCTCCGTACTTAGGATCATGCAATGCCATGTCAGGCATCTTGCCAATGCGACAGTTCACCAACATTGCGTTGATTACGTAGTCGCCAGCTACGTTCCAAAGAAACGGATTAAACTTCTGACCTTCAAACCCCGTGTCCTGATACTTTCTCGCTCTGGACAGGTGTGACCACATTGCGTGGCCTATCTCGTGGCAGATCACAAACACACGCTGCGGTAGCGATAGAGACTCGAAGAAGTCTTTATCGAACCAGATTGTCTTACCGTTCGTGGCAGCGGTATGTTGCACTCCGGGCGGGAACACGTTGTCGAACTTACCAATCTTTACCTTCATCATATCCAGTAACAAACTGGCGAAGAACGGTACGTGCAACAGCAATGCTGTTTTCACTTCCGTATATAACGGATGATCGTTTGCACTACTCATTTCTTTCTCTCCTTGTGTGAATCAAACGGTATCCGAATGATTGGTTTAGACTCAACCCAACGAGCAATTTCCTCTCTCGTAAACGCATCAGCTTCCATAGCTTCGTCTATCATCGGACGCATCTTGGTAAAGCAAGGGCGAAGATGCGGATGGGAGTCGTCGCGTTTGACCTGTCTGTTGCAAGCCCAATAGCACGATACATAGGCATACATATTATGTCTCGCGATTTCTTCTACGGCTTTTAAGTTTCTAGCAGGAACAATAAAAGAATCGGTCATGCTGTTGAGGGCAATGATGTGATCCCTCAATTCGCAAGCCTGTTCGTATGTTGGAACATACAAGTAGAACTCGGTCTTACCCAAGTACCCGATGGGTACTCTCTTGATAGGGTTGTGATCCTTAACAAGATTAAGGATGGGGGTAAGCTGACTGTTGCGTTTCAGGGTGTACCCACGTTTCAATGCAGTATCTACATCTTTAAGTAAACGTGGAGAAAGATTAGCGAAGTCCATTTCGCTAATACCCACAATCCGAAAGGGGCATTCTGATTCAGACTGCCACTTTGTCTTATGTGTCCTCCTGAACGTATGAAGTCTAGACCAAGCGCTGTCGGCTGTTTCAATCGTCGGTTTCTTCATTCGCGATCTCCTTCATGCGATCCAAGATTTCCTTTGCACGTTCGCCTAGACTCCGGCGCAGTACATCGTCGTCACGAATGGCCTTAGCTTCGTACTTGGTTAAGTGCGTGCCAATCGCATTTCTGATTTCCTCCATGCGTGGGTCTTTGGTTGCATTCAAGTGTTGCAAGAGCTTCACCTGATCGCGCAGCCTGTCGATGAGAGTCTTGTGGAATGTCGCATCGGGATTACTCAGCTTTGTGTATGCGTGTTCCACAGATTCGTAGAGGTTGTGCCATGCTTCTTGCATCGCATTCTCTAACATCTTCGTGGTCTTGCGGTTCAGGGAATCGCTCAGCTTTTGAACCTGTGCGTCCTGCAATCCCTTGAAGTCACTCCCAACAGGTATTGGATGAAAGTCGAAAGACAACCGGAAGTGCTTCCGTATAGACGAAGGGTTAGGGTACTGCGCTGGATCGTAAGCAGTTCCTAACTTCTGTTGTACCTTTGCCATGAGACTGGGGTACTTCACCTCGAAAACATCCAGCTTTTCCTCCATTGCAGCCAGACGATTTGCCATTACTGTCGTGTACTCAAGAAAAAGCGTATTGGGCATGAGGCGGCCACCAGTACGCTTTCCGATTTCATTCACGCCGATGGTAGACCACGGCAATGTCAATCGGTAATGCTCTGTTCTAGCCGCATCAATCTCCTTATAGACCTCCTTGAGTTCC
>JABAOF010010227.1_pt1 | contig 61912 bp, 69 predicted proteins | sample 7062171 | NCBI WGS metagenome assembly JABAOF01 (sample SAMN14538628, study PRJNA623070) | marine sediment metagenome | biome: marine biome [ENVO:00000428]; feature: marine pelagic biome [ENVO:01000023]; material: deep marine sediment [ENVO:00002113] | place: India: Gulf of Khambhat ...
CTTTGTTCTCTATCCTTTTCTTTACATCAGCGACAGTCAACTTATTTGTATCTAACAGATCATCTGCAAATTTAGCCCTTACTCTCATGCCTGGATCCACTGCAAAAGCCTCTTCTACAAGAAGTTCGACTCCCTTAAGGATATGGTATCTACCTGCGCTGTAAGCTCTCGCTGCGATTTCAAAGCCAGCAGGATCAATTCCCCTTGGACACTCAGTCATACAAGCCCTGCATTCGTAACAGATAAGGGTATGGAGGTGCCCAGATCTCGCGGCTGTAATTACCAAACTCCCTAAGAAAGCAGCAATAAGATTAAAAGCAACTACATTCAGCCTTAAAAACGCTTTTGGCATTTCAATACCAGTCAAGCCGTACACCTCTCCTGATTAGTGCTAAAGGGAATACCATATAAAAAAATTTCGGTATATTACTTTAAGAAAAAGGAACTAGTAGACTTCATTTGAAGTTGAATTTTGTATAATCGGATTATAAAGGAAAAAAGGAGAAATTTGCATTTTTTTACTGTGAATAATGGGATGGCATATATTTTAAATACAAGATTTAATAATCTAATTTATATGAGATGGAAGAGGATACGCAAGTATTTGATGTTATTTATCCTTATTAACCTCATTTTAGTTATTATGCCATCAGATCCTATTTTGGCAGAAGAAACTCAGAATTCTGAGGGTTATATAAGTCCTGTAGGAATCTATTACGATTACTCTCCCGAGACCTTTCAATCAAAACTATACAACGGAAAACCAACGATGTTAGATTTTTCTGCAGATAGATGTGGCGCCTGCAGATTTATGATTCCAACTATGAGGGCATTGAGGGCAGAATACAAAGGTATGGTAGATATTATTACTGTTAACGTTGATACCGAAGAAGGACTTGAACTTTCGAGAAAGTACGGTGAACGTTACCTCCCTACGTTCACCTTCTTCGATAAATATGGAAAAAAGGCCATAACATTGGTTGGGTATCAAGAGAAGGAAGACATTGAATTTGTTCTAAGAAAATTAATAAAAGGAGAACAGATAGAAGAAATTCCAAAGGAAATAAAAAAATCTAAACCCACCTACGAATTAACTCCTATTTATGAGCCTAAAGGAGAGTTATTAAAGCAAGGACAGGGAAAGTACGATGGTTTTCTATCTTCTGGTGAGAAATTTAGTTATGAAAATTTCTGGTTGGAATTCGGCGGCACAGGCAGAAAAATGGAAAGAGCAGTGGTAGTTGTTTACTCAATGGGTGAGAAAATAGATAGTCTCTCAATACCGAGAAATATTGGAGAGACTTTTTCTGCAGGAAAGGCAAAGGTAACGTTGTTGAACATAAGTTCGAATAAAATAGGTTTAAGGGTAGAGTTGCCTTCTTCTACGACATATAAATTACTTGGAGACGAAAAGACCTCGTTAGATGAACCTTCTAAAGATGGGAAAGAAAACATTCAGAAAAAAAGCGAAAAAGAAGATTTAATAATCACGAAGACCTTTGAAAGTTTTATCCCTTCTGTTGGTGAGGAAGTAGTTGTCCTTCTAAAAGTAGAGAACAAATTAGGAGGGAATGTTGAGATTAGAATAATAGACAGTATACCCGAAGATTTTGAGGTTATTTTTGGCAGTTTAGATATAAAAGATACTTTAGGCGCTGGAGAAACAAAGACATACAGTTACATAATTAAGCCCCTTAAGGAGGGTAACTACAACATTCCCGAGGCAAATCTTATTTATTCAGATTTAGGTGGCGAGAGGGTTATTACTACAGAAGAAATACCTATATCAGTTTCCAAGAAATCTGAAGATCTTGGATCTGGTTTCTTATCCTTCTCGAAGATCTTAATTGCCGTAGGAATACTGTTCTTTATACTTATCATTGCCGTAGCGGTGGATCGTCAATTTTGAGAGTCTCCACAAATTTTATATATTATTTAGATTCATTATCTAAACTTAGATTTATTATTTATCTTTGAGTGCCAATTTCACGGGTGGATGATATGGTGTTTGATAGGAGATTGATAATAGTTCCTGTAACCTTAATTATAATCGGCTTAGGATACTTTTACTATGCAAGCGGAACTGTAGGAGGAGATACATCTCAATCTGATTCATCGGAAACTAAGATAATATACGATTACACCCCTGATAAATTTGAGAACGCGTTAAAAAGCGGCATGCCCACCCTTTTAGAGTTCGCGGCTGATTGGTGCATACCGTGTAGACGTATGGCGCCTTTTATGAAAGAACTCAAGGAAGAATATCATGGAAAAGCCAATATTTTAACTGTAAATGCCGACAAAGAATTAGATATGGTAAGAGATTATGGAGTTAGAAACCTCCCAACATTGATATTCTTCAATAAAAAAGGAGAACTTTTCAAGACCGTAGCGGGTTACCAGAGTAAAGAGAGCATAAAGAGTGTCTTGGATGATCTAATTTGAGGATATCGAAGTGATACTATGATTGAGATATCTGTTCCATTGGCATTTCTTGCAGGGATTTTTACGGCCTTAGGTCCATGCGTCTTTACAGTTCTACCAGTTACTTTGGCTTTCGTCACCGGAGTTTCTGACAGTAGAAGAAAAGCATTTTCCACAGCAGTTTCATTCATCTTAGGTTTGTCTATTACTCTAACAGCACTTGGTGTTCTTGCCTCTATACTCGGGCAACTTTTGAACTTCGCATTCTATTTTAGGTATCTCGCAGCAGCGATTGCATTTTTGATGGGATTGAAATTATTGAACGTAGTAAAGATAGATATAGGATCTGATTTTTTCTCTAGATTTAGACCGAAGGCGTCTCCGGGAAAAAAAGGTCTCATTGGAGCCTTTTCATTTGGATTAATCTTTGGTGTAGCGGTTAATCCGTGTGCTGATCCTGTTTTGGCAGGTATTTTGGCGCTTATAGCAGCCAAGGGGGATGTGTTTTTTGGTGGTACAACCCTATTTATTTACTCAATAGGTTTCGGTATACCCGTAATTCTGGCAAGTGTATTGAGTTCAGAGGCTAAATTTAAATTGGCGGAATCTATTTTAAAAGCAGAATGGATAAACAGAATCTCTGGAATAATATTGATTGTAATTGCCATAAGTATAATCCATCCGATCTCTCCGTATCTCTACAATGCGTTTCCTCAGTTAGGCAGATTCTATGATTCAATTCCAGACTACTACAAATTCTTTGGCATTGATTTAGGATGATTGCTGAGGAATTAAATATACAAAAGGAAAAAATAAATATGTGTAATATTTTTAATTTAACACAGAAATTTATTTAATTCCATGTAGACAACTTCTTTTGGTGGTTATTACGCTTATGTCTGGCATCCAAAAATTAAAAGATTCGTTGCTCAAAACATCAATAATTTTTCTAATCACTACCTCGCTATATCTCTCAATGGTTGATGCTAGGATAAGTAATGCTGGAATTCTCTATGACTTTACACCAGAGCGTTTCGAGGGTGCTCTTAAAAGCGGGAAACCTACCTTACTCGATTTCTCCAAGGATACGTGTGGTTTTTGTGTGAAGATGATTCCAACGATGAAAGAATTGAGAGAGGAATATGGGAACGTTGTAAATATAATTACAGTGGATGCGGATGAATATAATGAACTAGCAGAGGAATTCGAAATTTACGGCGTTCCAGTTTTCATATTTTTCGATAGAAATGGAAATGAAGTAGACCGATTGGTAGGATACCAGGAGAAGGAGACTTTAGTTGAATATTTAGAGGAATTCATCCCTGATATCACCATAAAAAAGAGTATCAGAAAAGAAGGGTTGGAAAATGGTACATTCATTGTTTATCTTGAGATAGAAAACAATGGGAGAAAAAAGATTGAGAACATGGAGATAAAAGATAAAATTCCTGAAGGACTTGATGTACTAGTTAGCGAGAGTTCACCGAAACTAAATATGATTGGAGACGAAATAATCTTTCATTTGGATTTGCATCCGAGAAACTGGATGGAACTCTCCTACAAACTGAAGACATATTCTCCAGGAACTATATTTCTTGATGCGACAACTGTTTCTTATGAACTCGATGGAGAAACAATCGAAGTAAAATCAAATGAAGTAGCTACAACCATTGAAAGCATAAAATTAGAAGTAGAAAATAAATCTTATGAAAAAATAGAAAAAGACTTTAAAAGTGCAATAATCGTTATTTCAAAGTTTTTGAGCAAGGATACGGTAAAAGAAGGAGAAGAAGTCATGGTAACTCTGGAGATAAAAAACATAGGCGACGGTGATGCACGCGATTTAAGAATCATAGACTCTGTTTGTGAGGGCATTCGAGTAGCTTCTGGCGTAACCACCAAAAACTTTCCCATGTTAAGAGTTGACCAAAAAGAAACATTAAATTACGTTATAAGCAGTAATAAAGCAAAAAATTATGCGATACCTCCTGCAAATATTATCTTCTCCGATGATGATGGAGTACATATGCAAGAATCAAATGAGGTAGATCTTACCGTAGAGGAGAGCAAATCTTACTCAAATATCTTAAAAGGAATAGGTGTATTACTTCTTTTTCTTTTAGCCATTGTTTTTGTTAAGGCATCAAGGCAAAGAAGATGAAAACTTTTCCTCGATAACAATGAAAAAATATTTAAATATGTTATCAAAGTATAGATAAACTATCTAAACCTAAGAAAGTTTAGAACAACTGAGCTCGAAGTTTAAGGAGGTAATGAATGAGGAATATTCCAGTAATTCTTGTTTTGACCATTCTGATTTCACTGACGCTCGCCGAAGAGGTTGGAATATACGACCAAAGTATATTACGTGGCATGAACTGGCTCATAAATTCAAAGGTGAAGATCTATGACCTGTATGAGACTTGGGGACCTAACGATCAAACTGCCAGCGTTTTAGTGACTTTGGTAGAATTTAACTTTGAACCCAAAGATTTGATAAATAAATCGGCTCAAGGTCTCATAAAGAGGCAGAACGAGGATGGAGGTTGGGCAAAGGTAAAAGGTGAAAGTGAACCTCTCATTACGGCTCAAGTTCTTACGGCACTGTTGAGGAACGGTAAAGAAGATTCTGATGCATTCAAGAAGGGAATCAACTATCTTAAAACAAAACAAAATCCAGACGGAAGCTTTACAGGTGAGGAAGGTTTGACAACAGGAATAACTGCTAACTCGGTCCTTTTTTTGATTGAGGCTGGTGAAAGAGATACTGAATATGTCAGAAAAGGAATTGAATGGATAAAAAAGAATCAGAAAGAGGATGGGAGTTGGGAAGAATGTCCCAAATGTAATAATATGGCTGTTCGTGCCTTATTGGCATACGGAGAACCAAGAGATTCTGAAATTATAAAAAAGGCCGTTAATTACATTATCATTGATCAAAATACAGATGGAAGTTGGGGAAACTGTCCTCACTGTACTGGCATGACGATGGTAACCTTGCTTGACCTAGGAGAAACCGGTCCAATAGAGAAAGCGGTGAAATATCTCCTTTATACACAAGAAGATGATGGTAGTTGGAGAGGTACCGCTTATTACACATCAGCCGCTTTACTAGGATTGAAGAAGGCTAGAGACCATAATATAAAGGTCCAAATACTGGCTCGGAAACAAATAGATACGAGTAAAGAAATCATCAGCAAAATTCCTTGTGAATGTGGTTGCGGAAAGTTATCTTCTGAGTGTGATTGTCAGTGGGTACAATTGCTTAAGGCAGATATAAACCAAATGTTAATGGAGGGTAAAACAAAGGAAGAAATATTATCCAAATATACAACTGAGAACGTAGGAGAGGAGATCAGTAAGAGTAAAGAGAGAGTAGAACAAGGACAAGGAGAGATTAAAAATAAACCAGAATCTAACGAAAGTAAAAAAGAGAGATTTTTTTACTTGACAATTGGCTTTCTTTCTGCGGCTTTGATTTTTTCATTAATCTACATTAAAAAGCTCATGAAAGAAGAAGAAAAGTGATTAGATGAATTTGCTCAGGCCTTTAAACATTTTATTAATTTTTCTTATCCTCTCGTGGCTTGAGGTACCCTCGTACGGAACGAATGAAAATATAACCAAAATAACTGTTGAGTTTTTTCACATTGAAGGTTGTCCTGTATGTGAGAAAAAAGGGGAGATCATAGACAAGACCATAAGAAAATACAACAGCACCGTAGTATACGAGAAAAAGAGCGTTTATGAAATGGAGAATTTTAAGAGAATAGAAGAACTTAATTTAGATCCTCCTTCTCTCGTTTTCAATGGAAAGGATAGTGTAGACATAAAAGATCTTTCAGAAAGAGAATTGGAGAATTTAATAGCAGAAAAAGTGGATTATTACTCAAAAGGGAATGTAGCAGTTATTACAAAGGAAAAAAAAGACTTTACACCTTATTTAGTTGCCTCAGCCGGCTTTATAGCCGGCGTTCAACCATGCTGTTTGGCAGTAGTGGCTTTTTTAAGCGGATTGATACTTACGCTGGTGATTGAAAGAAAAAGAATCTTTGTTATACTTTCAGCCTTTGGTCTGGGCGTCTTTTTCTTTTTCTTCCTTAAAGGGTTACTTATATTGACAATATTAGATTTTATACCCAAATACTCAGGTTTTGCTAAACTGATAGCAGGTTTGGTTCCAATAATCTTTGGAATTTTATTTCTAAAGGATTATTCAATAAAAGAAAGCAGACTTTTCAAGACGCCTGATTCCATAAAAAACATTATTCATAATCTTGCATCAAAAAACACAATGTTATCAAGCTTTTCCCTGGGATTAATTTTCTCTCTAGTTAAGTTACCCTGTGTAACTGGCATTTACTTGGGCATATTAAATCTTATTTGGCTTCAGCACGATTTGGCAAGTGGGTTATCGTATTTATTGTTATATAATGTAGCAAAAGTCACTCCAATATTCTTTTTATCTCTCGCTATAACCATGGGTCTTAATCCTCTTACGTTAGATAAGTTTAGAGAGAAAAAACGTCCAACAATAAAGTTAATAAATGGGCTATTCATGATAGCCTTAGGCTTAATAATACTAATTGGATACTTGTGATTTGAGAATGAAGAAGAGAGGTATATTCGTGAAGAAGATCTTTGTATCAATTTTATTTCTATCTGTTTTCGTGGTCATGGGCTCCATTTCTCAAGAAATACAAAACGGGAGTATTTTTGTTAAAGTAGATGGATATGATAAAACCTCTTACATAAATGTCAGTTTGATAGATATTAACCAGAGATATTTGGAGAACAAAACCATCTACACGGACTCTTTTTCATTTGATAACCTCGAAACCGGAGAGAAATATTATATATGGCTAAGATTTAAAGGAATATCTTACTTTAAGTCTATAGATTTCAAAAATGGAACGCAAACGGTAAACTTCAAAGTCTTTGATGCAACTCAAAATGTAGATGATATTGCGGTAACCTTTCATCATTTGATTCTGCAGCCCAAGGAAAATAAGATTAAGGTGACAGAAATAATCGTATTTAAGAATGCAGGAAATAAGGCTTACAATGGAAATGAACTAGGGATTCGTCTGCCTGCGCAATATAAAAACTTGCAAACGTCTATAATGAGTTGCTGCTTGACACAAATAGAAGAGGGCTTTATCTTCGATCCTATGCAACCTATTAAACCAAACGAGAGTTATCAAGTTGATTTTTCCTACGAGTTAATTGCGCAAAATAGCGATTATGAATTTGAGAGAGGTTTAAATTACCATACTCACTTTTTAACGGTCTTAATTGAGAAGGATGGCGTTTCATCTAAGGAAGCAAACAATTTGATAAAGAAAGAAGATCTGACATTTGAAAACAAGCAATATTCCGCATTTGAATCTTCAAATCTTAACAAAGATGAAAATATTGCCTTAGTTCTTTCTGGATTCACTAGTGAAGAAACCAAAAAGTGGATTTGGGTTGGAGAGAGTTTAATTTTATTGGTGATTGTTATAATTGGAGTTTTCAGTCTAAAATTTAAATCTGCTTCAGAAGAAGACCTCACTGCAAAGAAAGAGGCTGCATTCGTTGTTTTAGAAGAACTCGAAAAGGACTATAACGAGGGAAAGATAAGTGATGAAGATTATGAAGGCCTAAAATCGAAGTACGAGGCAGAGGCAATGAGGATCCTCAAGAAGATTGAAAAATTGACTAAAGATAAAGAAGGAGATTAAATGGATATCGGATATATTGCTCTTGTAGTGGCTCTTGCATGCTCAGTCTTCTCTATAGTTGTACTTTCACTTGACCTTAGGAGAACAAATTTGATTAGTCTGGGAAGATATGCGGTAATCGGAACGTTCATCCTTATTACATTATCCTCTATTGCCTTGTTTTATTACTTAATTATAAGAGACTTTCAGGTAGAATACGTCGCTTTGCATACGGATAAGAATTTACCATTCTTCTACACTTTTAGTGCTTTTTGGGCAGGCTCAAAAGGATCTCTTTTGCTTTGGGCTTGGTTTCTTTCTATATTTTCAGTAGTAGTACTCTTAAAAGAAAAAAAAGATACTCTAACGCATTACTCGCTAGCCATTTTGATGTCGGTAGAATCTTTCTTTTTGTTTATTTTAATAGGATTTCTAAATCCATTCGAGAGGCTTGATTTTGTGCCAATAGATGGTCAAGGACTAAATCCTCTCCTTCAAAATATTGGTATGGTTTTCCATCCACCTACACTGTTCATAGGTTATGCAGGTCTTGCAATACCCTTTGCCTTCGCCATATCTGGACTCTTATCGGACAACGAGGGTTGGATTCACAGAGTGAGGAAATGGACACTATTCTCATGGTTATTTCTTGGATTAGGAGTTATAATGGGCGGATGGTGGGCTTACGTCATCCTGGGCTGGGGAGGCTATTGGGCATGGGATCCTGTAGAGAATGCCTCTTTGCTCCCTTGGCTTACAAGCACTGCGTTTTTACATAGCATCATGATTCAAGAGACCAAAAGAGGTATGAAACTCTGGAATATATTATTAATCGTATTAACGTTTGAATTTGTCATTTTTGGAACGTTTCTCACAAGAAGTGGAATATTATCTTCTGTTCACGCCTTCGCAGGAACAAAGATTGGGCCTTACTTCATCGCATACATGATCTCAATGTTAATTTTCTCACTGGCGGTTGTCGCTATGAAGTACGATCAAATAAAAAGCAGAGACATATTCGAATCCGCAGTTTCAAAGGAGACAACTTTCTTGATCAACAATCTCTTGTTTGTTGTATCTGCTTTTACCATATTCTGGGGAACCATATTTCCAATAATTTCCGAATGGATCAAGGGCGTCCAAGTTGGAGTAGGACCTGAGTTCTACAACCAAATTCAGGCACCCATCGGAATATTTCTTTTAATCCTCGTGGGTTTGTGCGTTCTTGTTCCATGGAGAAGATTTTCTCTTGATGGTTTTAAAAAGACGTTCAAATATCCCTTCATCTTATCTGTGATTCCTGTTATACCGCTATTATTTTTAGGTTATTTTGACTCTTATATAATATTCACCATTTTTTTCGTCTTTTTCGCCGTCTTAACTCACTTTCAAGACTTTTACTACGACTATGGGAAACTTAAAAAGCAAAATGAGGGTTCATCGATAATTAGACTTATACTTAAGAAAAGAAGAAAGTATGGGGGGTATATCACTCATTTCTCCATATTTTTAATATTTATAGGGATTGCGTTTTCATCAATGTATGAGGAGAAACATAGTTTTTCTTTAACGAGAGGGGAACATACTAAGATAGGGAAACATACATTTATGTTCGTCGACAATAATTTTGAACAACACGCTAACAAAATGGTCTGGACGATTGAGTTGGATATTCGTGAGAATGAGAATCTAATCGGGAAGGCAAGACCGACTTATTCAGAATTTCTAAATCCAAAGCAATATAACTTCAATCCAGACATCGTATCTACTTTTTCAAAGGATATCTACGTAATCCTTGAAGGTATAACCGATAACGGTGCCTCTTTTGTAGTAAGGTTTCTACCTCTAATTTCCCTCATCTGGATGGGCGGATTTTTAATGACCTTAGGCATTATAATTGCCCTGCTACCTAAAAGATTTGTGGAGGTCTCATGATGTTAAAAAACACGCTTCTTTCATTGGTAATAGTATCTCTAATCGTGCCAACGCTGGCTTTGACTGTGGAGGATATCTCCAAAGACATTTACTGCACATGCGGTTGCAACATGGTTTTGGGAAACTGTGAGTGTGAGACCCAGACTTACATGATGAATGAGATTCAAACGATGATAAATAAAGGAATGACTAGAGAAGAGATAATAAAAACCCTCCAAGAAACCTATGGCGAACAAATTCTTGCAACCCCTCCTAAAAAAGGATTCAATCTTGCCTTATGGGCTTATCCAGTAATTGGACTTATAGTAGGCGCGAGTGTAATATTCGTACTGAGCAAAAGAAGAGAGAGTGTAAGTTGGTATACTGATCCTGATGAAGTTTTGGAGATGAGTGAGGAAGACTTTCTTAAATTAGAGAAGGAAGAGTTCGAAGAGAAAGGATCTCTGCATGAAAAATACGAAAAATTGTTTGAAAAGGAATATGAAAAATTTAAGGACGCTAGGAAGAGCGAAGAAGAGAAATAATCACATCTTGGATTTAAGGTAGAAAGTTAAGATGATAAACAAAATCAGCAATAGGATAACTAATGGTAATTTAACAGTAAACCTAGATTCAGAAACTTTGTTTTCGGTGATGCTGGGATAGGAATTCGGATCTCCAGGGTACGTACCTAACGTCAATTCATCATAATTATTAATTCCGTCGCCATCTGAGTCTAATTTTTCTATTTTAGCAACAGAAAAATTATGTTTTGCAAAGTCAAAACCGAATTTATTAACACCACCTATGCCTGATGACTGAATGTGGCAAACAGTACACTTCTTAAGGGAAGCGGGAATCTCCTTCATGTACAGGGGTATTCCATTGACAATGTTAATTACTAAGATAAAGATCAAGAAGGCGATAGCAGGATGTTTTTTTCTCATATACACCACGATTTTATATTAGTTTATTCGTATCCACAGGATACTGTATACTTATCATTCAAAATATCTTCCTTTTAAGAAAGGAAAAAGAAATGATAAAATATTTAATGAACCTTAGTTTGCATGTCGGAAGTACCAAAAATTTATATGATCATCAACAAATAATAGATATGATATCTATGTTTAGATAGATAATTGATCTTAATCAATTACCAACGATGCAAACCTACGAAAGATAGGAGGCAGGTGAAATTAAGAAAAAGATCCTAATTTTGTTCCTGTTTACCATCAGCATCGTTTACGCGCAGGTACATAGTCATGGGGGAGATACCCAGGATTCAAGTTCAGATATGGACTGGATTTCTGGCGAGGATTACACTGAAGAAATTAAAAACGCTGTTTTGGTAGAATACTTCTGGAACGAAGAATGTGCACCCTGTAGACTCCTTGCAAAAGAGATGTTCTTCGAAAACCTTCAGGCAAGATGGGGAGAAAACGCTGTAGTGAGGAAAATCAACACGGACATACCCGAAAACAAGGATTATTTCATAAGTTCATATAAAAAGAATAATCCAAGCCTGATTGTTCCCTATGTTGTAATAGACAAGCGCATTCACTTGATAGGTTATAACAAAATAAAACAAGATATAGATAGTTTTATTCGGGAAGAACTAAAAACCGGTGGAATATCCATAAAGGCGTCAATACCCAGAAAAACTTTGGATACCTCTCCAGAGGGAATTATTTTTTTGAGAGACCTAACGAGGGAGAATATTGATAGGGTAGATAAAGAGATAATGAATGCAAGAAACATGGGGATAACAATCTCCAGGCCTAGAGAGTTGATAAGTTCTGCAAAGAACATATTTTTGACAGCAGAGACATTTTTCGAACAAGATGATCTGGTAAATGCTGCACAAGAATATCAGAAGGCTAATTCGGTTGCTGAAGAGGCCCATACTTTACTCAAAGAAAATGAAAGACTCTACGCCAAGAATTATATAGACGAGGCTAGTGGAGCAATATGGGCAATAAAACAATCAATAGAACGAGCTCAAAAAAGCGGCGAGAACGTAGGCCTAGTTGATGAAGAACTCTCTAGGGCAGAGTACCAGTTGAAAGTTGCTTTGAATTCCTTTGAAGAGAACGATTATGTTAAAGCCAGTGCCTGGGCGAAAACAACCTTAGACACTACAGAAAATGTTAAAAAAGGATTTTACGAGTCCAGATTAATACAATATCAAAAGGATGTTTATTATTATTCCCAACAGGTTGAAAGTAAACAAAAAGAGATGTACGAACTGATGAAAGAGGCAAAAGACAAAAAAAGATTGGCAGATTATTACAAAAACGATACAAGATTGTATAGAGACTGGTACGAAGTATATCAGAGTAAGATTTTGCAAAAACAAAAAGAATTGAATGAATTATCCATGAAAACAAAAATATGGAAGAGTGGAATCGGTTTGATACTGGGAACCATGATTGTATTCGGTTTATTCAGGAAAATCAGGGGATAAAGTTATTAAAAATTGATCAAGTTTTAGAGGGCTTCTTCTTTACATCTATTATTTTTTTAAATTAAACCCCAAATATTACACTAAAATAGACTAAGAAAAGATGCAAAATACAGACATCAAAATTTAAAGAAGTGCAAGAGCAGGCTTATTGCCCCCTCAAATATGGACGTTTCTTCTCTTGGTTTAACTATAAACGTAATTTGAAAGTCTTTTCTAATGCCTTCTCTACTCTTTACGTTTGCAATGAAATCATATCTTCCTGAGAAAGGTGGCGGAATATTTAATTCAACCGTAAAGTACTCTGCTTTGTTTCTCTCAAGGTCTAGGCTCTCGGGCTCTATCTCTACTATCCAGTCCATAATTTCAGGAGGGAAGTTCAGGGTTACGTCATGTAAAGCCTCTCTGGTAAACTCACTCTCCATAAAAACAGGTATTTTTATCCTTGTTTTTTGACCTTGGAATACTTCTACTGGCTCTTTATAATCTACAAAGAGTTTTCTATCATCTTCAAGCAAGGTTACGGGCTTACCGAGATATTTTTTCCCGTCTTCTATATTTTCTTTTAATTCTTCAAGATCATCACCTATTGCGAGAATAACAGGAATTTCAATTTCTTTGGTAAAATTTCTAAGTTGCCACTCTAGGGCAAGGGCTGAATCGCCCACGTTTGTTAAGAGAGCATTGTTTAGGCTGTCATTCATTATGTTTAACCAAACCTTATAGTAAGGAACGCTGAGATCATGATTCGTTGACCTTATGGGAGAAGACAAACCCAAGTATGTCTTTTCGTAAGTATAAACGATATCGGTTAATTCGTCATATTCTCCGTAATCAAAATTTACTGTATTGTCTACATCAAAATCTACTCCTTGATAGAAATTTATAGATTCTACTTGGTTCTTTAAGATTATTTTATATTCAATTATAATCCATTTTTTGTTTGACGGTAGATCTACGCTCCTTTCTATGGATATCTTGTCATCTGAGAACATCGTTTTTGTGTCTTCTAGTATATCTCCTTTCAATACCCTTAGATCTTTTAGTGGATACATATTATCTGATGTATAGAGCCTTTCTCCGTATCTTATGCAAAACCTCTCTAAATAAAGATGATCATTATTTTTATAAAATAGATTTGTGGAAGAACCTACGTTTGTCTCTAACTTCAAAACCTCGTTGGAAACGAGTGTGCCTTCCTTTTTCACTATCTCTAGTTTCTGAGAGGATCCAATAGAAAGTATCAATATTAATATTACTGATAAGGTCCTCAGATATTTCATTTTATATCTCTCTCTACATTGTTTTGTTCTTTTTTATATTCCGTTAATTTATTTTTTATATCATCGTTGGATAGGGCGAAGATTTTTATCGCTAGCAGCGCCGCATTTTCAGCGTTGTCTATGCCGACTACCCCTACTGGAACACCTTTTGGCATCTGAACCATGGAAAGCAAGGAATCTATGCCTAACAACTGAGAAGAAACAGGTAAACCAATTACGGGTTTTAACGTCTTTGATGCAACTACTCCCGGAAGATGCGCTGCCATACCTGCTATACATATATAGAGTTTCACTCCTTCACTTTCAGCGTATTCTATCAATTTATCCAATTCTTCTGGTGATCTATGAGCAGAAACAATGTTTAAAGAACAATTCAGGTTAAATTTCTTTAAAATAGAAGTTACCTGTTTTCCAATCTCTGAATCACTTTTACTTCCAAGTATAACGCAAACGTCCATGAAAACACCATTATTCTTAATTATTTTAGCAACTCGCCCATCTTGGTATACATGTCTTCTAAATTCTCTCTCATCTTTCTCTTTAATCCTTCCTCTGAAGATGCATAATATAGATAGTAGTAACCGCCTTCATCTTTAGATAAAGATTTCCTGTAAGCAAGTCCTTTACTGACTAAATTTTGTAGTATTCTTTGTGCACTACTTCTATTTCTATTTATGCTTTCAGCTAAATCCATTACATCTTTAGATCCTTCTTTTAATGCAAAATAAGCGTCTATCTCTATCGGGCGAAGATCCAAAAGACACTGCATTACGTCTCTTAAAGTTAGATCGCGGTTGCTAATTATTGATCGTATTTCTTCAAATCCCATGAACATTTTGTATTGTCTCTTTTTTAAAAAACTTTTTGATTTCATTATTAAATAACTATCAAAACTGATTTTGAAGTATGTCTTACGACTTTTTCTGTTATACTTCCAATAAGGAAACGCTCTATCTTTCCAAGACCTTTTCGTCCTATTACGATCAAGTCGCAATCCAGTTCTTCGCAAAGCTTAAGTATCTCATCGGCCACATCACCCTCTCTCGTAACTCCGAGGGCATTTACGCCTTCTTTCTTTACATATTCCACTGCTTCGTTTACTAGATCTTGAGTTCTCTGCTTGAAAGTTTTTGGAATTAAAATATCTTCAAACGCAACCATTTTTAATTCAGTAGGAACTACGGACAGTATAACAATTTCTTCCTCGAAACATCTTGCATTTTTTATGGCATAATCCAATGCTTTCTTAGATGCTTCTGAGCCATCATAGGCGATGAGAATTTTGCCCATATTGATATCTCCAATTTATCCTCTAACTGTCAATATCGTTGGCAGTGATGATCATTCGTGCATCCCGGCTTTAACTTTTACTCTTGGGTCGATGAAGGAAGATCGGTTTTGTTGCATGACGAAGAACTCTCTCCGCAACGCTTCCTAACAACCATCTCTCGATTCCAGATCTCCCATGGGTTGACATTGCCACCAAATCTATATCTTCCCTAAAAGAATGTTCAAGGATTTCCTCCGCAGTATGTCCGTAACGAACGTGCGATTCTACCGTAAATCCCTTCTTCCTTAAATTCTCCTCAATTTCCCTTAGGTAGTCTTCTGCCTCTCTTACCGCCTTTACCTCCGCATCGATACGATCGATTCCTGGTATGGTGTGGGCAAAGGCAACCCTGAGAAGAATAATTTCTAGGTTCAACGAAGAAGCTAATTCCTCTACTATTGGTAAAATGCCTTCCGCAATTTCGGAACCATCTAAGGGGACGAGAATTTTTTTGAACAACTTTCCACCCTACTTGGTCTTCATTGCTGATTAATTATTTATTATTTTTCGAGATCACATCTGCATTGAAACTATACCTTAAATGAACAAACCTGTTTTAACTCTGCTAACGGCTCTCCAAGTGCGCATTCTTTGATCTTCTGGAGAACTTCTCTCCCTCTGTACGTATAAGGCACCTCCCTGGGATTTGAAATTATAAAGAGCCGATCCTCTCTGGTAAGCATCTTGAAATATCTAAAATTGTGAAGTTGAACTGACTTGATCTCTTTATATGCGATGTTAAATCTATAGCCTCCTCCATGGGGTAATATGTTTACATTTCTAATGAATTCTATAAGTCCCAACTCTTCAGCTTTTTCATAGAATCTTAATCGATCAATGGTCTCTTGAGAAAGATTTTGGTTGCCTCTCATTAACAGAACTGGAAGATCCCATCTTAGGGCAAGGGGAAATATGGGGGCATTTAAGCAACATGTTGACTTATCGGTTGAATCATAAACTCCGAGTCGCATTACATTTGTATCAAACAAGCCTTGATGGATCGGATTACATATTATCTCACAATCTCCGAATATTTCTGATAACAGAATCCTTCTTTTTTCCATTGAAAAAGCCTCAAGTTTCTTGTATTGATTATAGTAATCATTTGCATCTCTACCTTCCAAAACGTAGCATTTTCCGAATGGCGTATCCTCCCATCTACCTCCAAAATTTTCAAAAAGGTACAGTTGTTGTTTGAGTTCTGAGGCAGATGTATGAATTAAGGCTAAATAAGATCCTATGGGAAGACTGTCCAACTTAGACATTGTAACCGAAAGAACCTCAATAAAGTGATTACCCTTATTTAGATCCCATTCGACAGGAACTCCTTCGATACATAAATCCTTATTCTTTGTTTCATGGATGCTCTCTAATACATCTGCATGCGATAACGCTTCGTTCAAAATGGCTAAGATCATCCCGCACGCGTTAGGTCTCACCTCAGGAAAAATCATCTTAACTCCAGAATATTTTTTTCCTGGCCAATGTATAATGCACCCGTATCCAAAGCCACTAATCCACCTATCGTAGTTTCTCGTTACCGTTGCATCCGGTCCTAAAACCGAGAATGTCCCGGTCGTATCAATACCGTAATTTCGAAGTACATGAATTATTTTTGCGAGTCCGTATCTAGTGTTTACGAGAGAAAGCACCGATGCAGTGTCGCCTAAACCAAGAGAAAAAATTCTATTTTCGGCTTCCTTAAGGAGTTTCTCTTTTTCATCCAACAATATAAGCCCCTTCTGATTATTTAGGAAGTACAGCATTTTATAAAATAATAACTTAACTTGAGCCTAAACTAAAGGTATTTAAAGTTTACTTCTCATTAAGCCTTACATGAGTAAGAAAGGGATTCCCTACAGGATCAAAAGACTTTCGGTTACGTACGATGATCTCATTAAAGAACTAAAGGACTTTTCTGGATTAAATTTAGAGTTCTATCCATCTTTACCCAAGGACATTCCAATGGTTCAGATTGGAAACTCAAAACAAAGCCTCATGTTTATCGCAGGAATACATGGGGACGAACCCACAGGCACAGAAGCATGCAGATGGTTTATCAGAAACGTAATGAAATATGACTTCACCTTTGTCCTATTTCCTTTGGTGAACACATACGGGTGTGATTATAACACAAGGGAAAACATCCACCACAGAGATGTTACAAGAGATTTCTTGGACATTGAGGAATATGAGACTCTCGCCCTTAAAAACGCGATAGAGAAATTTACGCCAAAATTTATATTAGACCTTCACAACACAAACTTTCTCACAGCATATACCAAAAATCCTAGAGGATATCTTCAACCTGCTAACGATAATGAATCCATTGAAGCAGCATTATACATTAAGGAGTACTTGGATAGGCAAGGTCTATCAAACCTAATCAGAGAAGATATGCTTCCCGAATGCTTTCTCAATCCCTCCGAAGGTAAACATAGACATTATAGAAAGATAGATGGCGGGGTGTTCGTGAGACATAAAGGAGAAACAGGTTTTAAGGAGTATACCTCTAAATTAGGAATTCCACACATATGCGTAGAATCTCCTGCAAAAACAAAGAATTTCTTTTTCAAAGTAGAGGAAGATATAGTGAGATACGAAAAGAATTTTAACAATTATGTAGATTTCCATTATCTCAGCATGCTCGGCTTAATAGAATATCTGCAAATAGAGAGGGCATAACATGGACATAATGGAACTATCTATCGAGTTATACGATTCTTATTTAGGTATGATTAATTCAAAAAGAGAAGACTTTGAAAGAGAAGTTGCGATATTTCAAAAACTCCTTGAAACAATCGCTGATATTTTCGGTATTGACCAATACAACCTCGCAAGATATGGGTTTTTCTTGGACAGAGAATTGATGAGAGGCACCTATTTGGATTTGTTGAAAGAAAATCCAGAAATCGCCGAACTGAACGCCGGGGTAAATGTACCAGTATTGATGAGCGTAGATATGATGGATTGTGGCGAAAAAATAGCGGTCATAGAAACAAATGGTTTTACGTGCAGAGGATTTAGTTGTGGAGAAATTGAGATTATTGTAAGTTCTCTAAAAAATGTACTCAGCAGAGAGAAAAAAGTCACGTTTGCCATCGGATATCCCTTAGAAGAGGGAAAATCAAAGAAATCTGATGACTTGATATACGAAAAAATCTTGTATTGTGGTGCATTGGCAAAAAAAATGAAAGAATATGGAAAGAAGGTGAAGGTTGAGAAGTTCGATGGAAAAATAGAAGGCGACTTTGACATATTAATGATCCTACTTCCAAAAGACATGTCAGAGAATTTTGAGGTAAGAGACAACGGAGTCTTTCTTGAGGGTGTGAAAATCAATTTCGTCTCAGATAATATAGCAAGAACAAGAAACGATTTGCTAGACTATGCAATTAGCATAAATTCCAACGGTAAGATTTCAGATAGCAAACATCTAACCTACAAGGCAGTTGAAGGCTTTTTGAAGTCTTTGAAGAGAGATTCTCCAATACATGGTCTTTATTCTCGTAGAATAAATGTTAAAGAAATAAGTGAGAAAGAAGTTAAAGGAGAGGTTAGGAAAGCGGTGAAAGATATTCTTTCCATGGGAAGAAATATCCTCGTAAAACCAGACAAGGGATCTGGTGGTGGCGGTATTTTTGTGTGCGATACTGAGGAAGAAGTGTTTGAGAGAATAAAATTAGCAGAACCTTATGCACCAGACGGTAACGTCTTGATAATGGAGTGTGCACCTATAGTTCCAGTAGATCTTGACTCATACAGCGTAAAGAGAAAGATTAGATCTGGAGATCTGCTTGAAAAGATAATCAGAGAGATTCACCAACATGCTCTGGAAGAAGGAATCCCTAACGCTTTTTTGAGAGGCAAACATGCAGTAGATTTCAGATTCTATGTTGTATGTATGAGTGGAAAAGAAATTATCGAAAAATATGGTGCAAAAAAAATTAATGAAGATGGTCTTTATATTGCTCCCCAAGCAGCAATCCTCAGGATGGCACCCGGAATCTGGATGGACGATCCAAAATGTTTAGTGGAAGATCCAACAATAATTAAGAGCAATATAAGCCAAGAGGTGAAAGATAAGGGGGCAAAGGTAGAACACGGTATACTTAGATTTTTCGTTCCATTTGAAGAAATCTTGGAAGCCTTCGATTATAAAGAAAAATATAAAGATTTTATGATGGCTTCATTCGATGCTGTAAAGGCAACGATACAATATAGCGAGAATCTATAGGTCTATTTTTTATTGTTTTATAAAGTCTCCCTTAAGGTAACATAGTCGCAGAGAAAGAGATCACTTATTGATACAACTCAACGACGATTTTTAATAAATACACAAATCCTATCGCAAGGGAAACCCACAACAGATATTCTATTGATTCTTTAATCATTTTTACTTATTAATTTTATAACAATATAGAGGGATAAAATCCTACAAAAGAATTCTCTAAACTATTTTGTCAAAAAACTAGCAATTTTGACCATTTTGTCATATATCCATATTTATTTTATTAAACAAACCTACATTTGTTGTAAGCAATTCGGATAAAATTAAATTATGACCCTGTTTAACTTTTTATATCTAAACTTATTCTGGCGCTTTGGCTATTTCCCAAATTATATCGCTAAAAAGAGTAAAAGACCTGGCAAAGGCTTCGTTCTCAAAGTAAAGCCCAGTTATATGTAAAAGTCGATCGTCTTTTATTCCTGGTAGACATACAAAAAACGCCCTTGAATCAACTAGAACTGCTTTTACAGGGGGCATTACTCCTTCTTTTTCTCCAAATCTTATTAATGAAAGAAAACGCATTATACCCTCTTTTTTTAGTTCTTCAAGATCTTTTTCTTCGATACCGTCTGGTATGATCGGTCTCTTTCGCCCAATGATCTTAATTTCAATATTGCTCTCTCGTTTTTCTTTGATAATGTCCTTTAAAATTTTAAGTTCATTTTTTAAAAAGTACCCTATTACAATTCGAATTTCCTTTTCTGCTCTCCTTAGTATCTCTTCCAATTTGATCAGGTAGTTTTGCTCACCGTTTACTATCCATACGGTAGTCTCTTCTTCATGAGGCTCTTCCCTTTTTAGATAAATTTCATTGAGGTAGGGAGTTATTTGTTCACTCAAATCTTTAAATTCGTTGGATCTTGATAAAACAAAGTTCTTTAGAGCATTACTTGGATCTAACGCTCTAAAAATACGGGGTCTTCCGTATTGTATCTCGAGCAAACCCCAATTTGCCAGCTTATCCAAGGCTTCGTAGACTTTAGGGCGAGAAAAACCTGATAATCTGCTTAATTCAGAAGCCGTAGACTGTCCATGGGATAAAAGGAGGAGATACGTCTTAGTCTCTGCTTCTGTCATGCCTAAATCCTGTAGCTGCCTTTGAATTTCAGGAAACTCCATAGTCTATTACCTTCTATTTTGTAATTAATTTACTTGTTTACAACCATAAGATTTATAAACCTCATCGTTTATAATTCTTTTGTAATGAAAAAAGGAGTCTGAACTATGCTCCCAATAATAGAGACTTTTGATCTCACAAAAGAATTCAACGGTCTCATAGCAGTAGACTGTTTGAATTTTAAGATCGATAAAGGGGAGATTTTTGGTTTGTTGGGTCCTAACGGGGCTGGCAAAACGACTCTTGTTAGCATGCTCACCTGTTTGATAAGTCCTACGAATGGCACCGCAAAGGTGGCTGGATATGATATAATAGAAGAATCTCAAAAAATAAAGCCCATCATAGGAATGGTTCCTCAGGAGCATTGTCTTTATGATAATCTAACTTTGTACGAAAATTTAGCCTTTATGGGAGAAATGTACGATATTCCCAAGAAAAAGACAGAAGTATTGATTAAACAAACTCTTGATCTTATGTATCTTAATGATCGAAGAAATGATCCAGTTGGAACCTTTTCTGGAGGAATGAAGCAGAGAGCTTCGGTAGCGAGTGGATTGATAAATGAACCGGAAATCTTGTTTTTAGACGAGCCGACCACTGGAATAGATCCGCAAAACAGACAGGCAATATGGGATTTTATAAAAGAACTTAACCGTGAAGAAGGCGTTACGATTTTGATTACGACTCACTACATGGATGAAGCAGATATTCTATGCGATAGAGTCGCTATAATGGATCACGGAAGCATAGTAGCATTAGACACTCCTAAAGCGTTAAAAGAATTGTTAAAAGGTGATATAATAGATGTTGACTCTGATGACATTGATAAAGACTATATAGGATCTCTAGACGGTGTAAATGAAATTATTGAAGGAAAAACTACGAAAATCATCGTAGACGATTCTGATACTATTCTACCAGTTCTAGTAAAAGAAATTCAAAATATTAAGTCTATTAAAGTAGAAAAACCTACCCTGCAGGATGTATTTTTGAAATTAACTGGTAGAGAGCTTCGAGATGACTTAGAAAGAGCTAGAAGGGGATTTTATGGGTATTAGAGAAGATTTTCGACATGCAAAAACCATCGCGAAAAAGGATTTGAGAGAATTGAGTAAAGTACCCCACATTTACGTAGCGCTAACATTATTTCCTTTGATCATGGTTTCTATCATAGCATGGGGTTTTGGAGGAGATATAGACCATATCAAAGTCGGTCTGGTAGATGAAGATAAAACCATTGCTTCTATCGAGTTTACAGAAGAGTTACAAGCTTCTAAAACTTTAGATTTGATAGAACTGAATGGACTCCATCAAGCGAGAAAGTTACTTGAAGAAGAAAAAATATTTGGAATCATTGTACTTCCAGAAGGGTTTGGTAATAATTTGGGAGTTTCACAGAGTAAAGTTTTATTGTATCTTGACGGAACTCAATATACAGTCATGAATATTATTTCCAGAAAGGTTGATGAGATCTCGGGGAGATATAGTATTTCGGTAGTAAAGTACCCAGAGACTAAAAACAAAGCAAGTATCGTTGTTGAAAAAGACTACTTTTACGGAGGAAATACAGAATATCTCGATTTTATAATTCCCGGTGGTATAGCCTTTGCCATCGCTGTTGGAGTTATGTTCAGGATGGGAGACACTATAGTTAGAGAAAGGGAGAGAGGTACTATACAAAGAATCTTGATAACTCCAGCTACGGACAGAGCTATAATTATGGGTAAGACCCTTTCAAGTCTTGCCATAGACGTTCCTCGGGCTTTTATCGTAACTATATTGGCTTTCTCCATATTCAACATCTATCTTAGGGGAAGTTTTATTTCACTAATGATAATAGAGATTCTAGCTATTTTAATATTCATAGGACTGGGCTTTTTGATCTCAAGCAGGATAACGTCCATGGCAGAATACATTCCCATCGCTATGCCTTTGACTGTACCTCCAGCCTTTATTTCAGGAGTATTTTTTCCCATTGAAGCACTTCCGTGGATATTGAATAAATTCGCATATTTATTGCCTCTAACTTACGTAGCCCATGCTTTGAGGTTAATAACCATAAAGGGCTACGGTCTCACTCAAATCAGCACAGATATTGTGGCTTTAACTATATACGCGATTATAGCAATGGCTCTCGGAACAATAAGCTTCCAAAGAGAGGTTTGAAAATGATAGAGGTGATCGAGATGAGAAAATTAAAACGGACTATCTCATTGGTAATCATTTTACTGTTGATTGCTCAGCTAGGATATTCTGAAGTTGCGTATGCTCAGGTACGAAAAACGGTTGTCTGTTGCCCTGAGCCTCCCGAAGAGGGGGAGATAATTCAAAAAACTACCGGGCCCTTTGAAATTACCATGGTGACTTCAGATCCTTCTCCCATAAGACCTGGAGACAAAGATGTTGAATTAGACGTCTGGGTGGAGTACAGGGGAAAAGATACCGCTAGAGATGTTAAGGTGCAATTATCTATACAGAAACCCTTTTCTTTGGCTAGAGAAGGAGGTTCTCTTGCTTATTTAGGTACATTAGGACAGTGGGGTGAAGGTAAATGCCAGTTCTATGTAAATGTAAATGAATCAGCCATTTCAAACGTTTATGAGCTCGGAATTTCTTTTTCATACCTAGATGAAGACGGAATAACCCATTTTTTTAGAGAGACGGTTAAAATACCAGTTGAAGGCGTGGCGGAGATTTTACTCATGAATCTAAGAACAGAGCCGGAGCCGGTTGCTCCCGGAGAGAAAGCCAAAATATCAATGAGCGTAGAAAACAGCGGTACAGGAGATGCAAGAAGTTTCTGGGTAATTTTAGAACCCGAATATCCTTTTACTGCTGATAAAAACGAGTATTACTTAGGATTCTTAAATCCGGGTGAGAAAGATGACTTATCTATTGTTTTGGACATTGACGATCTCGCAGAGAGCAAGACCTACGCTTTGAACTTGAAAATAAAATACGAAGATGAAGGGGGAAAGAAAAAGTCACCAAATTACAAGAAGAATGGGCATTTTGGTACATGAAAAAGATCTCCTTATGATACAAAAAATAGTAACAGATCCACAGACAATAAAACCAGGAAATGAAGATGTTTTACTTGAAATCTGGATCGTGAACGCAGGGGGAAAGGTTGTAAAAAACGTGGATGCGAGACTTCTTCATTTAGAAGGAATAACTCCGGCATGGTCTGGAGCAGATAAGAAGTTCTTAGGAAATTTATTGCCATATGAGCCAGTTGAATGTGAATTTTTTATTGACGTGGATGAAGAACAAAAATCAGGAGTTTATCCTCTTAGATTGGAGTTAACTCATAATTTAGGGAGGTCCGTAAAGGAAGTCCATACCATGATCTCTCCCCATGCAAGATTCGAGTTAGGAAAAGTCAGCTACGAAAAAGCTGTTCAAGGAGGCACTGTTAAGATTCACGTTCCGATTACAAATGTTGGAGACGAAAAAGCAGAAGCTGTTCAGGTACAGCTTAAAACAAACAACTACTTCACAGGATACAAAACTAGCTACTTAGGCCAATTAGGACCTGGAGAGAGTGATACAGCTATTTTTGACCTTGATATAGATAAAAACGCGGAACCTGATGTATATTTAATCGATGCTAAGATATACTGGGACGAAGATGATGATCGATATACAGATACTGAACCTTTTTCTCTAAGAGTTGAAAAGAGCTGGCTGAGAGTTTATCTATTTTTAATAATTGTTGCACTCACTCTCATATTGATCGGAGCAACTTTAGGAAGAAAAATAAAAGCAAGAAGAGAATTGATGGAAGAAAAAAAGATAAAGGAAGAAGAGGTGAGAAAAGAAGATTAAAAGATTTTTTGTAGTAGTTCCCAGTAGAATTCCTATCGCTATTAACTAATATTCTTTTTTTAGATAATGAAAAAGGGATAAATACTATTAAAATAAGAAAAAAAAGTCTATGTCAAACGTTGTCAAAAAATATCATGAGATCTATCATACCTTATTTAGGAGCAAATATACCGTCTTAGCACTTCTAATTCTGATTGAAAATGGAGAAAAGCTTGAACGCTCAAAATTACGTAAACTTGTTGAATGTAGGGATTTTAACAGATATGTAATGATTCCTCTCTTGGAGAGCGAATTTATAGAAGTAATCCAAGATAAAAGCAGATACCCCTATAAAACCTATGTTGGTCTAACCAATAAGGGTGAGGATATAGCCGGGAAAGTAAAGTCATGCATAGATGAAATATAAAATTCCTTAACTGGTATTAGGTATTTTTCAATTTTTTATCATACTAGTAAACCTTTTAAGGAACAATAGTTCAACTATCTGAAAGATTTTTAAACCAGATAAAAAAATTGGATCCTAAATATGTTTGTCATATGCAAACCCAAATTGTAGGGGGTAACAAGTTGTCAGTTGAATTAAAAGATGGAGTTTATTGGGTAGGCGCTATAGATTGGAATATAAGGGATTTTCATGGCTATACAACGCCAAAAGGGACCACATACAACGCCTATCTTATAGTGGATGAGAAAATAGTGGTAGTTGATACAGTAAAACACGGATTTTTTGATGATATGCTGAGAGGAATTAAAGAAATTGTAGATCCAAGAGAAATCGATTATGTGGTCTCTAATCATGTTGAAAAAGATCACTCAGGCTCCCTATCTGATATAATGAGGTTAGCCAAGAATGCAGAAATTTATGCCACGGGAAGAGGGAAAGAAGGATTAATAAAATATTTCAAGCAAGATTGGACTTTTAACATCGTTAAAACAGGAGATGAACTAAATATAGGCAAGAAGAATTTGATGTTTATTGAAGCACCAATGTTGCACTGGCCAGATAGCATGTTTACGTATATAAAAGAAGATCGCATCCTCTTACCCAACGATGCTTTTGGACAGCATATAGCAACTCATCAGAGATTTGACGACGAAGTAAAGGATGTAATGGAAGATGCGGCTACCTATTATGCAAATATATTAATGCCCCTTGCTCCTTTGATACTGAAGAAGATAGAAGAAATCGTGAATTTGGGCATAAAAATAGATATGATCGGTCCCAGTCATGGCATAATATGGCGTAAGGAACCTGAGAAAATAATCAACGCGTACATCGATTGGAGCAAGGGAGTTGCAAGAGACAAGATTTTAATTGTCTACGATACAATGTGGGGAAGCACAGAAAAAATAGCCAGATCCATTCTACGAGGAATAAACAAAGAAGGCGTAGAAGCTAAATTGTTGAAGTTGAGAGAAAATCATAGAAGCGCTGTCATAAAGGAAGTTCTAGACTCCAAGGTCGTTCTCGTGGGGTCGCCGACTATTAACAATGGAATATTTCCTACTGTAGCAGATTTCTTGACTTATTTGAAAGGATTGAAGCCTAAGAAAAAGATAGGAGCAACTTTCGGATCTTACGGTTGGGGAGGCGGCGCTTGTAAGGTAATAGAAAAAGAATTGAGAGAAATCGGTTTTGAAGTCTTAGATGCAAATTTAGAGTTTAAATACGTTCCAGATGAAAGCGAGTTGGAAAGATGCGTCGAATTTGGAAAAGAACTTGTAAAGAAGTTGTAAATGTGGTAAGAGCCGATAATTGATAATAATTGAAACACGAACGTCATATTAATAATGTCATATTGAATAGTTACAAGGGATACGAAAATAGGCGTATTATGTAATAAATATGACTAAATTCATAGAATAATGTATATAAATAAGTAAATATATGTGTGAATATCGTTAAATTTATAAAGAAAAAGGAGGGTGTGAATGAGTAAAACTGAAAAAAATTTGGAAACGGCATTCGCTGGAGAGAGCCAAGCAAATAGAAAGTACCTCGCATATGCAAAGAAAGCCGACGATGAAGGTTATAGACAAATAGCAAGGCTTTTCCGAGCAGTAGCAGCCGCAGAAACTATTCATGCACACAATCATTTTAAAATTATGGAAGGGGTTAAAACTACGGAGGAAAATTTAAGGGCAGCGATAGAAGGAGAACATTATGAGTTTACGAAGATGTACCCAGAATTTATAGAGCAGGCCAATAAAGAAGAGAATAAAAGAGCAGCCAGGAGTTTCAATTGGGCCAATGAGGTCGAGAGAATACATGGAGAACTCTACACTAACTTTCTAGAAAGGTTGAAAGCAGGCGAGGAACTCGAAGAAAAGGATTTCTATGTGTGCGGGGTTTGTGGTTATACCTTAGAGGGAGAGTTGCCAGATAACTGTCCTATATGCAGAGCGGTTAAAGACAAGTTTATAAAAATAGAGTAGAGGTGTGTCTTTATGAGTGAAAAATGGGAATGTACAATATGCGATTGGGTTTATGATCCCGATGAAGGAGATCCCGATGGNNTTTGTGGAGCGCCAAAAGATATGTTTGAAAAAATAGAATGAGGTGATAGAATGGCTGTCGAGAAATCTTGCGAAGAAGATCTCTTTTGTGGTTTGAATAAACCCGCAGACATAAAAAGTATGACCGATCTGGAGAAAAAACATACTCCAATAATCGAGGCACCATCTAAAGTCAAAGAAGGAGAAGTATTCGAAGTTAACGTGGAAGTTGGAAAACTTATGAAACATCCGAATGAAATTGGACATTTCATCCAATGGATAGAACTTTATTCTGGAGATACTTTTCTAACAAGGGTTGATTTGACTCCAGAACTTACCGAACCAAAGATTACTGTTCCTGTGCGCTTGACTCACACCCATTCATTGAAAACGGTTATAAGATGCAATCTTCACGGTCTGTGGGAGAACACCAAAGAAATTAATGTAGAGTAGATCTAAGGGCAAAGATAAGTTTTTTTTTAAATGAATAACGAGAGGTCTGATATGGCGATTGATAAAGAAAAATTAATAGAATTACTTAATGACGATCTTTCTTGGGAATATACTGCATTGGTGCAGTATGTACAACACAGCGGAGTTATAACAGGCGCTGAATATGGAGATATTGTAAAAGAGATTAGAATCCACGCCACAGAGGAAATGCAGCATGCTATAGTACTGGTTGATCAAATCGATTATTTAGGAGGTACACCAACGACAAAAGTATATCCTGCCAAAACTTCAGGAGATTCCGTGGAGATGTTGCAGCAAGATCTGGATGGAGAGGAAGACGCGATAAGGAGATATAAAGAACGAATCGAGCAGGCAGAAGAACTTAAAGAGTTCGCTTTGGCTCAAAAACTTCGCGAAATATTAGCAATGGAGCAAGAACACGCCATGGATCTTAAATTTGCCTTAGGAAAGTAATCGTCAATAATACAATTTTTTTATTTTTTGATTATCTTCTTTTGTTTTGTTATTTCATCTTTGCAATGCGATATGCTAAAAAGAAAGACCATAATATAGTAATCATCAAAAGGTGAAAGGCATTGCTAATTTCAAGTCCCTTTGTTAGACTAAGGCGAGTAATCACATGCCCTCCTTTATATCTTGGGTTAGATCCCATAGACGAGATATCTAAAACATGGTCAAGAAAAAATGATTTTGATAAGAATTTAGCCATGGAACAGCATGAAAACTTTATAGACACATTGAAATCAGAGAGGGTGAAGGTTGAAATTTTAGAGGCTTCGCCCGGAAAAGGAAACCAAACCTTTGTGAGAGACGTGGGATTTTCATTTAGAGAAGGAATTTTAATAGGCCGAATGAGAGAATCTACAAGACAAGGAGAAGAAAATCTTCTCTCTGAATTTATTGATCGTTTAAATCTTCCTATCATCCATAGAATAAAGAAAGGATTTCTAGAGGTAGGTGATATTCTAGCAATTGATGAAGAAAAAATATTCATTGGACATGGAAACAGAACAGATTTTGAAGGAATACAAGAAATTAAAACCCTTTTAGAAAATTTAGAAATAAATACAATCCATTTAAAAAAAGAATTTGTTCATTTGGATTTAGCAATGAACGTTGTGGATGATTCAACCATCATAATGTTTCCAAATGCATTTAATGAAGAAATAGAAATTTCTGACTGGAACATCATATTTGCAAACGAAAGAGAATACCTAACGATACCGGCCAATGTATTACTTCTAAAAAAAGGAAGGATTATCGCATCAGAAGAGAACTATCTGACCAATAAATCATTGGAAAAGGAAGGTATAGATGTATTGACGGTTAAAATTAACGAACTTTTAAAGGCAGGAGGAGGGCCACGCTGTCTAACTCTTCCAATTTTTTGAAGCAATCCACTTCCTGCACTTCTTCAGTTATCTCTTTTGAGCAGAGAAATTCTTTCTTCCTTTGGTAGATCATATATCGTTATTCTACATGCCTTAAGGAGACAAATTTATAAACAATTTTCTTTATTAGTTTTTGATCGAGGCTTAAACGAACACTATAAACAAAAGGAGACAATAAATGGGAGAAGATAGAAAAAATGAAGGTTGTATGGTTTGTGCAAAGGAACTCGAGTATCTTGAAAAGCCCGTTGATGTGAGGTGCATTTACTGCGGAGAAGAAGATCAAGGATATTTTATCTGCAAAGAAGGACATTATGTCTGCGAGGAATGCCATTCGAAGGGAGCAATAGATCTTATAACTCAATTCTGCCTATCTTCAGAATCAAAAAACCCCTTTGAGATGGCAAACGCAATAATGAAACATCCAAAAATACCCATGATCGGTCCGGAGCATCATGCAATGATAGCAGGTGTTTTGGTTACTGGTTATCGAAACTTAACAGGAAAAGGGACCGAAGATGATATTATAGAGGCGATAAGGCGTGGTAGTAAAGTTCCCGCTGGTTATTGCGGTTTATATGGTGCAGATGGGGTTGCTATTGCTACCGGCATAGCCTTATGCGTTATCTTAGGCTCAACGCCTCTTTCTGATAAAGAAAGATCTATAGCAAATACGATGACTTCTCGTGCTCTCGCGGCAGTAGCGAATGCAAGAGGGGCAAGATGCTGTAAAAGAAGCACTTGGATTGTTTTAGATATAGCCGTTCAATATATAAGGGATGTTTTAGGTGTTGATTTAGAGTACGTTCCTCTTTCAGAAATAAAGTGTGATTATAGTGGTAGGAATAAATACTGCAGCAAAGAAGATTGCATATTTTATGTATCTGATAATACCAAAGATTAAGGGGAAATCTTTGTGAGTATAACGGTTTATAGTTTAAAAACATGTCCTTACTGTAGGCTGGTAGAGAGTTTTCTAGATGACCATGGTGTAGAATACGAGAGAATAATGGTTGACGAGTTGGGTGGAGAAGAGCAAAAAAAAGCAATAGCAGAGGCGTATCGATTAAGCGGTCAACGAAGTTTTCCCGTTATTCGCATAAACGAGAGGAGCATCATCGGCTTCGATGAAGCAAGAATGAGGAAGGCTTTAAATCTTAAGGCAAAGGACATTGTCCTTCCGAAATCGCCAGTTGTGGAAGAAAAGAAGAAAGATCTTCAGAAATACTATGATATCTTTAAAAAGCAGGCTGACAAAACAGGATACCTCCTAAACCCCAATCGCGATTTTGTAGAGAGGATTTTGCTTGGCCTCATGGAAAATAAAGAGCGTTATGGCTATGCTACTTGTCCTTGTAGTTTGGCTAGCGGCAAAATAGAAGAGGACAAAGACTTAATCTGTCCATGCGCAAATAGAGATCTGCATCTCCAGAGATACGGTCGCTGCCTCTGCGGACTTTATATAACGGAAGACTATAATCCTTATGATCCAACTAGCCCCTTGTGTATAGCAGAATATCATGAAGAAATGCTCGAACACGAGATTTCCACACCAACTTACGTTAAGGTATTTGGCTATTCTTTGAGAGGAGTAGATGAAGAAAGCATTAAAAATAACTTCGAAAAAGTCGCAAGTTTGTGTGAAATAAATTTAGAGGAGATAAAATGGAAAGAGAAGACTGCCTCCGTTTCTAAAACCTTCGAGGGTAAGTATCGATTAATTCTTAAAATGGATATTTCCAAGGATTTCTACAATTATCAAGTATGGACGATTTCAATTAAAGAATCTCCGGCTGAAATCTTCAATTTAATCGATCATTTGGCCCCATTAGAATTACCTGATGTTCACAATCAACTCTTTGTGTTAGATATCCTATTGAACGAAGAGGAGTTTTTTTACGAAAATTTAGACTATTTTATGCCAAAAATCGATAAAGTGGGAAGTAAAATCTTAGATGGTATTCAGGTAATGAGCAGTGATCAGGAAAAAAGGATAGGGAGAGAAAGATACTTGGTTTCTCCCATCCAAGAGAGAATCGTAGACGATATAATAACAATAGAATCCAACTACCACCTACTCCATCTGGAGAAGCAAAAATACATTTTGATCTCTGATCGTCTAAGTCGAATTGAGGAAGAAACAGTATCGAAATTGGGATCTGTAAGCATTGGTCTGGCACAAGCAGACCATGATATTCTAAAAGATTGGATGCATGACATTAGCAATAGTTTTTCTGAAATAGCAGGCATTACTGAAGAAGTGAACCACCATTTTCTCGATGCAACCTCCCACAGAAACATTTTAGAAACTATCTTCGTCGGTTGGAAAGAGCGCGAGGTAGATGCGTTACCATTAATATCGACTTCCATTCTAAGTAAGGTTAAAGGCATCAAAGAAGACTACGAGACACTATATAATCGAATAGATGGTATACGTAAGGAAATGGAGGACATCATCAATATTTTACGAACTAAAATAGAGTTAATCCAACAAGAACAGAGTTTTGATCTTCAGAAAAGCATGCATGCTACTGCCAAGACGCAACTGGATTTACAAAAAGCAGTCAAAGGAGTGTATGTATTTTTGGTGGCATTTTATTTCACTGAACTTGCACTGATAATTTTCGAGGCAATGGAGGCAAGAGGAATAATTCATATAGATCCTTCCATTCCTGCTGCACTTTTCATTCCAGTAGCGATATTTTTAGGATGGATACTATCGGGAAAGGCAGAAGAAATGATTATGGGGAAAAGAAAACACTTATAATATAAAACGATAGCCGCCATCTTTATATATATGTAAAAATTCTCCTCAGTTATATAGCAAATTCGAGGTGAAGTAATATGATTCCAGTGGTAGATCATGAAAAATGCGATGGCGATGGAATTTGTGTAGATGTATGTCCAACGGAAGTATTTGAACTCGAAGGAGGAAAATCTATCGTCGCTCGCCCAGAAGATTGTATAGAGTGCGAAGTATGTATTGACGAATGTCCTCAAGCAGCGATAACGTTAGAAGAAGAATGATTTGAGAAGGGGGTTTTACCTAATTTTATACTGAATTTATCTTATCCTACCCTATCACCCCCTTTCTAAACCCCCATAGAAGGGGGCAATCGCCCCCTCTCTACACCCCCATATAGAATTTAGAGTGGAAAGTAAAATTTAAAGTGGAAAAACCCCTCTTGTGCCGTTATAAAATAATCTTTTATAATATTGCGGGTGCAGCAAGCCACGCTGCTTTTGATCGAACTTTTTTAAAAAGTTCGTTGCGGATGGAACGAGCCACGTTCCATAGCCACGTTGCTACTTGGGATGTATGTACGCCCACTTTCCTTCTTTTTTGATTCTTCTAAGTTCTCCTCTCTTTACCATGTTCGTAAGCACCCCTGAGACACTTCCATCTGTAAAGTATAGAGCATTAGTCTTAAGTATATCTGTAATTTCTTTCATAGTTCTTGGTTCCCTTCTACCCCACGGACTCTGTAGTATGGTCCGTATGGCCTCAGAGCAACCTACACTGCCTGATATCTCTGGAATTTCTACAGCCTCAGTTTGTATAATTTCCTCTTTTAGAGGTTCTTCTATGTCACTTATTGATTTTAGTCTCTCTAAAGTCTCTAAAAGTTCTTCTGGAGTCTCTGCTTCTATTGTAACCTCACCTTTCTTCCAGATTCCCTTCCATGTTAACTTCATTTATATCACTTATGTTAAGTTTACAGAGTAACATATTACAGAGTAATATATAGACTTTTTCAGAATTGATCTTATTAATATTTCTCTAACGTTTTGAAGCAAAACTTAATAGTCACTCTAAAAACGATTAATAGTAGGTCTTAAAGCAAAATAAGCTTTTAGATTCAAGAAAAGTATATATAGATGTTATATACAATTTCTTTTGGTGATTAAATGGAGATGAGAACTCAATCTGGGTTAAAAATCTCAATATTCGAAGAAGAGGGTTTGAAGGTAATATCCTTCAACAAACCCATTAAGGCTACAGGTCTAACCAGAGAAGAATCTATCAGGCTTGGTGCGATGCTCATAAGAGACGTTCAAATAGGTATTACCGCTGAAATAAGAAAGTTAATTAACGAAGGATTTTTCAAAGAACACAGAAGATTTGGAGAGATTAAAAAAGAGTTGTTGGGAAGGGGTATTCCGATAAAATCCGCTTCTCTAAATGTTGTTCTAAGCAAAATGTTTGAAAAAGATGAACTTTTGAGGACAGGAGAACCGAGATCTTACTTATACAAGCAACCAACTGGCCCTATTCGTTGAATCATCTATTGGGGGTTTGAAGTAAAATGTTATCGAGAATAATGAAAAAGTTGACGAACTTGTTCGTGAAAAGACCCATAAGAATAGGAATATATGGACCTCCCAACGCGGGTAAAACTACCCTCGCAAATAGGATTGCCAAGGATTGGACAGGAAAAGAAGTGGGTGAGGTATCGGTGGTTCCTCACGAAACCAAGCACGTACAGAAGAAAGAGAGAATAACTATTAAGTCAGGAGGAAAAGAACTTTTAATGAACATATTGGACATGCCAGGCATCGATACAAAAGTAGATTACCGTAGATTCATGGACTTCGGTCTTGATGAAAAAGAATCGCAAGAAAGGGCAAAAGAGGCAACAAAAGGAGTAATAGAGGCAATAAAATGGTTAGATCATGTTGATGCGGTTTTAACGGTTATGGACTCAGCAGATGATCCTTTCACCCAGGTAAATGTAACTATAATAGGAAATCTTGAGGCAAGAGATATTCCTATCATCATAGTCGCAAACAAGACAGACCTTCCTGAAGCAAATCCAGTATTGATAACTACTGCGTTTCCTCAGCACAAAGTGGTGCCCATATCTGCTCTAAATGGAGAGAACTTAGACATCTTATACGAGGCAATCGTCAAATATCTAAGTTAAAAGGGGGTTATGAGTTGACTAAAGGAATCCAACTTGACTTCGTCTCATCAAAGATCCTATCTGAAAAGACGACTATGGAAAAGATAGAATACATAATGAACAGAGTAAAGAACGGGACCATAGTTGTTTTGGAGGAAGGACTACATCCTATAGAGGAGGCTGAATTAATCGAAACTACAATGAGAGAGATAGACATGGATAAGTTTCATGGTATAGAAGTATACAGGGTTCAGGGAGACGCGAAGAAAAAGGGTATAAAGAAGCTTTTTGGACCCTTGATTGCTGACTCTAAGTCTAAAGGGATAACTATAATAGGACCGACAAATTATGTTGAAACCATAAAAAAGGAGCCTGATTTTCTCTCTATGCTCGCTAGACCAGGGGATTTGTGATGCCGCACATATGTATAAAATGTAAGACGCAATACGAGGAAGGATCGCCAACCCTTCTCTCAGGTTGTACAGAATGCGGAAGTAGATTCTTTGCCCTCGTGAGAACCGTTGAAAAAGCAAGCGAAAAAGTACCTGAAGAAGAGGTCAAGTTAAAAGATATGCCTATTTCAGATAGATCGGAACTTGACGAAATATTAGGAGATAGAGATCTCAAAGAATTTTATGTCGAAACTATTCGCATTGTAAGTCCTGGAGTATATGAGATAAATGTCGATGCTCTCATGAAAAAAGAACCAATTATAATTAGACAGGGTACTGTTTACACGATTAACTTCCCTTCCGTATTCTTAACACTGGAAAGGAAGGGTAAAGTTAAATAGTCGATCTTCAAGGTACCTGAATGCACAAGACTACTCACTAAGTCAGTGAAGCCTCGATAAACCTCTTCTTCACAAAATCTTTTTCTAAAGATATTATAAACGAGCCTGCTTTGGGCCCACTCTTTTTACCGATTAAAACAAGATAAATCGCCTGAAAAAGTTCTTTGGGATTCATCTCAACATCTTCTCTCGCTACTCTGTAAATTTCATTATGCATTCCTATATCATCTAAATCCTTATCTAAGGATTCTGCAAGGACTTTAAGACCTTTTTTCTGTTCTTCATCTAGTTTGACATCAGGTAATTCCTCTTGCAGGCTAAACTTCGTCCATTCAGGCGCATATGAATCGATCCAATTTTTAGACTGTGAAAGCCTCTCTTCGACCAAATCCTCGTTGAATTCCTCTCCCATGTGTCCTGTCCGTCTTAAAATCTTTAAAATATACTCAAAATCATCTGTTATTTGAGCGACCACTGACATGAATCTATAAGGAACAACAATTATCTTCGATTGATCTATACCGCATAATTCGGCGAGCCTTTTATCTTCTCCTTTTGCCTCCTTGTTATAGTATTTCCTCCATAGTGAATCGAAGTTATCCATAAGATCAGGTATATCTTTTGGATCAAATTCGATGTGTTTGTTTGCTTTCGATCTTAAAATTAGGTATTTTAGGGCTCCCGGAGGGGCAACATCCAACCAGTCTTTTATTGAAAATACAATTCCCTTTGAACTGGACATGACCCCGATTCCTTTCATATGGATCCACTCGTAAACAACCGGGTAAGGTGCTTCTCCTTCAAAAATCTCTTCTACTATAGCTTTCCCGGTATCATAGGAGCCTCCAGCTACTGCATGATCTTTTCCCAAAGGCTCGCACGTTACGTTTAACATTTTCCATCTGGCAGGCCAGTCCACCCTCCAGGGTAGCTTTCCCTCTCCTTTTTTTATGCTGGCGGTTCCTTCGTGATTATAACTGCAGATGTAATCTACATTATCACCTCTCAGAGAGGTTATCTTGGTTGATGTCACTCGCTTGCATGTTTGACACTGGGGCATGTAGGGGAACCAATCTTCAGGAAGATCTCTGCCCGTGAATTTAGAGAGTATATTCTTCAAACGGTCCGATTTTTCAAGAACTGTTTTTACGTAAGGCGCGTATTCTCCTTTTTTATAGAGTTCATGTGCTAGAATAACCTTAGGATTTATATTTAGCCTTTCTACTCCCTCTAAAAATGGATTTAGGAAGTGATGAATGTAACTCTCACAGCAACCGTAAGGGCAAGGCAGTTCGCTCAAAGGAACGCCAACATAACCTTCAAAATATTCAGGTAAAAAAGGATAAACCTTCCTTAAAGGATCAAAGGTATCGCCTATGTAGAGTATCTCAGAATCTTTCCCGAATGCTGTGTGAATTGCATCTGCCGTTATTATCTCCCTAACGTTACCTATGTGAATGGGTCCGGAAGGAGTTATACCTGTGGCGATTATGTGTTCTTCTTTTTTATCCAGAAGTTCCTTTGCAATTTTATCTGCCCAGTGAAGTATCATTGCAATACCCTCCTTCTTAAAGATACATCTCTATCCAATATTTTCTTAAAGACATCTTCAAAGGATTCCTCTGGGGATAGATTCCTCTTCAGGTATACTCCAGTTCTGCCTATAGTATCCCTCCTCCTCAATACATTTATTCTTTCCTTCACAATATCAACGCTTACACCTATCTTCTTGGCTAATTCTGCCTCTCTTCCAAATACCGTGTATTCTATATGTCCTTTTTCATTTGGCTCTATCATCATCAATCTTTTATCTATGCCTGGTACCCTCTTTTTTTCTTTTATACCGCTTAGATCAATGCGACCGCCGAATAAATAAAACTCGTACTCAAGTCTTTTAGGTCTTACAAGGGGGAAAGTTACCGTAGTATTTTCCTCAAGTTCAATATGTCCCTTTATAAGTTGCCAGGGAGTTGCTTGGACGATTTCTCTTCCAAGGATATTTTCTTCTAAGGAGACTTCTATTATATAAGAAGGTGTTAAATTTGGTATAAAGATATCTACATCGCTTTTCGGACTAACATCACCCCTCGCAATACTTCCATGAAGTATTCCATGTACAGAATTCTTTTTAAGACATTCGAGAATCTCTCTTCCTCTTTTTCTTTTGTCTCCAAAGATCCTCCAGTGTATATCATCATATACTATCTCTTTAGTTTCTGCTCTATAAACAGGCTTCATTCTGCCTCTACCTTATTTGGCGTTGCGAATATACTTCTTGATACGTGTAATACAGTTTTTGCCTTATCTATATCTAGAATCCCATCTTTGTATAAATCGTCCCTTACATGCGCCTTCAAAACTCTTCCTATGATAACCATATGGTCTCCTGCTTCTTTCATCCACTCTAACTTACACTCAAAACTCGATATACAGTTTTTTAATCTCGGGGGCTTTACTTCATCACTTTCTTCGGTTTCGATGTTAAATTCTTTTAACTCGCTCTTTCCGTAGGGCAATTTCTTTCCTGCCTGTCTAACTTTAGTCAACATGTCTATTCCGGGTACATTTAAAACAAATTCACCATTTTCCTTTATGTTCTTAAGCGTGTCGTGACCAAATTGACTCGCTATTGCTACCAAGGGAGGATCGATAGAAACGGGCATTACAAAAGAAAAAGGAGCAGCATTGGAATCTTCCCCATAAGTTGTTACGACAACAGTTAGTCTTGGAGCNNGCTTCTCTCAAATTTAGCTTCATGATCTCACCTCGTTTCTTTATCTATCCATGCTAAGTACTCCTTGGATCCAAAGGTGATTGGTAGAGAAATTACGCACGGAACTTCATATGAGTGAATTTCCTTCACCTTTTCCTCAATTTTTTCCAGAAAATCCATCTTTGTTTTTATGAGCATCGCGTATTCTTCGTCTTCTGTGATTTCCCCTTCCCACCAATAGAGGGAATTTATTGGAAATATGTTTACGCACGCAGCGAACCTCTCATTTAATAAACTCTCGCTTATCTTTCTTGCCTCTTCCTTCGAACTAGCAGTAACGTATACGGCAGAATACATATAAACCCAACCTTTAAGTATCAAATATAAGAATAAAGAATTTCTTCACTTATAAATGGAGGTTGTCTTATAGACCAAAAGTACATAGCCCTTATAATTCTGATAACTATTGGCTGGTTCGTAATATCCGGCCTGGAAAGGGTTGGCATCACCCAAAGACACGGTATGGAGAGAATAATCGGACCATTATACATAAAAAGATCCAAGAGAGGACTATCTTTTATAGAGTATTTATCTAAATATAAGAAATTTTGGAAAATCTTCGGTGAAATAGGTATTATCATAACTTTAGGCGCTGTAGGAGCATCCTTCCTCACATATCATCGTCTCAACATGAAGAAATGGAACAAAATTGTCATTTCCGTTTTTGCTGGTCTCATCCTCGCGGGGGTTGTCTACATCAAATTCAATCTTGCCACAGCAGTGTTTGGAGCCATGGGACTTGTATTTTATTTGCTAATAGAGACCTTAAGGATGGTACTTACATCTCCAGAACCAGTAGATGCAGTACAAGTCTTAATTCCAGGCATTACTATACCCTTCTGGTACGGTATTTTTGGAATCATAGTGCTCCTCGTCGTTCATGAGGTATCTCACGCAATATTAGCAAGGACGGAAGAAATTAAAATTAAAAGTTCTGGAATAATTTTCTTCTCCATTATGCCTGTAGGCGCTTTTGTAGAGCCTGATGAGGATGATTTAATGAGTACAAATAAGATATCAAGGATGAGAGTTTTCTCGGTCGGTTCGCTGTCGAATTTCATCACTGCAGCCCTCGCTACGATAATATATCTTAGTTTGTTTGCAATTATCACGATCTCTATCGGTGTGGAGATAGCAGAAGTAGTAGAGGGCGGTCCTGGTTATGGTCTCTTGGAAAAAGATGCGGTGATAACGGAACTAAATGATGTGAAAATTGATGATATAAAATCGTTTTTAAAATATATGAACAATACAAGACCAGGAGACGTATTAAAAGTAAAAACAAATAGAGGAGAGGTAACAATAAAGACAACAGAACATCCCCAGAGAGAAGGAAGGGCATACATAGGTTTTTATCCCACAACTGCGTACGAAGTGAAGCCCCCTTATAAAAAAATATTTGGCGATTACCCATGGATAGTTATTTATATATTTCAGTGGGTAGGTATACTTAACTTGGTAGTTGGGTTGATGAACCTTCTACCGATAAAGATTCTGGATGGTGGGAGATTGTATGAGGAGGTCGTCACCGCATTGTTTCCAAATCATGCAACTATCATTATGCATTTCACCACATTGGTTGTTTTATTTTTATTTGGCCTTATTATTACTCCACAACTAATATCGGGGTGATAAACATAGAGAAAAACACTAAGACAAAATCGCTCTGTCCAGAGTGCTTGAAGGTTATCGAGGCAAGAGTATTTGAAAACGAAGGTCAGATCAAGATAGAGAAGATTTGTTCCGAGCATGGTACCTTCGGTGATCTATACTGGTCTGATTCAGAACTCCTTCTTAAGCACATGAAGTATCTGAGAGACGGTGGTAGAATAAAGAATCCCATGACGGAGGGGAAGNNGACTGAGGGGAAGAGTGGATGTCCCTCCGACTGTGGTTTGTGTCCAGAACATAAGTCTCCTACCATATTGACAAACATCGATGTTACGAACAGGTGCAATATGCATTGTCACATCTGTTTTGCCAACGCAGAGAGGCAGGGATACCTGTACGAACCCACAAAAGATCAAATAGTTAACATGATGCTTACCGTTAGGAACGAAAGACCCGTTCCTTGTTCAGTTTTACAGTTCAGTGGGGGAGAACCAACTGTCAGAGAAGATCTTCCAGAATTGATTAAGATTGCAAAAGACTTAGGATTTCTTCAAGTTCAAATCGCCACAAATGGTTTGAAATTAGCGAACAGTACTGCTTACGTAGAAAAATTAAAAGAATCAGGTCTAAATACTATATATCTCCAGTTTGATGGAATTACTGAGAAACCCTATATCGAGGCAAGGGGATTTAACGCTTTGCCTTTAAAGCTTAAAGCAATAGAAAACTGCAGGAAGGTTGGATTAAAGAGCATTGTTTTGGTTCCAACCCTTGTAAAAGGCGTAAACGATGATCAGATAGGGGATCTTATTAACTTCTCTATGAAAAACTCTGATGTGGTAAGGTCATTAAACGTACAACCAGTATCATTTGCTGGCAGGATAGACAAAAAAGAACTCAAGAAAATGAGAATAACTATCCCTGACTTTCTAAAACTCGTTGAAGAGCAGACTGATGGAGCAATAACAAAAAAAGACTTCTATCCCATACCGGCAGTAGGCATCATTTCCGATTTCCTTGAGATCTGGGAAAAAAACCCCGTTCCTATTCCGTCTTGCCATCCTGCGTGTGGGGTAGCAACCTTTGTATTTATTGATAACGGGAATTTGGTACCCATTACAAGATTTATAGATGTCGAGGGCTTTTTGGAACTAACTAGTAATTTAGTTGAAGAATCGAATAATAAAGGGAGGGTAGGAAGAGTAAAAGCCATCACAAATCTCTCAAAAGAATTCTTAAAACTAGTAGACTTTGACATTATGCCAAAATCTAGTAGAATTCCAAAAATTATATTGAGGATAATGAAAGAAGGCAATAAAGATGCCCTTACTGAACTATTTGAAAGTACTTTATTCATAGGGTGCATGCATTTCCAAGACCTTTACAACATAGACAAAGAAAGGATTCAAAGGTGCGTAATACATTACGCAATTCCAGACGGTAGAGTCATTCCTTTCTGTACCTACAATTTATTGTACAGAGACTACGTAGAAAAGAAGTNNTTTATTCATAATCCTGGATTTGGAAAAAATGTCGATTAAAGAAATATTTGAAAGGAGACTCAAAAGATTGGAATCAAGGGCGAATTCTCTAGATAAGTTAATAAGAAGGAGAGAAGAAAGAAAAAAATAATTTGTTTCTTGTAAAGATTTGTGATTATAGGAATAAAACGATAAATTTAAGCGTTTTAATGTTCTTTGGCATAATAATTTATATGGTTGATTTAAATATAATAATACCATTGACGGTGGTCTGATGAGTTGGAGGGTTCTAGTTTTCGGCAGGACGCAGGATAAAGAGATCTTAGGGTATGTACAAAAACATATGGAAATAGTTGAGAAGACCGTTGAGGAGTTAAAAAAAGTCGTTGATGCTTTCTGCGAAGAAGATTTTGATAGAATGGAAGAATTGATTGAGAGAGTGAACATCGCTGAAGGCGAGGCGGACGACTTAAGGAGAGAGATCGATTCTAAACTTCGTGATAGTAATCTGTCGGTCGTTAGCAGAGAGAACCTATTTAAACTGGTAGAAAGGTTAGATGAGGTAGCAGACGCTGCAAAGACAGCAGTAAGAATGTTTCAAGTGAGAGAGAAAAGCTTTCATTCCATGTGTATTGTATTTTCTGAGAAATGTATGGAAATATCTCAGGAATTGAAGAATAGACTCTTATCATTAGTTAATTCAGTTGTTGAGACAGTAGAGACATTAAGAGAGAGTATAAACTACATGAATACTGATATGCACAACGCTGCGTTCAAGGCAAAGGAAGTCGATCAAAGGGAAGAAGAAGTTGATGAAATCGAACACGAAACACTAAAGATGTTATTTCAAGCAGAAGGGGAATTGGATGTTCTCTCCATAATTCAACTTCGTGAGATCATTTCTCTTATAGGGAATGTGGCAGATAAAGCTGAAGATGCCTCCGACATAGTCTCTATGATTGCTGTAAGACACATCGGCTGATTTGCGAGTATTTTTTTCTATTCCCTCATAACAAGATTTATATCTAAAGAAGAATCCCAACTACTGAATAAAGGTAATGTTCATGGAAGACTACATTGAAGTTAGTGTGTATGGCGTATTTCCTTCCGGATCCACCAATGAACCCGCTCCGGTCGTCCTGTTAGAAGATAATTCAGAACGCGTTCTACCAATATTCATAGGGATACCGGAAGCAGTTGCTATCCAATCAGCCATAGAGGGTACCACGTCTCCTAGACCTACTACTCACGAACTATTCGTGTCCGTACTCGACGAAATAGGTTCTGGAATCAAACGCATCCTAATAGATGACATCAACGACGGCATATATTTCGCTAGGTTGACCATTGAAGTAAACGGCGCAACAAAAGAGGTAGATGCAAGGCCTAGTGATTGTATTGCTCTCGCACTTAGGGTCGATGCCCCTATATACGTTTCTGAAAATGTTATGGAAGAGGCATCCATCGATAAGGAAAAAATATTTATTGGAGAATCTGAATAAGAATTTGCTTCGATTTTGGAGGCATTCAGTTGAGATATTTAACGCTGATTTTTTTATGCCTTATGATAGGTCTTTCACTCTCAGTTTCTATTGAGATTAAGTTCTTCTACATTTCAGGATTGGGTGGTAACGAGGATGTAAATGAGACTCTAGATAAAGTTTCCCAACAGTATCTGGGTCTTATAGATATCGAACGCATACCTTTTCAGATTAAGACGTTTGGTGGTTTCTACGATAAAAATCCAAAGGCAATTGCCTACGACGTTCATAAAACTCCTGCTATAGTCATTAATGATCAATTAATATTTGAAGGATATAGAGTAGAACATGAAGAACTGATAGTAAAAGCCATTGATGATCTACTAATGGAATACAGGGTAAAAATCCAACAGTTCCTCGATGAAGTTTATAGTAGGTTAGAGAGGGTAGAAAAAAGGTTAGATGAAAGCGATGTGGAAGATAAAACTGAACTACGAAGGAAGTTACTGAAGGCAAAATTAAGGTACATATCAGCAAAGGAGGCTTACAAAAGAAAGGACTATCTAAAGGCACAGCAAGACTTAGAGATAGCAGATCTATGGTTAAGAGAGGTAAACTCTTCTATAATCACAAGAAAGGCTATAATCGTCGAAAAGATAGATGAGTTAAAAATAGATGCAGAAAAAGAATTGGAAAATGCTGAAAAAAAAATTATAGACACGAATAAAACGCTATTTTCAATGGAAAGTAAAGAATACGACATATTTATAGCCTCACAAATATTAAAAACGGCTAGAAATAACTTCAATTCGGCTAAATCATATTATGATAGGCGAGACTACGAGAGAACTATTAGTTCTGCTATACAAGCCCAGATTTTATGCGATAATGCGATTCAATCTGTCCGGCTGCGGGTAGAACCTCCTTCTCAACCGACTATACCGGTTTGGGCCTATCCGATTCCCTTGTTTCTCATCCTACTCGGAGCATTTCTCTATCAACTTTTCAAATATCCAAAAATGGAAAAGAAAATCCCTGAGCCGGTTGTACCAAAAGTTATTGTCGTAGAGAGACCCGATGAGGAGATAATACTTCCTGAGCCAGAAATGAGAGAAGTTTTTGAAGTGGAATTACCTACTGAGAAGTTGGTTGAACCAGAGCCTGAAGGACTCAAAGAGACCGAAGAAGTACCTACTGAGAAGTTGGTTGAACCAGAGCCTGAAGTACTCGAAGAGATTGAGTTAGAAAGGTTAGATGCCGACAAAATAGAAGAAATCGCAGCAAAATGGATGGATGAGAGAGGCATGGTAGAAGGCAGACTCATAGCATGGGGATCAAAAGTAAATGAGTTTTGGTTTGTCGTGGCTTATGAAGGGAAGGTTCATAGAGTGACTGTAGACAAGCATGGAAAAATATTGGATTGGGATTTGAGAAGTTAGATTTCCTTGAAATATGAATTTTAAAGTCTCCTTATCAGTAATATCATTATCAACAAAATAAGTATGGCTCCTAACTGGATTAGGACGAAAAATCTCCCCTTTTGATATCCTTCACGCTTTGCCGCATCTAATTTTTCCATCGCGTTTTCTATAAGAATAGCAGNNGCATTCTTTTTTGCATTTGAATATTCTTTATTGTCTAGATCTTTCTCTGCTTTAGTTAGATACGCCATTGCAGCATCGATGGACCTACTAGCGTCGTCAATATTCACAAGAAAGCTTTCTGATTCTAAAATTTTGTTTTTTGTACCCTCAATATTTATTTTAAGTGAAGATATTCTTCCTTTAAATGCCCCATCAATTTTGGCTTGCACACTATATGATATTCTGGCTATTTCGTCCTCGATCTCCATTAATTTTTCGTAATCCGCTGTCTGGAGTTCCTTTTTAAAATCAGTTACCTTTGAGCTCTCATCTTTGATATCTATATCTAGGCTATCTGCAAAAGCCAATGAACTATCTAAGGCATCCAGTTCTTCTTTAATATCAGATCTTACTTCTTCTAGTTCTATAGTGGGTGGAAGTGGTGGAATGGAAGGCGGAGGCAAAACAATCTCTTCTTCAGGTAATCTGAATTCGATGTAAGAATCTGAGCTTACTGTCGCCCATTTACCAGATCCCTTTACCCTGACAGAAATCATGAGCGTATTATTTTCCTTCATATTTTTTAGCGGAAACGTTATCTCGTCTTCTATCCAAGATGACCCTATAGCTAGGTCATTCAGGTAGACTTTTATGTTTGATAGAGGTCTTGCCATAGATGCTGTAAATATATGTAGTTCTCCTTCTCTCTCTAAACCCGGAAAGTTTACTATTAATCTAACCGTTCTGTCGTCTTCGTCTTTTGGTACCTTCACCCTTCTTGATGAGAGTCCCAGATCTTTGAAGGTGATTTTACTCGTCTCATTTATTTCTTCAGCTAAAGACAAGGAAACATTAATCAGTAGTGATACGCATACCAAAACTGATATATAGTGTCTATTCAATTCCTCCACCAACACCCATTTTTAACTTCATCAAGAAAAATGTATCGGTCGGAGGTGGGTTATTGGAGTTATATGAGGCTATAAACGAAAGAAGAAGCGTCAGACACTTTCTTGATAAGGATGTTGAAGAAGGAAAGATCCTCCGTATATTGGAGGCCGCCATAAAGGCACCTTCAGCCGGAAATCTCCAACCATGGGAATTTGTTCTCGTAAAAGAAGAGAAAAATAAGAGAGATCTAGCCAATGCTGCTTTATATCAAACTTTTATCTACGAAGCACCCGCTGTTATAGTTGTTTGTGCCGACAGAGAAAGATCTGCTAGCAGATACGGATTTAGAGGAACTGAATTATACTGTATACAGGATACTGCAGCCGCAACTATGAATTTAATGCTCGCTGCCGTAGCAGAAGGATTGGGAACCTGCTGGGTAGGCGCATTTCATGAGGAAGAGGTGAGAAAAGTTATAAATGCGCCCAAGAATGTTAGACCCGTAGCAATAGTTCCTGTGGGCTACCCGTCAAGAGACGGATATAGGACTGGCAGATACGATTTGGAGAGCGTTCTCCACAGAGAGAGTTTCAAACCACTTTAATGGTTATTTCTCTTATTTTTCTTTTAATGGTACTGAAAAGAATAAAAAATAATAAGAATATTGATCTCATGCTTTCTCCGACTTTTCTTGTGTTCTGGCATCAAATTTAGCCTTGTCTATTATGAAGCGAGTATGTTTGGCATCGCTTATCTTCTCCACTTCATCAAAAACCTCAACTGAAAATTCAAGCCTCCTTCTATCCACTTCTTCTAGTCTTACCTTCGCTGTTACCTTCATGCCCAAAGGGGTGGCAGCAATGTGACTAGCATTTATATGAGTTCCGACGGTAGTTTGACCTTCTTCTAAATAAGGCTGTATCAGATCGTAGGCTGTATGCTCGATTAAGGCTAACATTGCTGCTGTAGCGAAAACATCTGGTGTACCTTTTACATATCTTGAGGCTGCCATATCATCGGTCACCACAATGGTCATATCATGAGTTAATCCAGGTTTTAGTTCAGTCATTTTTATCACTCCCTGTATTTCTTTCACTTATAACGCTCAATCTTATAAACATTTCCAGATAATCTCGATGAGAAAGCAAGGCGGATAATCTCTATATTTTTTTTAAACGACTCTCGCTATATTCTTGACATCATCGAATCCTCTGTCAAAGGAGTAAACCTCCTTCACTCCCTCCATTCTCATCGTTTGTACGGCGAGATTATCATTGGGATCGAGCCTTAGGTCTTCCATGAGTTCTATTGCACCGAGATAATCTTCCTTGGCGACATCAAGGATTTTTACGTTATCCAAAGAGTATAGGGTAACAAGTAATGTAAAAAGATCTTCCAGGGACATTGACCTTTTCAGTATGTTGGAGATTTCAGACAGATGGACTACGGTTGTTACTACTTCTTCTTTCCCCTGATTCACTCTTCTTATTATGTCCTTTGCCTTTTCTTTCATCTCTTTTTGATATGGATCTAATAATCCAATTGGTTTATAGAACGCGTAGATAAAAATGTTTGCATCCAGGAACCTCAAGTTTACACCTCGTAAAATTTCCTTTCGAACTCTTTCCAATCTCCTATATTAACCCCAAGATCCACTTTGTCAAAAAACTTGGTGAGATTTGCTCTTTTCTTTGGTATAATTTTGAGATATCCTCTTCTCTTTACCACAAATACCTCTTCCCCTTCTAGTTCATTTTTTCTCCAATCCGATGGCAAGACAAATCTACCTTGATCATCCACTTTTCTTATTTCAATGCCTTCTTTCAATTAATTCACCATAATTATAATAATATTCCATTTATTTATTATTTGTGGAATAATTCAAATAAAATTGGTTACTTAATCTTTTCCATCTTTCGTGTCAAAAATTCTATAACTCGTATTTTTTTCCTTCCTCNNCATCTAAATCAGAGATGAATTTCCTGAATAATTCAGGTCTATCCGTATGAATGGGAAAAAGTTTTTTTGGAGATATCTCTCTTATTATTTGTTTTATCTCATGCGGTGCAGCATGCCCAGAGGCATGCGTTTGATATAAAGGTATCCCTAAAAACTCAAGCCAGTTAAGGAGTTTTTCGTAGCTTATCTCCATCTCTTCATCGAAGGGTTCGCTCGATGAAAGTATGTAGTTGCTCCCAACCTCAGGCTTTATATCAACCATTTCATTCATATCATAAAGGGTACATACCAAAACCATCTCTTCTTGAATTTCGTTTATCTCCTTAGAATCTATGACATTTTCTGAATAGGCATCCATGATCCTCTTTTCGTATTCTCTATGGCTTTTCTTTTCTCTAGCAAAGATTAAGATGTTAGGATCGTCAAGCCTTGGAAGATGGAGTTTTGGATCTTTTCTTAAAATGTGCATCATGTAAGCCTGCTTCATGGATACTCCGATTTTTCTATCGTTATTCTTCGCTGCCTCGTAAAAAGATCTTAGTCTATCAAAATCCGCTGGAGCAAAACCAGCTAAAACTAATTTTTCTGTAAAAGACATTATCCTTTCGACTTTATTGGAGACTTCTTCTTCGCTCTCGATTTTGCTAGCACCTATGTGAGTACCTTCTATTAAAAGTACCTCTGGCTCAAACGATTTGGCTTTTTTTACGAAATCCCGAGTCATATTCATCATGGGTCCGTGCATCCTGAGATCTCCACTGTAAACGATGTTTCCTTCATTTGTTTCTAAGATGAAGCCATATGAAGCAGGCACGGAATGATCTACGTGTACCGGAGTAACTGTAAAAGTGGATATGTCCACTGTATCTCCTGTTCTAAAAGTCTTGAATTCTTTGCATACCACCTCTTCTCTTGAAGTTAGTTTGCATATGTTGTAACCCTCTCCAATGGATTGAGAAGAAAATTCTCTCGCCATGATGATGTCTCTTGTAGCCTCTCCGCAGTAAACGGGATAATCGTCCTTTAAAAATCGAATACAATCATAGTGATCCGTATGAGGGTGACTTATGATTATTCCATCCAGATTATATGTTTTCTCGTCTTTTTCATAGAGTCCATCTATCTTGGGAAGAATTTCCAACGCGAGAAGATGTTTTTCTTCTCTTGCCTTTATGAAAGGTTCCTCGAAAAATCTTTTCTCTCTGGAAAAGTTCTTACCGAAGTCCAAGAATATTCTTGTTTTTTCATCTTCCAGAAGGAACTTGTTGCCGCCTATTTCGTTAACCCCGCCGTGGAATGTAAGGCTAAGCATGTCTTTATGGTAAAGATTATTGGATAAAATAGTTTTGTACTTTCAATTGCTACCTCAATCTTAAATCCGTCTTGACGAATTTATTCGTTTCTTTTGCAAGAAAACTTAAAGTTTTTTCTGCGTAAGGTCTAATCGACCTAAAATTTGGATCGAAGGCTTTTTCAGGGTGATATTGCTGTAATACGTAGCGCTTTGAATCTTTAATAAATTCTGCAATATTTAAGATATCTTCTTTTGATGTAAGGGTTGGAACGACAGTAGTTCTAAATTCATAGTCGATACTAGAATTCTTTAATAAATTAATGCTCTCTTTTATTTCTTCTAAATTATTAGGCTCTCCAGTAACTTTAGAATATTTTTGAGGCTCCAGCTCGGTCTTAATATCCATCGCGACGTAATCAATTAATTTTTCATCTAATAACTTCTTCAAAAGTTTAGGATTCGTTCCATTGGTGTCTAACTTTACTAAAAAGCCCATTTCTTTGATTTTTCGTATGAAATTTATCAATGCTTTTCCTTGTAAAGTTGGCTCTCCTCCTGAGATTACCAATCCGTCTATCCAGTCCTTATTTCCTGCTAGGACTTTCAAAACCTCGTCTTCACTGATTTTCTCCAATCCATCCTCCTTAAATAGATCATAATTGTGACAGAAAGCACACCTAAAATTGCATTTGGGAACGAACACAACCGAAGATATTTTTCCGTCCCAATCTACAAGAGAAGTTCCTATAAAACCAGCAATTCTTAATCCGTTTTCCATTGTCTCGATCCTTTTTTTATTTTATTCTTTATTTTATACTTCCTAATTACTCCCAGTATCTCTGATTTTTCTGGAACCTTATAGCGCCATGAATTTAATTCAATTTCATTAGAATCTACCAATATTAGAGTTGGCGTGACATTTACATCATAAAACGCAGCCTCTGCCATTCCGTCTACTTCTCTCAAATCTAAGTATGTTACCTCAATTTCCTCTTCTTCCTTAACTTCCTCTGCAATTTCTTTCATAAAATAACAACTCTTGCATTCCTCTTGAGTAAATAGAATCATCTTCATTTTTTAACCTCCTAAGAAATACTTTCCTGCCCTGCCTCTATCTCTTAACTCAGCGAGTTTTCCTTTGTTCCAATTATTGGTTGTAGAAAAATAGCCGGTGATCCTTGTTATTCCCTCTATGTTTGGAGAGTTGCACAAAGGACAGTTTTCATTTAATCCCCTTGAAGTTTTATGGCAAGATTTGCAGTAGGTAAACTCTGGAGAAAAGGCTATTTGAGTATTTTTTGTATTTTTAAAGGTCTTTTTGACAAAATTACCCAGTGAAGAAGGATCTGGTTTTGCCTCACCAAGCCAAACGTGAGTCATTGCCCCAGCGTCAATTAAAGGATGGAATATCCCTTCTTGGGTTACCCTTTCTATGGGCGATATTGGCGCTCCAACGTTGAGGTAAGTAGAGTTGGTGTAGTACACCTCATAATTTTCTAAGTTTCCTTTTACTATTCCTTCGGCTTGATCTCTGTATTGAGCTAAATCTAGTTTAGCCATCCTATAAGCAGTGGACTCCGCCGGAGTTTGTTCTAAAACAAAATGCATATCGTTTTCTTTGCTAAGTTCCTCGCATTTCTTCCTTATGAATGCGACTACCTTAAGTCCAAACTTCAGGGATTTAGTTGATTGGTGCATCTCCTCCCCGGTATGGTACTCCACCAGTTCGTTGAGCCCTAACAATCCTATCAGGTAACTTACCCTGTGCAATCTTAAATAAGGCTCGCCGTCTAGTTCCATAGTCAATATCGGGAGGGGGCTGTCTTGGCCTAATACAAGTAATTTCTTAATAAAATCCCTCTTCTCTTTATGCGCTTTAACTGCAAGATCTAATGTTTTTTCAATGACCTCAAAAAGATTATCATCTTTTCTTTTCGAAATGTATGCTACTCTGGGGAGATTTAATGTAACATTTTGCATAGCAGAATATCTCATCTTCCAAGGATGTTTAGCGTCATTTAAATCATCTTCTTTTAATTTAAATTGTAAACGACAACATTCTGAGATCTTCGCCTCCTCTCCCCTATCGAATATGAAGTAGGTGTTTCCCATCTCTGCTGCGACTTTCGAAACAAGATCTAAAAATTCTTCATGCTCCTCTGTCTTGAAGAATCTCTCAGTTATATGCAGGTCTGGCTTAGGGAAGAAAAAAGGTCTCTTATATCTATCTCCCTCCAAATATACCTCAAAAACCGCTCTTGCAAAAGCCTGAGACTCTTCTATATAATCAGAATATGTGTTTCCTGTATATTTACCTCCAGGACCTATGGCAGGAACATCGGCAAAATGATTTGGAACCTCCCAGTAGTAGTTGGTATCTGTGAAAGTAACCTGTCCTCCCCTGGAAACTGCCTGCTGCGCAAATTCGTATACCATCATCTGTGCAAGTTGCTTAATTTTTTCTTGGTCCATTCCTACCAGAAAAGGCGCAACGAATAGGTTAATGGCATCCCAACCAATTGCTCCAGCAAAATGGCCTTGTAACGCAGCTGCGAATTTCGTCATATGCAATATAAGTACTTCAGCGTGCTTGGCAGGACTCGCTACGCTAAGACTTCCCCTTCCATCCATAATCAATCCAAATTTTTTGAGATATTCTATCGATTGTCCTGAGCAATATGGTCTATCAATGAATCCTAAGTCATGCAAATGTATTAGACCAATTTGATGTGCGTAGGCTATTTCATCCGAAAAAACATTCAAAAGAGCGTATTCTTTTTTTGCTCTTTCTGCTATAGTTAAATTTATCGCCTCAGACGTGTGATGAACGTTTGCATTTTCCTTATTTTTCAAAAAGAATAGGTTAGTCATGTCATATAACGGCAAACCAAGTCTTGTATGCTTTTTCCTGTAATCTTCGTACCCATGTTCTATCAATTTACTGTTAACCAACTCTCTGATCAAGGGGGCCGACACGAATTCTATTTTTGATTCATTAACTAAGTCTTCCACTTCTTGGGCAATCTTGCTCGCTATTTCTAACGGCATCTCTGTTTCTTTGTGCAGGGCTTCAATTATTCTCCTTATATCCCATTCTACAACTCGGTCTTCGCTAACTCTCACAAAAATCGTGTCATCAGTAGGCTCTCTTATGTCCTTCATTTTGGAGGTGAGATGATATTCAGTTGTCATAATTACTAACTCCTGAAAAGTTTCTGGTTTAGAATCTCTATATTAATACTGAATATTAAAGATTTTCTGTTAGATATCCTAATAATTAGATTAATAGATCTATAATATATTAATATGTGATTTATTATTTCCCTTCCACGTATATAGGATGGAGGTGTTTCCTCCTCGCGAATGGTTTTATTAGAGCCATTCCAGCCAGGAAACCACCGATGTGAGCCCAGTACGCGACCCCGGTTTGAGCCCCCATTAAAACGAATATTAACTGATAGCCAAACCAAAAACCTATCAAAACGTACGCTGGGAGGTAGACTACCTGAATGATTATGAAAAGGGGGATGGCTGTTTTTATTCTAACTTTAGGAAAAAGAGTTACATATCCGCCTAAAATCCCTGATATGGCTCCGGATGCGCCAATGACTGGTATAGTGGAATTACTCGCTGATAACAAGTATACTAAAGACGCCATAATCCCGCAGAGTAGGTAAAAGAGTATAAAATACACCCTCCCGCACATGTCCTCTATATTGTCCCCAAATATGTAGAAGTATAGCATATTACCGAATAGATGTATGAGTCCTGCATGCAGGAACATAGAAGTAAAGAAAGTATAATAAGACCCATCAGCAAATACTTTTGCTGGAATAAGACCAAAAATAATAATTATGTTAGTAGAACTGCCTAAAAACAGGGCTATTTGCAATGCGAAGATAGCGACGTTTAAGATGATTATTGACCAAGTTAAGTAGGGACGTATGCAAGTAGGATTCTCATCGTGCAAAGGAAACAAAGTAATCCTCCTTTATCAATAGAATCATTCTTCCTGAGCATCTCTGCACGCATTTATAATCTCTGAGTATATCTTTGATAACGCTTCTTTATTCTCATGACTTGATAGTTGTATTGCTCTTTCTATTACCTCTTTTTCCCTTTGTTTATCTATTATATCAATACCTTGGACTTTCTTTAGCCTTGATAACTCTCTAACCAAGTTTAATCTTTTATTTAAGAATTCAACGATCTTTTCATCAACTTCATCTATTTCTAAACGAATGACCTCAATCTCTTCCATGCAATACCCCTGAACCTTCATTATTTATCTTACTTATCCAAACATTGCCAATCGAAATCCATGCGTTTTTTATCTTGTCCGCTTCTTCTTTACTCGCCAGAGCAACGAAGGACGGTCCTTTGCCAGACAAACTAGCGGACTTTGCGCCGTTCTCCAGGGCTTTTAAGATTATTTTCACGTCAAAACCCAGCGCAGTGCAGTATATCAAACCATTTAGGGTCATGGCATCATAAAACTTGCCCTCTAATGCTATATCGTGTACTTTCTCTACCTGAGATCTAAAAATTTTCATCCTCCTTACATTACTCTCTTTGGTGTATTTTTTCTCCTCCGGAATCAATATAATCGCGTAATCGTCTGATTCCTCTCTTAATAGTAGTTCATTATTTGTATTATCAGTAACAACGATTCCTCCTAAAAAAGAGGCGCATGCGTCGTCAAAGGCTCCGGTTATTGTCACTTCAACCTCCTTTGCAGTCTCGACACCGATTTTAATCGCATCCATATTTTCTATCTTCTCACCCAAGGCGGTAGCAGTGGCTAAAACTACTGCATTTGCAGCAGCACTACTGGAGGACAGACCCCTTGCAATGGGTACCTTAGAGTCTGTTTCAACGTAGGCCCCATACTCTTCACCGAAGTATGACAGAGTATTTTCAACACATTTTTCAATTAATCTTGTACTTTCCTCTGGATTTTCTAATATCTTGCCTTTTATCTTTCCAGATTCATCCAAGATTACTTTCGCAGTGACTTTAAGATCTAATCCAAATGCTGCTCCCTTATCACTTGCTATGGCATTTACTATCGTTCCTGCGCCAAGGGCATAAGCACTTCCTATCATGCGACTCTTATACTCTATTTGACCCTTTTTAATATTGTGGTTGGTTATACCAAGATTAAAAGAAAAAATATTTTATTCTATTCGAACTTATAGTACGCATGGACAGGCTCTGGGCACCATGGAGGATTGATTATATACTGAGAGAAAAAGACGATAAATGTTTTTTATGTGAGAGACCAAAGGAAAAAGATGATGAAAAGAATCTTATAGTTTTTAGAGGAAAGAAATGCTTCGTTATTTTAAATAGATATCCATACAACAGCGGACATTTGATGATAGCGCCTTACAGACATATTTTAAATATCGAGGAATTAGAAGACGAAGAGTCAGAAGAACTCTTCTACATTTTAAAAAAGACCATAATTGCCTTAAAAGAGGCTTTTAGACCTGAAGGATTCAACGTAGGCACTAACTTGGGAGAAGCCGCGGGAGCAGGAGAGGAACATCTTCACTTCCATGTCTTGCCTAGATGGATAGGCGATACAAATTTCATGCCTACTCTGGCGGACGTAAAAGTTTTGCCAGAACATCTCAAAACGACCTATGAAAAACTCTCTAAGTCTTTTAAAGGTTGAGATAAGTTGTTCGTCGAAAAATATTTTATTGAACCTATATACAGGCATACTGGCTACAATATCGTCAATACCGTTTTTTATGGACTTTTGCTCGGTTTGGGAATAATAATAAGTGAAAAAATAATTGGAAAGTTAAATCTAAAAGTAGACAAATATTTTGTCATCTCTCTGTTGCCGTATCTGGTCCTTGCGTCGTGTATTAGATCTCTGGTAGATGCAAATATCATGAAGACTACTTTCTTCTTTGTTACTCCCGGAATATTTTTCTTGATTTTCTTTACCGTTTTACCAATCTTATTAATCTCATTGTTTGTTGAAAAAAGATTGGAAATTAAATATTACTATATTACTGCTATAATAGGAACCTCTTTTTTAGTATATCCGCTCTATACAGTTTTAATCAATGTTATTGCCTTAAAACCCTTGTTATATATACTCTTCACGCTAATTTTATCCATTTCAATAATATTGTTCGGTATAAATTATTTAAACGTAAATAAATTTAAAGAAAGATGGATTCAAGGAATTTTTTTTGCTCACATGCTAGATTTCAGCGCTACATTCGTTGCAGTAGATTTCTATGGATATTTCGAGGAACACGTGTTCGAGAATTTTTTGATAGAGATAAGTAACACTGCTTTGATCCTTTTTCCTCTAAAGATAATCGTAATATCTCTTGTTATACTAATTATCCAGGCAATAATTGAAGAAAGATCCCTGAATTTTTGGTATTTCGCTTTATTTCTCCTTGGTCTCTCTCCAGGATTGAGAGATACATTTACCGTGATGCTCTTGGGATAGATTACTTCTTGGACCTTAGTAGTATTATGTTCATCCTTCCCTTTACACGCTTTTCTATCACTTCTTTTTCCTCTAAGGCGGATAGGAGCAAACTGACTTTTGCAGGTGAATATCCGATTTCTTTCGTAAGGTCTGTTTGAAACATCTGCCCTCCGTGTCTTTTGAGAATATTTATTACCTCGGTCTCGTCTTCCGCTAGTCCCTCAATTTCCGCGTATTTTGTCTTCCTTAAATATAAAAAAGTAGGAATGAAAATGATTATCAAAAGAAAGAATATCACGTACATCAAGTCAAATTTCCTACCTTCTTCCAAGGAAATTACTGGATAATCCTCTATTTCTGGGAGATCCTCTATCATTTCGTAGGGTAATCCTTCGATTTCTGGAAACATGTCCCCTAATTCAGGAAACATCGGTAAATCCAATCTAGTAATTTCTTTTTCTTTCAAAAGCGTTATATTCATTTGAGTAACATAACAAACGTCTCCAGTTTGGTTGATTGTAAACGCTTTAAAGACGTAACTCCCGGGTGGAAGATTTAATCGATAGTAACCGTTCTGGTCGCATGTAACCTGATCCGTCAGGGTATCATTTCTGTAAACTCTGACTATGGTATTTGGCAAAGGCTGAAAGGTACTCCAATGAAATGCCTTCCCCTCTATGGTCGTACCAAAACAGGGGTAAACGATTATAAAAAGCATAAAGAAGACCAGAACATGTTTGGAGGACATATTACATCATTTTTAAATTCTACTATAAAGTATATTTGCCCCTCCACCTTCTGAAAGGTGGATCATCAGGTCGAATTCGCTAACGCGAATTCAACAACTCAAATAGGAATAAACGTGCGACCTTCAAAACGCGCTACAACCGATCATCAGGTCGAGTTGCTTCGCAACTCAACATCTCAACTAGTAAACGAGATAGAACTCCCCTAATTTCCCCCCTTAGGGTAGAAAAACGTTCTTCAAAAATATATCATATCATTAAAAAAATAATCTAAAAATAATATTATCTAAACCAGATACATCTTCTAAAAAATGGAAAATAATCCGCTAAACGTCTGTAAAAATGGACTAATATAAATTTAATTAATTATAAACTATGTTCATGTCCTCAGACACTTTAATAGGGAAGTTCAAGGTCTATATGCTCGCTTTTTCGATAATAACCGGTGCGACGTTCACTTTAATATCTCTTAATTCTGGCGCCTCACCAAGAGCCACTAGAGAACCTAAAGAAATCTTTGAACTCCGAGGTCAGGTGGAGAGTGCAATAGCAAAAGCTCAAGAAGCCGTTTTGACTGCGGAAGAGAGAGGAAAAGATGTCCTTTACGCCGAAGAAGCCTTAAAAAATGCCAGGAAAAAACTCTCAGAAAACGTAGAGATGAGTTCAGACAAATATGAATTCAAGCGCGATCTTTTGGATGCCTTACATTATGCAAAAAGATCCGAATCGCTGTCTGAAGCATTGACAGAGAATTCCTGTGTATCCTGCCACAGTGCATTAGAAAATACCGATGTTTATGAAAAGTACACCGAATGGACTGAGACCGTACATGCTGACAATTTTGTAACTTGCGACAACTGTCATGGAGGCAACGCAAAGGATGAGAGAATTGCTCACGAAGATTTGCTGATTCTAAATACCGCCTCAATAACTAGAGTTTGTGCCGAATGCCATCAAAAATCAAATTATTTTGAATCCGCTCATTGGCAGGAACTGAGGAATACACTAAAACAAAATTCTAAGAACTTTCCAAATGGCGTTTATTTAGAAAGAATAAAGTTTGGCGAGCAGGTTTTGACGGGTCCAGAGTGTACCACATGCCATGGTGGCCACAACATTAAGAGTACAAGAAACCCGGAGAGCACCGTATTTTTCAAAGAAGTTACTGAAACCTGTGGAAGCGTTTGTCATACAGAAGAATATAAAGCATTCATAAAAAGCACCCATTACAAACGACTAAAATCCGGTAAACTAGCACCAGAATGTGTTACTTGTCACGGCTCGCACACCGCTTGCGTAAACGAAAACCCCTCCGAGGTCTGTGCTTACTGTCACTCTGAGGCGCCTCAAGTTGAGGGAACGTGGCATGAATTTGAGGGCACAGGAATAACGCTCCTAGAATCACTTAAACCTAAAACAATAAGTTTAATGGTGAGAATAAGATGAAGACTCATGTTAAATTAGTTGTTCTAATATTGGTTGTATTCGCGATTGTATTTGCTGCAGTTAGAGCAGTAGTCATTCCAGATTCATTCGGTAAATATGGACACTATCGTGGAGACTCTCTGGAAGAAAACAAAAATCTTCCTTTAGTCTATTCAGAATCTTCTGCCTGTAAAGATTGCCATGCGCTCCACTTCAAGGATTGGAGCGAGAATCAACACAAAGGTGTAAACTGCGAAACCTGTCATGGTCCTGCGTTAAATCATGTTGAGTCTCCTACAGCGATAAAACCGATAGCAGAGACGTCAAAAGAACTCTGTAGAAGGTGTCACGCCTTTATGGCTTCGAGACCATCTGGATTTCCTCAAGTAGATTTTGAAACTCATAATCCTGGAAAAAAATGTAGATCGTGTCATAATCCGCACATTCCATTTAAACCCTGGTATTACTCAAAGGAGGTATAAAATGACAATCTCCCGTCGCGACTTCATATTAACCGCAATAAAAACATCTGCAGGATTGGCTATAGCCATAGAGTCTCTTACATCCGATGTTGTGCAAATAGCAAACGCTTTCTCAGAAAAAGAAATGTCAGTGCATCATTGGGGGTTTGTTGTTGATACAACTAAATGTATAGGATGCGGTTTTTGCGTAGAAGCATGTAAGAGAGAGAATCATGTACCTTTAAACGAGCACGTCTTCAGAACGTGGGTTGAAAAATATGTAATAACTCTGGATGGAGAGGTTGTAGTAATATCACCGAATGGCGGAATCCATGGATTTGAGGAGAGCGAAAAAAACATAAGAAAAAGCTTTTTCGTTCCAAAACTATGCAATCAGTGCGAAAAACCTCCTTGTGTGCAGGTTTGTCCAGTAGGAGCGACCTACAAAACAAAAGACGGTGTTACTCTTGTTGATGAAAAATACTGTATCGGATGCAGATACTGCATCATGGCTTGTCCTTACGGAGCGAGATTCATCCATCCGGAGAGAAATGTAGCGGATAAGTGTACTTGGTGCTATCATAGAATAAATAAAGGTTTGTTACCGGCTTGCGTTCAGGAATGTCCTGTAGGGGCAAGAGTTTTTGGCGATCTAAACGATCCAAATAGTTCTGTAAGCAAAATTCTCAGGGAAGAAAGAATTGCTGTTCTAAAGCCGGGTCAAGGCACCGAACCCAAGGTTTTCTATGTAGGATTGGATAAGGAGGTGATTTAAAAATGATCGAGCATTTGCAAGGATTTTTATTTCCCAACGAAATCGAAGTGCAATGGAGTATACTTATTGTTCTTTACCCGTATATCACTGGTTTAGTGGCTGGGGCCTTTATTGTTTCCTCAATTTACCATGTCTTTGGAAGAAAGGAGGTAGAACCCGTCGCTAAAATGGCTGTACTAACTGCTTATGCCTTCCTTTTAATCTGCTGTCAGCCCTTGCTCTTCCACCTAACTCAGCCTTTTAGGGCACCAGAAATATTCTTGACTCCGAATCCAAACTCAGCAATGGCTGCTTTTGGCTATGTTTACTTATCATATCTTATAATTTTGACCTTAGAGATCTGGTTCATATTTAGGGAAGATATCGTGAGGTTTGCAAAGTCGAGCAGAGGAATTAAAAAACTTATTTACTTTGTTTTGGCTTTAGGTATCACAGATATATCAAGAGAATCTCTGGAAACTGATCACAAGATCACTACGGCGCTCGCGGCGATAGGGATTCCATCGGCTGCTCTACTCCACGGATACGCTGGTTTCATATTTGGATCGGTTAAAGCCAATCCTTGGTGGTCCACACCTCTAATGCCGATTATATTTTTACTATCCGCCATAGTATCCGGTATAGCGATGTTGATTCTAATCTACGTCATCGTATCTATGATCAGAAGGACACCATTAGATCACGCCTGCATGAAATCACTGGCAACCTACCTCTGGTACTTTCTAATTATAGACTTGTCCTTCGAGTCATTAGAAGTTTTATCGAAGATGTACGAGTCTGCTGAAGAGTGGGTAGTAATCTCGCAGCTAATATCTAAAGAGATCGCATTCTCCTTCTTAGGAGTTCAGATGATCATGGGAGAAGTAATCCCCCTGATCGTAATCGGCGCGCTTCTAATGTTCAGGTTTAGTGATAAAGTCAGAAATGTAGGGTTTTTCTTCACTTCCTTGCTCGTCGTTATCGGAGTCTTTGCAATGAGGTGGAATGTCGTAATAGGTGGACAATTATTCTCCAAAAGTTTCAGAGGCTTTACCACTTATGTTCCAGAATTCCTGAGCAGGGAAGGAATACTACCAGCAATCATACTAATGGCATTACCCTTCGTAATACTCATTGTATCGTTCATCATCCTGCCCCCATGGGAAAGAGAAGAAAGGGAAAAACAAGGATTGAAAGAAATATTCGGTGACAGAGTAAGTTTTGATGAGAATGAACTGCTCCTGCACTCTCATGATGTAGGAATACTTCCTGATGTAGTTCCTCTTTTTATGCTGGATACCATGCCAGATGCGGTTGTACTCCCAGAGAACAAGGAAGAATTGGTAAAACTGGTAAATCTGGCAAACGAGTATAGAATGCCTCTGATACCAAGAGGTTCCGCCTCGGGAGGATATGGAGGCTCATTACCTGTTTATGGAGGAGTGGTTGCAAACCTTTCTAAGATGGACAGGATTATAGAGATAAATAAAAATGAAAAGACCGCTACGGTAGAGCCCAGTGTAATTTGGAATAATCTCGAAAAAGAATTGAAAAAACAAGGTCTGCAACTAAAGCACTACCCATCAAGCGCACCGTCCGCTACTGTAGCAGGTTGGATATCACAGGGAGGAACAGGAATAGGCAGTTTAACTTATGGAGATGCTTCTAGCGTAGTAAGAGAAGCCGAAGTAGTTACCCCTGACGGTAAGATAGAGACATTCAGAGGCAAGGACTTAGATCTCGTTTGTGACTGTGAGGGAATAACAGGCTTCATAACGAAATTAAAGATCGAAGTAAAGGACTACGAAGAGATAATTCCAGTAACCGTATTGTTCAAAGACGCCTATTACTTAGAATCAGCGATAAATCAAATAGTTAGGTATATAAAACCTTATACAATAGCCTTTGGAACTCCTGGATTTATCAGGCTTAAACAAGAGGCAACAGGACACAAAGTCCTGCCAGAAGATAAATACTATGCGATATTCGCATACTACGAGTCTCATTACGAAGAAGTTAAGGAGAGACTTGCGGATATAATATACTCTAATGCAGGCGAGATCGTAAGCGCTGAATTCTCCCGGGAAGAATGGGAAGAGAGATTCTACCCTCTTAGGATAAAGAGACTTGGACCCAGCGTTATACCCAGCGAGGCGTTGATTCCTAACGCCAGACTCAAAGATGTTTTGGAAGAAGTAGATAAAGAAACAAAAGGCATGTTCATAGGCGCAGAAGGTCAACTTGCCAGCGAAAATGAATCTGCTCTCCTCGCGTTTTTCTTGGATGACGAACGTTCCTTTTTAAGATTTACCTTCGGATGGAACAACGCATTCAAAATTATCGATATCTCGAAGAAATTTGGTGGCAGGGTATATTCCACCGGAATATGGTTTTCGGGAGAATCTGAGAGTTTCTTTGGAAAAAGAAGGCTGGAAAAAATAAAGATATTCAAGAAGGAGAGAGATCCAAACAACATTATGAATCCTGGTAAGATATTCCCACCAGAGATAAAGGCATTTCCACTCATGCCCATCTCGCATGGAATAAAACTCTCAAAACCCTTCATGTCAATTGGAAGTAAAATATTCAGATACCAGAGAGCAAAAGTAACGAGCCACTCAGAGCAATAAAATAATTAAAAATAAAATAATAATAGGGTTTTGTTATGGAAAAGGAAGTTTTAAATGTAGAAAAATCAAAAGAAAAAATGAAAAAATTGCTTAAAGATCCAGAAAAAGCAGACGAGTTTATCGATCTATTAACTGAACATAGGATAAAGAGATTTAAAGATTTTGAAGAGTCCCTCCATAAAGATCCCGTCCTCTTCGATGATTTTGCCAAGGACCCGATTGAAACTCTGGCCAGAGCCGGATTGATTTGTGAAAACGATGAAGTAATTATAAAGTACCCTGAAGCAGTTGCCCCCCAAATCGCGATGAGGACAATGAAATTTCCGGTTCCGGTTAAGATTAGGGTGAAGTGCCAAATATGCTGGAAAAAAATCTATCCTTATCCATGTCATTATACCATCGAAATCATATGGCCCGCATTGGAACATTAAGGTTGAAATTGGATAACTGCATACTTGAACACTTGAGTGAATCTGTCTAATTGTATCTTATCTTCTCGAATTTTTTAAAAAAACCTCCTGAAATAATCATGGCAGGTACAGATAAGAAATTGGACGATAAAATTGAAATTTTCTAGAAAACATTTCCGGACACTCTATGTTCCAAAGCCTTTATGATAAAACGATTACAGCCTCGGAGTCGGTTTAAATAAAAAGTACTTAAATATTGAGGTGCAAAAAAAGATTATAAAGGTTTAAAAGCGTTGGCTTAACAGGAGAACAAAAGATGCGAATCGCTCCGATACTGGTTATATTCTTGCTTATTCCGTTTGTCTACGCTTATTCAGGGATTCGTGATGTAAGGATGACCAGCGATCTTTCGGAGAGTAAAACCACTTACATTGAGTGTGAGGTAACGTTTACGAACAAATTAAAGGCATCGTACGCTACCCAAGACTCCATTTATATAAATGCAAAAGATTTTTGGTATCTTTCTGTTTCAGATTCTGAAGGTCCTTTGAAATACGAGATCCATAAAGATAATCTGACGAAAATTACCGTCCATTTTAGAAGACCGATTGCTTATGAAGAAAAAGCATATTACGTTATCAAATCTTACACGAGCGGGCAAATTAAAAAATTAGCAGGATTCACCTATGAACATAATCTTACATTCGGAACAGAAGGAGCAGCTACAAAAAGTCTTAAATTATTGGTAAAATTGCCTGAGGGAGCCCTATATACTGGGTATCATCCAGAGCCTATAAGAAAATTCACTGAGAGAAGACGCCACATCTTTTATTACGAAATCACTCCTTTGTTCAATGAAACTAATATATGGATTCAATACAGCAGTGAGGAGAAAAAACTTGAAGAGTTAAGGGAAATTGAGACCCAGCGAAAAAAAAAGGAAAGGATGTATGAGTTAGAAGAAAGAAAAAAAGAATTAAATTCTAGAATTTCAAGTGAGATGAAACGAATAAATGAATTGTATACTATCTCTTCAATTTTAGAAAAAGAAAAGGTAGATGTAACCTCTCAAGTTAAACTTTTAGAAGATGCTCAAAAAGCCCTTGAATCAGCCGAATCATCCATTGTAGAATATGAGCTCGACAAAGCGGAGGGATATCTTTCATCAGCTATTTTACTGATAGACTCTGTCAAATCGAATCTACAACATATAAAATCGGATATGGAAAGAAAAGCCTTGAATTCTACCCAGATCTATCTTAAAAGAGCCAACGAAAGTTTAAAGTCGGCCGAAATAAAAATTCGTGAGTTGAATCAATCAGGCTTTCTCTGGATTCGTCCTGAATTGACAGAAATCTATGATACTCGTCGATTATCTCAATTTTACCTATTGAGGTCGAACCAGGCTCTATCAAATAAAGAATATTTCATGGCGAAGGCAGAGGCAGAGAAATCGATGGAATATGCTTACCAGACAATTTTGCTGGCGGAAGAAGAACTGAAAAGAACAAAGTCTAGAACTTTTTACTCAATTTCTGC
>JABAOF010001248.1_pt1 | contig 61557 bp, 56 predicted proteins | sample 7062171 | NCBI WGS metagenome assembly JABAOF01 (sample SAMN14538628, study PRJNA623070) | marine sediment metagenome | biome: marine biome [ENVO:00000428]; feature: marine pelagic biome [ENVO:01000023]; material: deep marine sediment [ENVO:00002113] | place: India: Gulf of Khambhat ...
ACGCGCAAGCGGCTAGAAATGCAGCACCACGAGCATTAATTTCATGACATAATATCAATATCCAATCACACAGTTCAAATCCACATAGCCCTTTTTTGGACTTCTTTTCTGGCGTCAAATCTTAATCTGTAGGCTTAATCGCTTCTACAGTAACGGAAACCACGAAATCTTCAATCTTGCTTTCGGATGTCCACTCTCGGTGGAGTTCTTTACTTCCGTCCAAAGGCTTTATCCGAATGTCAGTGAATCCGGAGATCTCGAGCGTTGCCCTCATATCCTCAAATCATAAAAAATGAAGAGGCGAAGTTTCTTGTTTCATCCAAATCGAAAAGCAGGGAAGAAATAAGGCTCGGACGAGCCTGCTCAGGTTGCTCAAGCGTCAAACATCAGTCTAAGGTCAAATACAAAAGATATTGTTCGGAGCACCTGAACCCTAGATGGAGGAGAAAGACGAAAAGAATGTTTGGCAGGCTATTGCGGTTTTTTCGTTTCTATAAACTTTTGTCGGCATTCCTTGGAGCAGAAATAATGCTCCTTACCGCCGATCATCTCTTTGATAGCTTCTTCTTGGGGGAGGTAAGTGTTGCAGTACTCATCTTTCACCATTTGGCCTTGATGGCGACTGGGGTTGCTTTGGGTTTTATTGACTTTACTCAGGGCCTTGAAAAAGCGATAGAGAAGATAGACTATATAGACTAAAAAACCATACAAGATGATCCTGAAAATTCCTTGAAGCATAATCTGAATTTAAGATATTTCGACTCTAAAGTCAAACCAGAAGGCCGAGCAAAATTTCCTTGATTATTGAAAAGCCAGAAAGTAATATGGAAAAAGAATGTTCATAACTTGCTGTCTATGAATAATTTTAATAACTATTTTCATATCATGGATTTATCTTGAACTAGGAGCAATAATGGATTTCTCGTTAACCAAAGAACAAGAGATGTTGAGAGAATCAGTCAGGAATTTTGCCCAGAAGGAAATTAAACCTCTCATCAAAGAATATGATGATAAGGGTGAATGGCCGAAGGAACTAACGGCCAAGCTGGGCGAAATGGGATTATTGGGTATCATCATTCCCACAGAATATTCAGGGGCAGGCTATTCCAACGTGGATTATGTCATTGTTCTAGAAGAAATCTCTAAGGTCGACCCTTCGGTGGGCTTAGTCGTAGCTGCCCACAATTCGCTCTGTTCTAATCATCTCAATCTTTTCGCCAACGAAGAACAGAAGCAAAAATACCTGACTAGATTGGCTTCGGGCCAGACTTTAGGGGCATGGGGGCTCACCGAGCCTGGAGCAGGTTCTGATGCAGCGTCCCTGAAAACCAAGGCCCAAAAGAAGGGGGATCGCTGGATTCTCAATGGTTCAAAAATCTTCATCACCAACGGCTCTCTAGCAGAGATTTCAGTCGTTATGGCTGTTACAGATGCAGAAAAGAAGAAGAACGGAATTTCAGCTTTCATCCTGGAAAAGGGAATGAAAGGCTTTAAGGCAGGAAAGAAAGAAGACAAGCTTGGTATTAGGGCGGCTGACACAGCTGAGCTTGTATTCGAAGATATGGAAGTCCCGGTTGAGAACATGGTGGGCGAGGAAGGCTCTGGATATAAGGCTGCTATGGCAGTCCTTGATGGAGGACGAGTGAGCATTGCTGGGTTTTCGTTGGGAATAGCTGCCGGCGCCTTGGAAGAAAGCATAAAATATGCCAAGGAGAGGATTCAGTTTGATCAGCCCATTTCGAACTTTCAAGCTATTCAGTGGATGCTGGCCGATGGTTTTACAGAGCTTGAGGCGTCTCGCCTTTTGACTTACCGGGCTGCCTTCCTTGAAGATAAAGGGATTAAGATTCCTAAAGAATCGGCCATGGCTAAACTCTTTGCCTCAGAACTGGCTGTAAAGGCTTCTTCTATGGCTGTGCAGATATTCGGAGGCTACGGTTTTTGCAAAGATTACCCTGTCGAGAAATTTTATCGAGATTCAAAATTGGCTACGATCGGTGAAGGCACGTCTGAGATCCAGCGCTGGATCATTGCCCAAAGGGTTCTTTCAGATTACTAGACAAGCTAGATAAACTAAACAAACTAAAGAAACTCAAAAGATGGATTTAGTTAAGGAAGTCCTGAAGGGAAATCCCCGGGCTGTAGCTAAGGCTATTTCTCTAGTTGAAAACAATGGAAAAGATGCCCAGCAACTCATGAAAAAAATTTTTCCCCATACAGGGAAGTCAGTTATCGTGGGAATCACGGGTTCTCCAGGCTCCGGGAAGAGCACGCTGGTTGATCAAATGGTAGAATACCTGCGGAAAGACAAGAGAAAGATCGGGATAGTCGCAGTCGATCCCACTAGCCCATTTTCCGGGGGAGCCATTTTAGGAGACAGAATCCGGATGATGAGGCACAGCTTGGATGCTGAAGTCTTCATCCGGAGCATGGCCACTCGAGGCCATTTGGGAGGGCTGGCTAAGGCGACGGGAGAAGCCATCGCTGTTTTTGAGGCAGCGGGCAAGGATATGATCCTGGTAGAAACAGTTGGAGTTGGTCAAGATGAGGTTGAGGTCGTAAAGCTGGCAGATGTTATCCTGGTGATCTTGATCCCAGGGGCTGGCGATGATATTCAGGTTTTTAAGGCCGGCATCATGGAAATTGCTGATATATTCATCATCAACAAGGCTGATGCTCCAGGGGCAGATAAAATGGAGAATCAGCTTAGAGCCATGCTTGAGCTGGGGATGAAGGATAGGGAAATACCGCCGGTCGTGAAAACGATCGCCACTGAAGGGCAAGGGACAGAGCTGCTGATTGAAGAAGTCCAAAAATTTATTTCCAAGAAAAGCCCTGAATTCCGAGCGCAAAGAAAAAGGCGGCTGTTATATTGGATGTTAATGGATATTATTAAGGACAAAATCTATGATAGGATATCTCAGAGTATTGAAGAGTCTGATTTTGACGAATATATAGAAAGAATTTACCAAAGAAAGACAGATCCCTATTCTGTAGCTGAGGAAATTATTGGAATATTCAAAGGCAAAAGTTAAAGGATGAGAAGATGGGAATTAAAAGGATCGATCATCTAGGGATTGCGGTTAAAGACCTTGAGGCGAGTTTGAAGAAATGGCAAGAATTGTTCGCAGCCAAAGTCGGAGCAATCGAGGAAATAAGAGAAAGGGGAGTAAAGGTTGCTCCCTTGGAATTTGAGGATGGATCTGTCGTGGAGTTAGTGGCTCCCCTTGGAGAGGATTCACCGCTAGAAAAATTCATAAATGAAAGGGGGGAGGGAATACATCATTTGAGTCTTGAAGTGGATGGAATCGAAGAAGTCATGGAAAGGCTAAAGAACAAAGGGATCCGATTCATCCAGGAAGAGCCTCAAAAGGGAGCAGAGGGAAGCAAGATTGCCTTTGTTCATCCCCGAAATCTAGGGGGAGTGCTTTTAGAGCTTAAAGAGAAACAAAAATAAAAGGCTATCCTTTTCGGTTTCCACCAAGAATCAGGGCTGTCGGCTCAGGGTTGTTATCCATTTAGAAAAGGATTTCCCATCTTCAAGATCTCTCTCATCAGGATGAGAGGCAGCTGAGGCAGCCATCTCGGCCCAAGCTTCATGCTCAGGAGACTTCTTAAAGACTTCCAGGGCTTCTAAGGAAACTCTTCCTCGGCAGGAAAATGTCCCTAGAACCTTTGCTTTGGCTGCGAGGATCACAGCGTGTTCGAGTGCTTCTCTTGATAGTCTGCTTCCTGTTAAGGACCCGTGAGTCGAGAAAAAGGCTATTTTCTTATTCTCAGGGATATTTTTGATAAAATCCTGAATTTTCAAAGGAACACTGTGGGAATGAACTGGAAACCCGATAAAGATCAGATTATACTCCTCCAGCTGCCGAGTTTCATCGATGGGTTGGATGGTTTTCTCGCCCTCTAGAGCTTCAAAGATGGCCTCTGCAATTTTTTTGGTGTTACCTGTTTGGCTGAAATAAGTGACTAGAGTCTTTGGCATTTATGGTCTCCTTGGTCAAGCAAGGGGAAACTTGATTAGCACCTCAGTTCCCTGTCTCAGTTTGCTAGAGATTTTGATAGACCCTCGGTGGCCTTCTATGATTTTCTTGGCAATCGAAAGCCCTAACCCTGTTCCTGCATCTTTAGTAGAGAAATAGGGTTCAAAGGCTTTTTTCAGCATGACTTTTTCCATGCCCATACCTGTATCATTAATTTCCAGGATAAATTTTTTGTTATCTTTTTTGAGTTTGACTTCAATTTCTCCCTTGTACCGGATAGCCTCTATGGCATTAATGAATATGTTTCTCAAAGCAATCCTTATCTTATCCTTATCTCCCTTGAATCCAAAATCTTCACCTTCATAAATCTCTTTGAATTTTATTCTTTCGGAAAGCATTTTTTTATAAGGAGAAGCTGTTTCTTGGATCACACTTTTTAGATCAAAGGATTCCTCCTTAAGAGCTTTTTCCTTTGAGGCTTCTAAGAATTCATGGGCGATTTTTTTCAAATTCTCGACTTCTTTGATGATGAAAGAAGCGGATTCTTTCAGAGCCTTTTCGAAATCTCCCTTTTTATCGGCGTGAACTTTTAACAAATGCTCGGCTGAGAGCTGAATAGGTGTTAAGGGATTTTTGATTTCGTGAGCAACCTTTCGAGCCATATCTGCCCAGGCAACAGTTTTGCTCATCTCGGTCAGTTCTTGCTGATGTTTTTTCAAGTTTTTGATCATGGCATTGAACCCGTCAATCAGAGTTCTCATCTCATCCCGGGGTCTGTGCTCGATCGAGACTTCAAGATTCCCTAGACCGACCTCTCTGGTTCCAGCCAGGAGTTTCTTGATAGGGGTAATGATTATCGCTCCCATGCCCCGAGCGAACAGGAGGACGATGGTGACGAAAAAGACAGAAATAAACACCAGGAATTCAAAAAACGTTCCAGTGGCTTTTGATACTTCCTGCTGTTCGAACGGAAAAGGAAGGGAAATGAGAAGAAAAGAGTCCAGGAAGAAAAAGGGAATAGTGAGTGTATGAAAAGAATAATCACCAATTTTTTGGATTCGAGTGTAGAAGGGATTATTCTCAAACTGGATTTTATAATAGATTTCTCCATCGATGAGTTCTGGAAGGAGCCCTGAGTCATAGAATTCTCTTCTGCTGGAGGCATAGAGTTTTCCCTCCCTGTACAAGTTCACATCGTTATTTATGGTAGAACTTATCCAGAGCACTAGATCTTCAGGGGGAGTCACTGGAGTATATTTTTCTGGCTGCTGGCGGAAAATAAAGTCTTCCATGACTCGATAAGCAAAATTAGCGTGGATTTCCGCTTTTTCAATATACTGTTGGGCGAAAATCCGTTCAATGAAGCTGCGGGTGAAAAACGTGAAAATGAGTAGAGATATGATGGCTATGGCGATAAAGGCCGTATAGACTTTGTTAGAAAAAGACCAGAGAGGGTTTTTTATCTTTTTTCTGGCGAGAATGATATTGATCAAGAATGAAGAAAAAAGAAAAAAGATGATGTAAATGAAGAGCAGTTTTAGGAATTCAACAGAATGATTGATGAAATTTTTTTTAGGAATAAAAAACGAGTAAATCCTTTGACCTGTTTTAAAATAGAAAGAATTGTAATTTCTATCTTTATCTTCAAAAGTAGACCAGATAGAGTCTTTTGCGGTGCGAACTCTTTCCAAAAGATCTTGAGAAACTCCGGAAGATATCCTATGGGGATTGAAGAGAAGTTTTCCACCCAGGTCAAAGATGATAAACCCCAAATCAAGCTGGGTCAGGGAAGGAAGGGAAGTGACCCGGGTGACTTCGAAATAAGGATTGGCTGTATAAAGCAAGGGAAGCATATCATAATCAACCGAGAGAATAAGGATGGATCTGCCCAAATGGGTTTCTTCATTGAACCAGTCTTTATAGCCGACGAGGAAATATTTTTCTTTCCCGATAAAAAGACTCCTCAGATCGAAAATCGACCATTCTTGACTGACTGGCAGATCGAAATCAAAAGGATAGAGCTCAGGTGTATTGAGTGAGAATCTGGAGAGCATTTTTCCTTCAGAATCCCATATTTCCAGACTCGAATACCAGTTGAATTTGGCCAGCGAAGTTTCACTCCAGAGCGATCGGGAAAAGTCAGATCGCTCAGGATTGCTGAAGAAAGAGAGGATGGATTCTGTTCTCTCTTCAATTTCAGGAATCGACTGAGAAACTAGAAAGTCTCCCCAGTTCTCTTGGGAAGCTATCATGTTCTTAAGAGTGTTTTGTATAAGAGATCTGTTTCTGTTGGAAGAATAGTCATGAAGAGAAACATACAGGAATAAGGTGCCCAAGAGAAAAGCAGACGCAAAGAGCTCTTTTCTTCGCTTTATCACAGGGAAGAAAGCATAAGTCAGGATAAGAAAGCCCACCACCGTCTGAAAAAGAACAGGAAGAAAAGAATATTCATCCTTAAAAAAGAAAATGAAGCTTCCAAATCCAAGGGCAAAGATAGGAAGGGAAAGAAAAAAGCGAGCAGAGTAATACGAAATCAGGCGAAAGGCCCTGTAGGTCAGGAGAATAAAACTCAGAAAAAGGAAAAGAACACTCAAATGAAGCAGGATAAAAGCTGAGCTAAATGTAAAACTCAAGAGGTTGATATTTGAATTGGATATAAGGAGCTTTAAGATTTTCAGAAAAGCCAGGGAAAGGAGTATACAGAAAAGAATCAAGGCGATGTTTAAAAGGAAAGAGAGTAAAAATGATGACTTTATTTTGCTGGCTTGCAGAGCATTTTTGATGTAAATGACGAGACAGGAGATAATCGACAGCAGAAAGAAAGAGGTCAGAAAGATATCCCCGGGGGATTTGGTGAGGTGGCCGAAGGATAAAAAGCTGGCTAACGAGGGAGAGAAAATCGGGAGTGATTTGATCGCCTCCAACCGGCTCAGGGATAGAAAGGTGAGCCTTAGACTGATTACGGTGAGGATGAAGAGAAGAAAAGGTAAGAAATTCTTATGCTCGTAAAAAGTTGTGGACCTTATAAGATAAAGAAGGAATAAAATCAAAGTGGCCCCGAACAATATGTAGAAGGCCATCAGGAAGTATTCCTTTTGGATCGAGACAAACGAAGCCAGAGGAGGGGAGCCCAGAGTCACCAGAGCCATGATTTTCTCTTTTTCGTTTCTCAGAGGAAAAAACAAGGTTTGGGTTTTATCTTGAAGAGCTGGCTGCCCGATGTATTCATCTTCATGTCTGGCAAAGAATCTTTCAAATCCAGAGATATCTTCACGATAATCGTAATACAGGATGCTGTTGAGATTTCTCTGGAGTTTTGGTTCCAAAAACTGATATTCTCTCAGATAGCGAGTCTTGAACTGGGGTTCGAAGGCTAGAATTCTGTAGAAGACAATATATCCACTCTCCTTGATTTCCTGGGATGAGACAAGGAATACAGAAGCTTTATCCTTGACGAGGAAAGATGACTTTTCTTCCTGGAAAAGTTCTAGGGTATCCTTCTCTGGAGAGATGTCTTCCAAGTCTATGACTTTTCCCAGCCAGAGAGTCAGCATCCCCTCTGAGTCATAATAAGCGATTCCCTCATTATCTGTATTGAGGTTGGATTCTTTCAACAAGTCGAATATTTCGTTTCTTTCTGTCGGGAAAGACACAGCTGAAAAAGAGCCTTGGTTCAATCCTATTCCAGAAATAAGGTTGGCAAATTCTTTTTTTATCTCTCCGGCTTGTTTCCTTAAAGGTTTCAGGCTTTTTTGATAATAATTGGAGGAGATAAAAAGAGGAAGAAGGAGGTAGAGTATTAAGGAAAGGGCCGAGAGCGTTATGCCACCGAGCAGGCTAGAAAAAAGGAAAAAGCCTTTTTTTCCAGCAAATCTTTTTATCATCTTCAAAATCTTTCTGACTTTATTTCAGTGATCTTCCATATCTCGCTGATATTCTCGGATCTATTCTTTGCTGGTTGGGTCGGAGCCCTCCTTTCAGGGAATCCTTCATTCATCAAATAAAAGAAGATATGAAGAACGTAGAGGTTGTTGTCTTTTTTATTCCGGAAAGACCATCTTGCTTTAAAGATAAAGCCATCTTTTTCAAAGAAGAGGGGGAGGATGCTCTCGGAATAAAATTCGAAAGTTGAGTAAGTAGAGAAAATTTGCTGGAATAGAAAATAGGCCTGCTGGTTTGAAAGCTGATCAGAAAAAGAAATCGGTTCAGGGAAGGAGATATTCAGGTGACTGGTGGAAGAGAAAAGAGAATAAAGCCTTTTTGAATTGTTTTGCAGGAATGAATTTTCTATATTTTTAGCGGTGATGGAGAGAGAAAACGAGAGAACGGCAGAAATAAGAAAGCTACTTAAACCGGCCACTTGAAAAATATTAGCATAGCTCTTCTGAAATTAGCAAGTAGCCCAGGAGATAACTCAAGAGGATAGCTCAAATTTAGCGCCCTCTCTAAGGCGCGATCCTGATGCTCAGATGATTTGACTCAGATTATGATTTGCTACTTACTGGTTGGAGGAGCGATCTCTTTGGATACGATATTTTTGAGCTCCTTTTTAATCTTTTCTATCTGCTTCATCTTGGAGGCCATTTTATCAAAAAGGAGTTCCTGGCTTTTGATTCCCTCTTGAATGAGATAGGCAGCGCTCTCCGAACGGCTCTTGAACAGCCCAGCCTCTACCAGCATATTCAATTTATCATTGCTTTCATCATTGACTCGAATCGTGAGCACTGTATTGCGAGAGGCGAGCGCCTTGTCGATGACCTTCTTGATCGATTCCGCAGTCCTGACAGCGATTTTTTCTACTTGACTTCCGAGTTCATCTAGTTTGCTCTGCCGTTGTTTTTTGGATTTGCTTTCTTTCTTATCTTGGGGTTCAGTTTTTGGATTCTTTTTTTTCATTTATTTCTCCTTCTAATTGTAATTAGATTACAATATATCAAATTACAAATTACAAGTCAAGCAAATGTTTGCAATTCAAAGAAGGGGGAGTATACAAAAGATTAAACAGAAACCTTCACAAGGCAGGGTGATGAAAGGTTGGTTCTTGGGTTAAGAGTGTTTTTCCCTGCGAAGAGTAAGCTGCTTGTCTTTAAGGCAGAAACCTTACTAAAAAAATAGGATTCTTATTCTTTCTTTTCTTCGGCTTCTACTTGTTCTTCAGCTTCTAGCTTTTTAGTTCTCATGGCATCTTTGATTCCAGTGATGCCGGCCACCAGAGCGATGAGACCTGCGAAAAAGAGGATGGGCGGGATAAAGCCAAAAACGAGTTCGTAAAATTCGCGCCACCATACAAAGACAGCTAAAATGATTCCTCCAGCCATGGCTATCAAGCCAATAATAATAGCCAAAACCTTACCCATAGTGTTGCCTCCCATAAGTCAGTGATTTAACAATTTTTAGATGCGCATTATAACAAAATAAAATTTAAGAAGCAAATAATCTACAATAGAGATAACAGCTATCTTTTGTATTATCCTTTACGCTCTAGCGCTAGCTTGATAGAATAAATCAAAAAATGAAGGAGCATTGAAGTGGATTTCCTAAGTCTAAAAAAATTATTCGCAGGATTGGTTTTTCTCTTGAGCCTGGCTTCATTATCTTTGCCGGCTGGAGACGATGATGTTTTTACCATGGGAGCTGTGAAGATTTCCCCGGGAGAGATGAGGTCAGGATATTTACCAGTGCCTGAAAAGGAAGGCATTAGAACCTTGGTACCGTTTACGGTCATCCACGGATCAAGAAAAGGAAAAGTATTGGCTTTAGTCGCTGGTGTGCACGGGTATGAATACCCTCCGATTTTGGCCCTATATCGATTGCGTAAAATGATTGATCCTGATTCTCTCGCGGGGACTTTGATCATGATTCATGTGGCTAATCTCCCTGCTTTTCAAAGAAGAATCATCTATTACGGCCCCTATGACTGGAAGAATTTAAACAGAGTTTTTCCCGGTGATCCCCAGGGAACAATCAGCCAGCGTATAGCTTTTGTTCTGAAAGAAGCTGTCATAGAGAAAAGCGATTATCTCATAGATCTTCATTGCGGTGACGGCAATGAAGCTCTCATCCCCTATGCTTACTGGATGATAAAGGGTGACCAAGAAATAGACCAGGTTACCAAAAAGATGCTCTTGGCTTTCGGGCTGAAGTACATCATCATTGATAAAACCCGGTCCAGAGATATCTCTCATTCCAAATACTTGGGCAACACAGCCATTCTCCTTTCCAAGCCTGCCATAACTACCGAGTCAGGGTATTTGGGCAAGACGGATGAAATTTCTATTGTTCGCAACGTGAAAGGGATTCTCAACATCATGAGACTTTTTAAAATGATAGAGGGAGAGCCAGAATTCATTACCGAACCAGTCTGGATAGAGCCCTATGAAGTTATTTATTCTAACCATGATGGCTTATTCTATCCGCTCACCAAGATGGGCTATCATGTGGCTAAGGGGGAAAAGGTGGGTTATATAACCGATTACTTGGGAGAAGTAAAAGAAGAAGTGAGAGCTCCTTTCAGCGGAATCATCCTCTACATCATTAATACTCCTCCTATTAGTAAAGGAGAGCCTTTGTTCGAAGTCGGAAAGGCCAAACCAATTTTAAAATGAGAGAGTTAGAAGCGGTCATCTTTGATTTAGACGGGACTCTGGTTGATGTTCCTTACGATTGGATTCTCATCAGGAAAAAATTGGGAACTCAAGATGTGCCGATTCTGCATTATATTTCAAATCTAGAAGAACCGGAAAAAACCAAGAAGTTACGACTGCTTGAAAAATTTGAAGAAGAAGCCTCCAACAAAGCAGTCCTGAAGAAAGGCATTCCTCGATTGATGGGTTTACTCGAAGAAAGAGGGATAAAAAAAATCCTGGTCACGAATAACTCTCGCAAAAATGTCTTGAATCTTTTAAAAAGATTCAAACTTGAATTTGATCATGTTCTTACCCGAGAGGATGGTTTATGGAAGCCATCTGGTGCTCCTTTTCTGGCTGCTCTCAAGAAATTTGGAATCGAGAGGCAGGCGAGTTGCATCGTAGGAGATTCTCTTTTTGATGTAAAGGCAGCAGAGGAAGCTGGAATCACTAAGGTTTTTATTCTGAGTTCTGAAAAAGAAAAATTTCCTTCTTCTGTCGAATTAGTCAAGTCTGTGGACGAGCTGCAAAAGAAGATAGAGAACCTCTTCCCAGGTTTAGAGAGATAAAGCCTGGGAGGAGAGAAGTGGTATTGAAACTTTCTCCAGGAAAGAAAAGTTTTACTTATATGGTTTGAATCTTATTCTTTAGGAGAAATGTCATGAGTAAAGATATTAAATCCAAGATCTATTTTTCTCTCGTTTTCCTTCTTTTCCTTAACGGACTAGCCTTGAATCTGTATAGTGATGGATTTATTATTCCTGTTCTTCCACGTCCAGAAGAAAGGATCCCTCCTTTATCGGTTAAATACCATAGAGTGAATGTCGAAATAACGGGACAGGTGGCCAAGACCTCCATTGACCAGGTCTTTATCAACAATCATCATCGAGATATCGAAGGAATTTTTATTTTCCCCATTCCCGAGAGAGCAGCCATATCTGAGTTTGCGATGTATATTGGCAACCAAAGAATCGAGGGAGAAATTCTCGACCGGGATAAGGCGCGCAAGATCTATCAAGATATTGTGCGGAGGATGAAGGATCCCGCTCTTCTCGAATACATGGGTAGAAACATGTTTAGGGCTCGTGTTTACCCCATCCCAGCCCACGGAGAAAAGAGGATACAGCTTTCTTATACTGAAATCCTCAAAGCTGAGAATAATCTTATCAAGTATCTTTATCCGTTGAACACTGAGAGGTTTTCTTTGAAACCGATCGAAGAGGTGGTCATCTCTGTTAAAATCGACTCCAGCGTTCCCGTAGCCAATATCTATTCTTCCTCTCATAAAGTTTCCGTAAGGAAGATCAGTGAAACAAAAGCCACCGTCGGTTTTGAAGAAAGAAACGTCAAGCCGGACAAAGATTTTATCCTCTATTACTCGCTTTCTCAGGATGATATCGGCCTTTCCTTTTTAAACTGGGAGGAAGAAAAGGAAAATTATTATATGCTGTTAGCTTCGCCTCCTTATACGAGCAAGAAAGAGAAACTTCTCAACAAGAATATCGTTTTTGTCCTGGACAGCTCAGGAAGCATGAGCGGCAAGAAAATCATCCAGGCTAAAGATGCTGCCCGCTTCATCATCAATCATTTGGATGAAAACGATAAATTTTCCATCATTGATTTTGATGACAGCGTTGAAGTCTTTTCTCCAGAGTTGGTCGCAGCAGACCCTCAGAACGAATCCCGAGCTCTTCAGTTTGTGGATAAGATCGAGGATGCAGGAGGAACAAACATCAATGAGGCCCTTCTCCAGGCCTTAAAACTGACTCAAGCTGGAGATAGACCCAATTATATTCTTTTCCTCACTGATGGATTGCCGACGGTCGGAGTCACTCGAACTCCTGATATTCTCCGGAATATCAGTCAAAACAATGCCATTAGATCTCGAATATTCGTTTTTGGAGTCGGCAACGATGTGAATACAGAACTTCTGGATAGGATTTCTGCTGATAACAGAGGAACTTCTGTTTATGTGGAGCAGGGGGATGATTTGGAGGTGGCTGTTTCCAGCTATTATGAAAAGATTTCTTCCCCTCTTCTTTCCGACCTGAAGATATCCTTCAGGGGAGTAGAGGTCAGAGACTCGTACCCTCGGAATTTGCCTGATCTCTTTAAGGGATCGCAGCTTGTCTTGCTGGGAAAATTCAAAGGAAAGGGACCAGTGTCGGTCATCCTTACTGGTAAGGTCGGGAAAAAGGAGAAAAAATTTGTTTTGGAAAGACAAGCTTTAGCCAGGGATGTCTCTTTTGATTTTCTGCCTCGGCTCTGGGCAACCAGACGCGTAGGCTATCTTCTCGAAGAGATTCGTCTCCAGGGAGAAACACTGGAGCTGGTTGAAGAAGTGAAAAAGCTGGGGCTGAAGTATGGAATCGTGACTCCCTACACTTCTTTTCTAGTCACAGAGAAGGAACGCCGCCTCATTCCTGCGGCAGCTCCTGAAGCTGAAGAGGCTCTCAGAGCCAAGAAAGTCACCGGTGCTGGTGCAGTCAAGATGGCTAAGGCCACTCAAGTCTTTAAAGTACAGGATCAAGCTCTTCAAGTTGTATCACAGCAAATTCGCTATAAAGAAGAAAAGACTTTTTACCTTAAGGATTCCTACTGGGTCGACAGCGTCTATGAAGAGGGGAGCCCGGTGAAAGAAATCCAGTTCAACTCTGAAAAATTTTTTCGCCTAGTTCTGGAGAATCCTGGAATCGCCAAATACCTTTCAGTGGCCAAGAATCTTATAATTCATTATGAGGGTGTGAATTATAAAATCAGCGAAGCTGATCAAGAATGATTCGGCTTCTACTCATCTAGAGTGTTGAGCTAGTCTGGGGATACTAGCCTCTTTTCAGCTCAGCACAGCTGATTCCTCTCAGGTTGAAGCATTTATTACAGGAGATGCATTCAGACTTTTTGATTTTTCCTTCTCGAAATTTTTTTACAAGATAAGGTGCCCGTATAAAAGGCCGGCTCATGGAGATGAGGTCGACCTGGCCTTCTTGGATAAATTTCTCCATGATTGAAAAGGACCTGATTCCGCCTAGGCCAATAACTGGAATGGAGATCGCAGACTTAATCCGGGCCGCACTTTGAATAAAATAACCTTCTTGATCTTCTGAACGCAGTCCTTTCCAGATAGAGCCCTGTCCAGCCTCGGCGGTTCCGCCGCTCACCTCGATCCCATCTATTCCTTCTCTTTCCAGCTCCGCGGCAATCTTTACGCTTTCTTCAAGTTTTAGGCCTTGGGGGAGAAAATCTGTGGAATTTAATTTTACCGTTAAAGCAAAATCCTGGCCTCGTATTCGCTTGATTGCTCTTATGATTTCGACGACGATTCTGAGGCGATTGGCCAGAGTTCCTCCCCATTCATCCTGTCTTCTGTTCGTGTAGGGTGAAATAAAGCTGGAGAGAAGATAACCATGGGCGACATGAAGCTGAACGCCGTCAAACCCTGCCTGTTTCGCTCTTCTGCTGGCCGAGACGAAATCTTCGATGACTTGATGAATTTCCTGGCTTGTCATCTCTTTCGGCATGACTTTATAAATTGGCTCGTAAACAGCAGAAGGAGACTGAGGAGTACATTGGCAGAGTTTTGGTTTGGTCTGCCTCCCGGCGTGAGAGAGCTGCAAGAAGATTCGGCTGGGGTAAGCATGGACAGCCTCAGTGATGTTCTGTAATCCTTCGATCGATTTATCTTCATCGACAGCGATTTGATAAGGGCTGGCCTTACCCTGCAGGCTGACGTAAGCATGTCCGGTGATGATGAGGCCAACTTCTCCTTTGGCTAGGTGTGTAAAGAGCAAAACCTGCTTATCAGTGACGGAGCCATCCTTCTCAGCCAGGAAATCGTGAGTTGCTGAGCGCACAAATCTATTCGGGATCTCTATAGGCCCGAGCTTGATCGGAGTAAAAAGGATTGATTTCGCTTTCATATAAAGGACCTTTGCATTTTTCTCTTTTTCTGGAGGATGCATAATACTACCAAATCTTTCCAAGCCAGGTCTACTGCCAATTCACGATTGGAAACATCTTCATAAGCGAGTCATATCTAGTAAAGATGAAATGTTCGTGCCTGAAATGATGTTCAAATTGTACTGCCACGCTAAGCTTGAACCCGAGAGAACACTGAATTCTGGCTTGATTTATGAGAGAATATTGATGAAAATGGGAAAGATTTATTTTTCTTGGAGACAAAATGCAAACTGAAAAACTTCTCCTGATTCCCGGGCCAACACCTGTGCATCCGCGCATTTTAAACAACCTCTCTAATCCTACCATCTCTCATGTGAGCCCCACCCTGGTGGTGGAATTAAAGCAATCTCTCGCCAACCTAAAGGAGATTGTTTTTTGTAAGAAGGGAGAATCTTTCATCGTGGCTGGGGCAGGGACTTTAGCCATGGAGATGGCGCTCATCAATACAGTTGATAAGGGCGAGAGAATTCTAGTCCTCTCGCAGGGTTTTTTTGGCCACAGGATGGCTCAGATTGCCGAAGCCTTTGGCCTTGATCATGACATCATCGAATGTGAATGGGGGAAGGCGGTCTTACCTGAAGAGTTGGAGAAAAGCCTGGCAGAGGCAAAGTACGAGGCGGTGGTGAGTACTCATGTCGATACATGTACCGGAGGATGTGCGCCTGTTAAGGATTATGCTGAAGTATTAAAAAATCATAACCTCATCTACATCATCGATGGAGTTTGTGCGACTGGGGGGATTGAGGAAAGGATGGATGATTGGGGCGTGGATGTGATCCTCACTGCGGCTCAAAAGTGTTTTGGTGCTCCGCCCGGCCTGGCTGTATTGGTCGCTTCAGGAAAGAGCCTAGAAAAAAGAAGGGCCATTCAAGCCATCCCTGCGTTTTATTCTGATTGGCTAAGATGGCTTCCCATCATGAACGACCCTTCTAAATATTTCTCTACGCCCTGTGTCAACGAGATAAGAGCCTTTTATGAAAGCACAAAGATTGTCCTTGAGGAAGGTATGGAAAAGAGGTTCTCCCGCCACGCTCGGACGGCCAGAGCGATAAGAGCGGCTCTATCAGAGCTGGGTTTTTCATTCTTCACCGAAGAGCCTTTCCTGGCTGATACACTTTCGGTTGTCAATTACCCCGAAGGAATAGAGGATAAGGCCTTCAGAAATCTATATTATGAGAATGGAGTCGTGGTGGCCGGAGGATTGGGAGAGACGATGGGCAGAGTCTTTCGCATGGGACATATGGGAAATATCTCTGAATCTCAGGTGTATTTTGCTTTGCAAGCCTTGGAAAAGACTCTATCTTCTTTAGGTTATAAGTCTAAACCAGGCTCAGGCGTGAAAGCAGCTGAGGCGATCTTAGAAGAGTCGAACTCAAAGATTAATACATGACGAGTAAAGTCTATTTTATTCGAGCCAAAAGCGATGATGGGCCCGAGCTCCTCTCTACAAAAGCTAAAAAGGTCTTTCAGAAAACTGGCTTAACTGAAGATATTAAAAAAGAATCCTTTGTAGCTCTAAAAATCCATTTCGGAGAAATAGGCAATACAGGCTTTATAAAGCCACGATGGCTGGCCGGGATTATTGGTGAAATTCTTGGCAAGACTTCCCGAGCGTTCATGACTGACTCCAACACTCTCTATACAGGGAAGAGATCCAACTCTGTCGACCATCTTCGACTGGCTGGAGAGCACGGCTTCACTCCTGAAAATTTAGGCCTGCCAGTCATCATTGCCGACGGTCTTGTCGGGCAGGATGATGATGAAGTTCGAGTCAACCTTTCTCGAATAAAATCAGCCAAGATCGCTGCCACCTTTCTCCATCTGGATGCCTTACTCTGTTTGAACCATTTCACTGGCCATACCTTGACTGGCTTTGGAGGAGCTATAAAGAATCTAGGCATGGGATGTGCGTCTAGAGCTGGGAAGCTCGAACAACATTCAGACATTCATCCCTGGATAAACGAAAAAAAATGTACCAACTGCGGGATCTGCCTCGATTATTGTCCTACTCAGGCGATAACACAGAAGGAAGGGAGTGCTGTCATTGATGCAGAAAAGTGTATTGGATGTGGGGAATGCCTGGTTGTCTGCAAACCAGGAGCAGTCAAATGGCGCTGGGACCAGGATTCTCTTCGCGTTCAGGAGAAAATGGCTGAATATTCCTATGCTCTCCATTATGCTCTAAAAAGCAAAGTTGGCCACTTGAATTTTCTGCTCAAGGTAACCAAGGATTGTGATTGTATGGCCGAGGATGAGCCTCTTATCGTAGAGGATATCGGGATTCTAGCCTCTCCTGATCCAGTGGCGATTGATATGGCCTCTGTCCATCTGATAAACAAGCAGAGCGGGAAAGATATACTCAAGGCAGGATACAAGGTGGATTGGTCAATCCAACTCAGACATGGAGAAAAGATTGGCCTGGGAAGCATGGATTATGAGTTGATTGAGACGACTTGATCGTCTGGCTCAAATCTTCTCCATGTATTGAATCCCTTTTTAATGAAAAGATGTATCTATTTAAGCTTGAAACGCCGACTTCAGGTGAAACCAGGAAATAAAGTCAAGAGAAGAGGACGATGAAGTGGGTGACGGATGATAGAGTCGGGGCGAGGGGATTCGAACCCCTGACCCCAGCGTCCCGAACGCTGTGCGCTAACCAGACTGCGCTACGCCCCGCAACTGAAGCATCTTCAATATTTTAACATATTTTTAATTTTTACTTCTGAGGTCGACTCTTTTTATTTCCTTATCTATGAGCAACGTCTTGATTTTATCGATAAATTCTTTAGGCCAGTTTTTCATCTTTACGCTCAGCATGTTGTTGTTCACGGTTGATACCTCTTCATACTTGTGTTCTTTTACGAGGATGCTCCTGAGCTTTTCCCAGTTCTCCGGATTTTCCTTCCTGGTTGGGGCTCGGAGTTCCTTTTTTATGGTAACCACCAAGCGCTTATCAGGACCATCGATGACCTGGATTTGTTCCCTTTCTGCCAGCTCAACCGCTGCTTCTTGAATTTTTGATTGCTCGGCTTCTATATCAAAAATTCTTTTTTTCAGCTCACTCTTTTCTTCCTCCAGCTCGGTATACTTGGAAACAAGTTTTACTCCGGGGTCTTTTCTGTATTCGTTGACCTCCAATTTTTCCATCTTTTTCGGGTGTTTCCATAGGGGGCAAATTTCTTGAAAATCGCACCAGTTGCAGAGCGCGCTCTTGCAGGGAGGAAAATCAGAGCAGGCCTCGATCTCTTTGATTTTATCCACCACGATCTCTTGGAGTTCTGTCAACTGCTGTTTTGTTCGAGAAGATTCAATTTGTTTATTAAAAAGGAGAAAATGCCAGATAAGGCGGGCTTTTTCAGCTTCTGGCCATTTGCTCATGATGGCCAGTTGGTAGAGGGCCAGTTGGTAGTCTTGGTCGGCACTCTCCTGAGTCATCAGAGTCGCCGATGTTTTGTAATCGTGGACTTCGAATATCTTTTGCTCATCATTCCAATCCAAACGGTCCAATATTCCATAGAACGGAAATTCTTCATTGTTATGCTTTATATGAAATCGGATTGGTTCTTCTGTTTTGACGATTTTAGTCTGGCCGAAGGGTTCGTACTCGTCATAATAATCACTTAGACATTTTTTTCCTTTTTCATAGTAATCTTCTGGGGAGAATTCTTTTTTTACGATTTTTATGGAGTCATTATAGTTTTTATTCCATAGATCATCGTATCTTGAAATGATCCATTCTTTCGACTGAATAACATTGTTTTTAACGAAATCATAGAATTCTTTTAGAGCATCGTGGACTCGACTCCCCATAAAAGCTTCGATCGTTTCTATTTCAGTGGTGATCCTGTCGATGTATCTGTACTTGAATTGCAATCGGCACTGATTGAAGCTTTCTATTTTGCTGAAAGAGTAAAAGTTGGCCATTCTTTGCTCCTTAGGATTGATATACAAGGAAAATATATTGAATCGCTCTTCCTGGTTTCTTGATTTTTTTCACCTTCTTCCTCAGAAGGAAGAGCCTTCGTGGAGAACTTATATCATAGCTAAAAGTAGACTGTCAACGGAGGAAGATATTTTGGAGCTTGACATCTTTTTTTTTGAGGAATATAAGTAAGTTTAGCAAAGGAATATTGGATCGAGGAAAAAGTAATATATTCGTTAATCACCCAAAAAGACTAAAGGGTCTTAGAAAGCGTTAGATAGAGATAGAGAAGGATGGAAGATTTTAGAAAAGTCGTTTGGACGGCAATACTTTTGATTGCCCTGATCGGGATAGGTTTTGGGATCTATTATTTTTTCTTTTATAAGAAATCAGAAGAACCTTTTGTCGCTCAAGCCATTCAAGAGGAGCCATCAGAGCTTCCAGCAGACAAGCCATTGGGGGAAGAAGTCGAGAGGGTGCTGACCGAACGACAATTGGATCTTGATAAAAGTGATGACCTGGTGAACAAATTAGCAGTCAAGCTTTCCTCCCATCCGCAATTGACTTCCTGGTTAAAGAATAAGGACATGATAAGGAAGTTTGTGGCAGTGATTGACAATATTGCCGATGGAATGAGTCCCCGCTCTCACCTTGGATTCCTGTCTCCTAGAGAAGATTTTGACGTCATCAAGAGAAGCAAAAGATATTATCTCAGCCCTGCCTCTTATTCTCGTTATGATCTTGTTGTCGAAGTCTTTGAGTCTTTGGATGCTAAGGAATGCGCCAAGCTTTACTGGGAGCTAAAACCTCTCATTCAAGAGGCTTACTTTGAACTCGGATATCCCAACCAGGATTTCCATGACACCCTTTTCACGGCTGTGGTGGAACTTCTTAAAACTCCGGTGGTTGAAGGAGATATTTTAGTAGAGAAGAAAGTTGTGACTTACATAATGGTGGACCAGAAATTGGAGACTCTGAGCGAAAGCCAAAAACACTTTCTCCGCATGGGACCAAGTAATATCAGGAAAATACAGGAAAAACTCAGAGAATTTGCCCAGGTCCTAGGATTCCCGGAAGACCAGATTCCAGAGTCCCGTATTTATGTAACTCGAAAGTTCAGGTAATACCCGCCTTACTAATCCTTCGCCTTGAATAGTCTGTTTTCTTCGCATTTTCCTCTAGATCGCAGACAACTATAATTATTGTTTATGGATTCGGGGAATCGCACGAAAGAAGTGTGAATAACCGGTACCAGGAGGGAGATGTTCGGTTCTAGTCTGTTATTTTATGAGGAATTTGACGAGAAGAAATCCCCCGATGAGAAGGAGAAAAAAAAGAAAAGTCAGAAGATTAAAATATTTATCAATAAAACCCTTAACTTCAGGCCCAAATTTTCTGAATAGGCCCGCTACCACGAAGAAACGGAGAGAGCGGCTGAGTGTCGAGGCGAGAAGAAAAAGAGGGAAGTTCAACCTGAAGACCCCTGAGGCGATAGTGAAGACTTTATAAGGAATAGGAGTGAAGCCCGCCGAAAAAACATACCAGAATCCGTATTGATGAAAATTACGCATCACTTTTTGGAAGACTTCTTCTGTGAATCCTGGAACATACTTGTAGAAAAAACTATCCGCCACTTCCCAGAATCCAAAACCGATAAGATAGCCAATAGCGCCCCCGATCACAGAAGCAAGGGAGGTGTAAAATGCAAAGCGCCAGGATTTCTTTACAGCTCCTAAACAAAGGACGATTAAAAGAGGGTCAGGAGGAATAGGGAAGAAGGAGCTCTCTGCTAAGGCCAAGAGGAAGAGCGCGAGAGGGCCGTAAGGGGTATCTGCCCAGTGGAGCACCCATTCATAGAGTTTTCTTAATATTTTCATCTTCCAGGAAAGAAATAAGTTTTTTCAACCCCGGTAACTTCATGGCTTGATAATCCGTCAGGTCAAGATGAAGTGGAGTGATTGAGATGTAGCCTTGATTTGTGGTATTCACATCACTATCCTCATCTCCCAGGGCTTTGGGATTTCCTGTTCCTAACCAGTAAAAAGTCTTATTCCTGGGGTCTTTCTCTTCGATAATTTCAGGATCGTACCTTTTCTCACCCAGTTTTGTTATCTTGATGCCCTTAACTGGAGGGGGAGGGATGTTCAGGTTGAGAAGGATACCTTGGGGAAGCTTTTCTTTAGTCAGGGCTTTAGCCAGTCGATGGGCAATCTGAGCCGAAAACTTAAAGAAGTACTGGCCTTTTTTGTCGGGTAAAACAGATATCGCTATCGAAGGTATTTGTAGGAAGCTTCCTTGAATAGCCGCCGCCACTGTTCCTGAATAGGATATGTCTTGCTGGCCCAGGTTTGGGCCTTGATTAAGGCCAGAGATGATCAACTCGGGCCTTTTAGGCAATAATTTTTTTACGGCCAGATAAATACAATCCGCTGGAGTCCCATTCACAGCATAGATGCGTTCTTGAATCCTTTGGATTCTTAAGGGACGATGAAGAGTCAGGGCAAGGGAAGTGGCACTTTTTTCCCTGTCAGGGGCTACAATAAAAACTGAGCCCATATCTCCAAGATGTCGGGCCAGGGTTTTTATGCCTTCTGAAAAAAAACCATCGTCATTGGTGAGAAGGATCAGCTGCTTCTCGGTTTTATTCTTAGCTTTCGTTCCTTTGCTCAAAGAGGAAATATCCTTTTTTAATGGCTGGTAAAGAGGACTATCTTAACATTTAAAGAATATTATTTTAACTGTTTTTTATCTGTTTAGGAAAGGAAGGGTTTATCTCATTTATTTTCCTTGAGATTTCAAAAAAGATGGTCGGGACGAGCGGATTTGAACCGCCGACCCCACGCACCCCAAGCGTGTGCGCTACCAGGCTGCGCCACGTCCCGACCAAGGATAAGATTATAACAGATACAAAGGAAAGATTTTAATGTTTTCTAAGGCCTTTTTCCAGTAGATCGGCTATTTCCTTCAGTTGTTCTTTCACTTGGATCAGAGTTTTTTTCAAATGGTCTGGATGGACCGGGCTCATCGTCTTCGTTCCGAATTCCTCTTCTATTTTTCTCTTTGCTCCGGCCAGAGTGTACCCTTTTTTTTCCAACAATTCTTTTATTCTTATAATGATGGCTAAGTCCTTCTGGCGGAATACTTTGTGTCCTGCAGCTGTTTGACCCGCACGCAGGAAGGGAAATTCCTTTTCCCAGATGGCGATGACTTGAGGATCAAGTTGAGCCATACGGCTAATTTCTTCTAGCCTATATACCAGCTTTTCTGGCATTCTCTCGCTTTTCATCCGGACATCCCTAGGGAATTCGTTTTGGGCGAATTTCCTTGATAACCTTAACATGGAATCCTTTTACCGTCAAGCTAAGGTCAAACTATAAAACTCATAAAGGCCTGATCCCATTTATGTTATAATTCAAATACACCAAAGAAAATGAAAAAAGCCAAGAAGCATACTCCTCTGGCAGAAAGAATGCGCCCCAGGAGCTTGGAGCGATTCTACGGACAGGAGCATCTTATCGGCCAAGGAAAGATCCTGACTCAACTTATCGAGACTGACCATCTAGTATCTGTCATCTTCTGGGGACCACCTGGTTCAGGAAAAACCACTTTGGGCAACATCCTGGCTAAACATTTCGATTATCCTTGTCTCTTCTTTAGCGCTGTCCTCTCAGGAATAAAGGAAGTCAAAGACGTTATGGCCAAGGCTGAAAGTCATAAAAATCTTTATGGGCAGCCCACAGTCATTTTTATCGATGAAATGCACCGTTTTAATAAGGCCCAACAGGGGGCTTTTTTACCCTACGTGGAGAAGGGAGACATCATTCTCTTCGGTTCGACAACAGAGAATCCTTCTTTCGAGATTATCGCTCCTCTTCTCTCACGGATGAAAGTTCTGGTTCTTCATCAGTTATCTGGAGAGACTTTGGTCCGTATCGTCAAGGATGCTTTGACTGACCAAGAGAATGGATTGGGAAATTCCGGTATCAAACTGGAGAGTCAAGCCCAGCAGATGATTGTCGATTATGCAAATGGAGATGCCAGAAGAGCTCTCAATACTCTGGAGATATCGGCTGACTTGGCCAAGGGATCCAAAATTACGATTGAAGATGTCAAAGAGGCTTTACAGAAAAGAATCCTCCTGTATGACAAGAAAGGGGAAGAACACTTCAACTTGATCTCAGCTCTCCACAAAAGCCTTCGTAACAGCGATACGGACGCTTCCCTCTATTGGTTGACGAGGATGCTTGTGGCTGGAGAAGATCCTCTCTATATTGCCCGGAGGCTGGTGAGGTTTGCCTCTGAAGATATTGGCCTGGCTGATCCCCAGGCCCTAGCCATTTCCCTCCGAGCCAAAGAGGCTTATGATTTTATTGGGTCTCCTGAAGGAGAGTTAGCTCTAGCAGAGGCTGTTATTTACTTGTCTGCGGCTCCTAAAAGCAATCGGGCCTATGTGGCTTTTTCAAAGGCTAAGAAGGATGTGGAGGAGAGTCCTTTTGAGCCCGTCCCTCTTCATCTGAGAAATCCTGTCACCCAATTGATGAAGGATACCGGTTATGGAGAAGGTTATGAATACGCTCATGACCTCCCTTTTTCCACTACCGATATGGAGACTTTCCCTGAGCGCTTGAAGGGACGGAAATATTACACTCCTGGAAACCTTGGCCTGGAGAGAGATATCAAGAAGAGAATTGAATGGTGGGAAAAGACTAAAACCCAAATCTTAAAACAGAAAGCAGGACAGAGCAAGGATTCAGAAAAGAAACGCAAGAATAAAGGCTCCAAAAGAAAGCTCGGGAAAAAGTAAGATTCAGAGAACCTGAAATCTAGGGAATCGTTATTATCTAGTTAGCCTTTCAACTAAGGAAACAAGCATTCTGTATTCAATGATTTATTTATGGCCTTCCTTGTTCTCTTTCAATAGGTAGTAAAGCTCCCAGCTTATCTCATCAGCCACACAACCGAGGCAAGAAGTCTCGGTAGTCGCCAGTTCCCCGTCAGCGATTTTGTCTTTTAAGATTTTTTTTACTCTTTTTCTGATTTTATAGAGAATAATGTAATTGATCATTACTCAGAACCTTAAAAAATAATACAAGTTTCCTTCGCTTCTGTAAAGATTGAGGAAGAAGCAGGAAAAATGATATCATAGGGCTCCTTGAATGAAGAAACTGACTTCTCTATTGCTGGTGAGTCTTTTATTGGGATCCTGTTCGTTTTTTAAGCCCCGAATCCTTCCTTATCCTTCTGGAGTTATTTTCCCGGTGGAAAAAGATGGAGAGATGAGTTATCAGGGTAAAATCATAGCTCGTCTGCAAGAAAGAAACAGGATCGTTTATTTTTCCACCCTCAAGGGTTTCGTGTACAGGTTCGACAGCCTGGAGAGAAAGATATTGTGGAAATACAAGGCCAAAAATCCTCTGATCAGTGCTCCTCTCATGGGGGAAGAAAAAATCTATGTTTTCGACAAAAAAAACACCTTGTACTGCCTTGACGAAGAAGGTCAATTGCTCTGGGAAAAAAAGACAGAGGAGATCGTCACCTCCGAGCTAAAGGAGGATCGAAAAAGGTTATACTGGGGAACAGATGAGGGAGGGTTGGTGGCCTTTGATCCTGAGGCTGGCGAACAGACTTGGCGGTTTCAGGCCGGAGGGGCGATCCGGTCGGGTCCAGTGTTTTCTGACTCCGGGATTATTTTTGGTTGTGATGACGGTTTACTCTATTTCCTGAGCCGAAGCGGAAAACTGATAGGTAAATTTGAGACCGGAGGGAAGATTGAAGCCTCTCCTTTGGTAGACGGGAAGAAGCTTTACTTCGGGTCTCATGATCAATACTTCTATGGTTTAGACCTAAAAAAGAGAAAAAAGAAATGGAAAGTCAAGACAGGTGGAAAAATTCTCTCCCAACCTGTAACTGATGAGAAGAGAGTATTCTTTATCAGTTGGGACAGCGCTTTGTACTCTTTGAATAAGAATAACGGAACAATTCTATGGTGGCAGGTTCTTCCTTCGCGAAGCGCCTATGATCTGGAAATCATAGAGGGAAAAATCGTGGCTTCTTCCTTGTCTTCAACCTTGGTCTGCTTTGATATAAAGACAGGATTAAAAAAAGGGACTTATGATGCTGGCCAGGAAGTGAGGTCAAATCCCTTATGGCTTGAACCCTATCTGCTCATCAGTCTTTATGATTATAAGCAAGATAAAGGAAGACTCGTGTTCTTGAAAAAGGTCGTAGCGGTGACGTTGACTCCTTCCAAGGAATCACCGCAAAAAATCGGGGAAGAAATTGTCTTTTCGGCCAAAGCTACCGGATTCTTTCTACCTAAATATGAGTTCTTTCTGAAGACAGAGGATGAGAAAGAAATTGTCCAGGAAATCTCAGAACGAGGGTCATGGACTTGGTACCCTGAAGCAACCGGAGATTACACGGTAGGAGTTAATGTTTTGGATGCCAAGGAAAAGGCTGAAACAGAAATTTCCTTCACGATAGAAAAAGAGGAAATCCAGGAGACTGGGTCGGACAGGCGGATTTTACCGTAAATCTGCGGGTATAAAGAATGAAAAAAATTTGATAATGTTTTGTTTTTTGGTTTAAATAGAGAATTCAAAGAAAAGGAGTTTTTAAGATGGAAAGAGGAGAAGCCTTTGAGCTTGTTCAGCAACACCTAAAAAATAAAAATCTAGTAAAGCATTGTTTAGCCGTAGAAGCCTGCATGAAGGCTGTGGCCTCCCGTCTCAATCAGGATACAGAGAGATGGGGCCTGGCTGGAATCCTGCATGACCTTGACTATGAGTTGACCGAGAAAAGTCCTGAACTCCACACCACAGAGACCATAAAAATCTTGAAGGAATTGGAGGTAGAGCCCGATATAATTCAGGCCGTTCAGGCTCACGCGGGGCAGGTTTCCTGTCAGAGCGACATGGATTGGGCGATTTTTTCCATTGATCCACTGACAGGTCTAATCATCGCTGCCACCTTAATGCATCCGTCTAAGAAGCTTAAAGAAGTGGACCTCGGTTTTTTAAAGAGAAGATACAAGGAAAAAAGTTTTGCTCGGGGAGCAAGGAGAGAGGATATAGAGCAATGCCAGAATATTAACCTGGAGCTGGATGAATTTCTGTCCATTTGTCTAAAGGCCATGCAAGAAATAGATAAAGACCTTGGCCTTTGATAGAATAAATTTCCATCAACTCGATAAAGGAGGAATTGATGAGCAATGCAATCATAAAAGTCCCGGATCCTTTCAACGAACCTGTTTATAGCTATGCCCCTGGAACCAGGGAACGGGAAAGACTAACGGCTCAACTCAAGAAGATGTTGGATGAAGAGATTGAAATCCCTTTGATTATCGGGGGAAAAGAAGTGCGGACTGGAAACCTCAGCGACTGCCGTTGTCCCCATGACCATGGCCATCTCTTAGGTCAATACCACAAGGCTGGACCAAAGGAAATAGAGGAAGCCGTAAAGGAAGCCAAGAAGGCCTGGAAAGAGTGGTCAGAAATGGATTGGGGGGCGCGGGTCTCGGTTTTTCTCAGAGCGGCTGAGCTGCTGGCTACAAAGTACCGCGATATCCTGAATGCATCCACCATGTTGGGCCAGTCCAAGACATCTCATCAGGCAGAGATCGATTCAGCTTGTGAATTAGTTGATTTCTACCGATTTAATCCTTACTACATAAGCCAGATATACGCCCTGCAGCCTGAGTCCTCGGCCTCAACCTGGAACTATATGGAATACCGGGCTTTAGAAGGATTCGTTTTTGCTGTGACTCCCTTCAATTTCACTTCCATAGCCGGCAACCTGCCCACTTCTCCAGCCATGATGGGAAACACAGTCCTGTGGAAGCCAGCTTCTTCTGCTGTTTATTCTGCCTATTTTTTGACTCAGTTATGGAAGGAGGCAGGATTGTCTGATGGAGTGATCAATTTTATTCCTGGACCTGGACGTTATGTGGGTGATCCTGTTCTGGAGAAGCCGGATTTGGCCGGCGTACATTTCACGGGAAGCACTTCTGTTTTCCAAGACATGTGGAAAACCATCGGAGCCAACATCATGAATTACCGTAGCTATCCCAGGATTGTTGGAGAAACAGGAGGAAAGGACTTTGTCTTTGTGCATGCCTCTGCTGATGTTGAGGCAGTCGTCACCGCACTGATCCGGGGTGCTTACGAATTCCAGGGACAGAAATGTTCCGCCGCCAGTCGCGCCTACCTACCTTCGAACCTCTGGCCTTCCATAAAAGAGAGGCTAGGGGAAGAGATAAAAACGATCAAGATGGGAGATATAACGGATTTTAAGAATTTCATGGGCGCCGTCATAGACAAGTTAGCTTTTGACAGCATTGTAGAATACATTGAATATGCTAAGGACTCCACTGAAGCCGAGATTATTTGCGGTGGCAACTACGATGATTCAAAAGGCTATTTCATAGAACCTACTCTGGTTGCGGTGACCGATCCCAAACACAAGCTGATGGAAGAAGAGATATTCGGGCCAGTCCTGACTGTCTACGTCTATCCTTCCACAGAATACGAAAAGACCCTTGAGATCTGTGATACCACTTCTCCCTACGGCCTAACCGGAAGTATTTTTGCGACCGACCAGAAGGCTGTCATCGAGGCCTTGGGAAGCCTTCGTCATGCAGCTGGCAATTTCTATATCAATGACAAGCCGACGGGAGCAGTTGTGAGCCAGCAACCCTTTGGCGGGGCTAGGGGATCAGGGACCAATGACAAGGCGGGATCGCTTTTGAATCTCTTGCGCTGGACAAGCGCTCGAGCAGTGAAGGAAAACCTTAATCCACCCAGAGATTATCGTTATCCATTCATGTCTGGAAAATAGGCCAAAAACAGGAAGCAGACAGGATTGTTTCAAGAATGAATAAAATTATCTGCAGTTTTTATGAATAATTCAGGATAAGGAGTATAAGATGAAAGCACTCTTAGAAAAATTACAAATCAAAGAGGTTAATTTTGGTGCTTGTGCAGGCTTGGAGGCTTGGCATGAAGACAGTGAAGGCAAAGAGCTGATTTCTTACAATCCCACTGATGGAAAGCCTATCGCCAAGATCATTCAAGCTACGGAAAAGACCTATGAAAAGGTAGTTTCTCAAGCTGCAGAAGCTTTCAAGACGTGGCGCATGCTGCCGGCTCCCAGAAGAGGATTGGTAGTTCGCGACTTGGGCCAAGCATTGAGAGACCTTAAAGAGCCATTGGGCGAGTTAGTCACTCTTGAGATGGGCAAGATAAGAGCTGAAGGTGTAGGCGAAGTGCAGGAGATGATCGATATCTGTGATTTTGCGGTAGGACTTTCTCGCCAGCTTTATGGGTTAACCATGCATTCGGAGCGCCCTCAGCACAAGATGTATGAACAATGGCATCCTCTAGGCATCGTCGGGGTGATTACAGCCTTTAATTTTCCGGTAGCTGTTTGGTCTTGGAATGCAGCTATTGCTGCTGTGTGTGGAGATGCGATTGTCTGGAAGCCATCATCTGATACTCCTTTAACAGCCATAGCAGTCCAGAACATTGCCAACCGAGTCATGGCTGATCACGGAATACAGGGAATATTCAACCTCCTCGTTGGTTTTGGCTCTGTGGTTGGAGAAAAGATGATCAACGATAAACGTATTCCGCTGATATCTTTTACCGGTTCCACAAAAATGGGGCAGCGGGTAGCAGAAGCTGTCGCTCGAAGATTTGGCAGGACGATTTTAGAGCTCGGGGGAAACAATGCCGTTATCGTCGCTGAAGATGCTGATCTGGACATGGCCACAAGGACAATTCTCTTTGGAGCAGTCGGGACAGCTGGTCAGCGGTGCACAACTACTCGTCGGGTCATTGTCCACAAGTCTATTGCGGCTGAGCTAACAGAGAGAATTGTCAACGCCTACCAGCAGGTGCCCATCGGCAATCCGCTGGAGGAGGGAATCTTGATGGGACCGCTGGTGAACAAAGGGGCGGTGGAAGATATGTTTGCAGCCTTTGAAAAGATTAAGGAACAGGGAGGGGAGGTCATCTATGGAGGTCGGCGGCTTCCTGATAAAGGAGAACAATTCGTAGAACCAACAATAGTGAAAATGCCATCCCAGACAGAAATTGTTCACCAGGAAACATTTGCTCCAATTCTCTATCTCCTTGAATACGATAGTCTTGATGAAGCCATTGAACTCCACAACGAAGTCCCGCAAGGCTTATCCAGTTCAATCTTCACCACGAATTTGTTGACTGCCGAAAAATTCCTTTCTCACGAAGGCTCTGATTGTGGAATCGCCAATGTCAATATCGGTACCTCTGGGGCTGAAATCGGTGGAGCTTTCGGGGGAGAAAAGGAGACTGGAGGAGGCCGAGAGTCGGGATCAGATGCATGGAAAGGCTATATGCGACGCCAGACGAATACGATCAATTGGTCTAATGAGCTTCCTTTGGCTCAGGGGATAAAATTTGGAGATTGATGACCAAGGACAATATTACTCTCGAGACTACGGTTGAAGAACTGGTGGAGCGATATCCGGAGGCAGTCGGCTTTCTAGCCAGGAATAATGTTCGTTGTATTCGCTTTGGCGAAGCCCTGTGCTACACATTAAAAGAGCTTTTCCGTGAGGAAGGCATCAGGAATCCTCATCACTTGATTGACGAACTCAAGAGATTTCTTAAGATAAGAAGACCTATTCGATCTTGAAAAATATAATGGAAAACTCAGTCTATCATTTTTTCGTATACTCAAAGAGAGGCTTTAACTTCACCTTGGGGAGGCAATGAAAATGGCCAAGAAGCTGCATCGCTCCCAAGATAAAAAGATGCTCGGTGGTGTTTGCGGAGGACTCAGTGAGTATTTTGATGTAGATGCCAACCTGATCAGGATTATTTTTGTGGCCATTGGGCTCTTTTCTGCTGTTATTCCGATGGTGATTTTCTATCTGATCGCTTGGATTATTGTTCCCTTGGAAGAGAAGAGCGAGTAAACCCCTATTTTTAATTGACTTATTAACTCATATCCGTTATTTTTTACCTGTTCAATTCAGAGCTAGAATATGGGTAACAAGGAGTCATTAGATTTTCGGCACATCGCCGTTGAAGGCATCCTGAAATCTGGAAAAACAAAATTGGCCAATACCTTAGCTCAAAAAGTGGGAGGAAGAATCGTTCTAGACAAGGTCGATAATCCCTACCTTAAAGACTTTTATGATGAGAAAGAGGGAGCTGCGTTTCTGGCTCAATTGGTCTTTCTAGTCAATCGGTACCACCAACAAATGAGACTCGCCCAGAGAGATTTGTTTGAAGAAAGGGTCATTTGTGATTATCTCTTCGAGAAAGACAAAATCTATGCCTATCAAACTCTCTCCGATGATGAGCTCATCGTCTATGAAAGAATTTACAGCGTTTTTGCAGAAAGAGTTGTTAAGCCTGATTTGGCAATCTATTTGCAGGTGTCTTTGCCTACTCTTCTTAAGAGAGTTGCTCAAGAGGGAAATCCCCTGGAAAAGAATATATCCGAAAAATATTTAGAAGATATTTTAGAAGCGTTCGATTATTTTTTCTTCAATTATCAAGCCACGCCACTTTTTGTGGTCAAGGCCGATGAGTTAGATTTTAACAGCGAGGAAGATATTGATGATTTGATCAGCCAGCTCAAAAATATGAAAAAGAGCCCCTTGTATTATGTTCCTCTTGGTAAATCAGATCGATATCTTAAGAAGGAATGAGAAGAAAAAGCTCCAAGGTCTTACCTAGACCAGAGACTTTTTTAAAAGCTTTTTCGTCGTTTACTTTACCCCAATCTCGATGATAAAGGCGAGATGGGGAGAAAGGACTTATCATGCCTAAAGAGTTTACCCAGAAAATTACAATTCCTGGTCTGCAGGCCAAAAAAGAGAAAAAAGAGAAAATTGTAGCTCTAACAGCCTATGATTTTCCCGTAGCTCAAATCGTTGATGAATGTGGACTTGATGTTATCCTGGTAGGAGATTCTCTGGGAATGGTTGTTTTAGGTTACGAGAATACCATACCCGTGACTATGGAGGAGATGATCCACCATACTCGAATTGTCGCCAGGGCCGCCAAAAGAGCCTTAGTCGTAGGAGACATGCCTTATTTTTCCTTTCATCTCTCAGAAGAGGAAACCGTTTACAATGCCTCCCGTTTTCTTAAAGAGGCTGGAGCAGCGGCAGTCAAGATTGAAGGCGCGTCCAAGAAAAGGCTAAAACTGGTCGAAGCTCTAATCGAAGCTGAGATACCAGTGATGGGACACGTAGGGCTGACTCCTCAATCCATTCATCGGTTGGGAGAGTTCAGGGTTAGGGGAAAGAAAGTCCATGAAGCTGAAAAAATAATCTCTGATGCCCTGAACCTAGAAAAAGCAGGAGTGTTTTCGGTCATCTTGGAATGTATCCCCCTAGAGCTAGCCAGAATCATTACTGAAAAGCTAAAAGTTCCCACTATTGGCATAGGAGCCGGTCCCCATTGTGACGGCCAGATTCTCGTTTTCCATGATCTAGTCGGTCTTTCCAACGGATATCTCCCCAAGTTTGTGAAAAAGTATACAGATCTTTATAAAATCATAAATCAAGCCGTTAAGGATTATAGAGAAGATATCATGACTGGAAATTTTCCTGATGATCGTTATTCTTACCATCTGAAATCAGAAGTTTTACAAGAAATTTCTCGAAAAAAATAGGTATTAGGCACACCCCATGAAAAAAATCACCTCCGTAAAAGAGATGAAAGCCACCGCCAGAGAGCTAAGATCCCGTGGAAAGACTATAGGGTTCGTGCCCACCATGGGTTATCTTCATGAGGGACATCTGAGTCTGGTGAGAAAATCGACTCAGAAAGCTGAAGTCACTGTGGTCAGTGTCTTTGTGAATCCTGCCCAGTTCGGGCCAAAAGAAGATTTTAAAGAATACCCTCGAGACCTGAACCGAGACCTGCGACTCCTTGAGAAAGTAGGCGTGGATTATTTATTCTACCCAGATTCAGAGGAAGTGTATCCCCCAGGGTACAGGACCTATGTTCGGGTTCATGATCTAGAAGAAAAACTCTGCGGCCGCTCCCGGCCTGGATTTTTCAGGGGAGTTTGTACTGTGGTCCTAAAGCTCTTCAATATTGTTGAGCCTGATATAGCCTTTTTTGGCCAAAAAGATGCCCAGCAAGCGATCATTTTACAAAGAATGGTTGAGGATCTCCATCTCGATGTTAAGATCGAAGTCTTGCCCATAGTCAGGGATGAGGATGGTCTGGCCTTGAGCTCTCGTAATGAGTATTTGAACTCAAAAGAAAGGGAAGCAGCTCTTGCTTTGCCTAGAAGTCTTCAGGAGGCTAAGAAGACAATAAAGATAGGGGAGAGAAGAGCTGCTGTTATTATTAAAAAGGTTGAGGAGATGATAAGAAAGGAACCATTAACTAAGATAGACTACGTAGAAATAGTGGACTTGGACGAATTGAAGCCCATCGAGATGCTAAAGGATGGGTCCTTGTTAGCGCTGGCTGTCTGGGTGGGGAAAACTCGACTCATCGATAACCTGATGATAGAGATAAACGAAAAAAGGGAGTAGTGTTTTAGGAGTTAAGGACATGCAAAGAACTTTATTGAAAGCCAAGATTCAAGGAGCGATCGTGACCGAAACCAATCTCCATTATGAGGGGAGCCTAGCTCTGGATGAAAGCTTGATAGAGGCTGCTGGAATGATTCCTTATGAACAAGTTCATGTTTATAACATTTCTACTGGAGAAAGGTTTACGACTTATTTGATTAAAGGGGACAGAGATTCTGGGGTCGTCGGAGTTTACGGAGCTGCCGCTCACAGAGCAAAGATTGGGGATGAATTGATTCTGGCTACCTATGTTACGTTAGAAGAAGGAGAATTGGATTTCTTTATCCCGAAGATATTAATTGCTGATAAAAACAACAAGATAAAGGAAATAAAATAAATATCCTATTTAGACGTCCATTCCTTGAGCGTTTCGTATTCGACTTCCCCACATAAGACATCCTCTGTCTCTTTGTTCAAGAAAGTGGGGGTGCGGAGTTGACCTCCGCATTTGGGAGCGATGATATCCCTGTAGGACCTCATTAGATCTGCATTCTCCTCGTTGTGCCAGATTTCGAGTTTTTCGAAAGAAATATCTTCCTCTTTCTCTAGTCGGTTGACTAAGGGCATCATACGTTTGCAATGAGGGCATTCCCTCGCCCAAAACATGATTAGATTTTTCATACTATCTCCTCTTCACAAAAAGCCCGCACCAGCACTCCCCATCCTCTTTATTTTGGTAAGTTTCGTGGACCAGGAAATGGCAAGGACAGACGAGCTTTAGATCCTCATCAGGATCTTTTGTTATTAGCCTGCAGGGGCAATATTTTAAACCGTGGTTCTGTTCGTTGTTGAATAGGCCCTCTAAAAGCATTTGTACTTTTTCTTGATCGGGATTAACCTGGAATTCATTTTTTTTTGCAAATTCTTCGATTGCGCGGAGGAATTTTTCCCTGTCAAATTTTTCTCCTGAGGGATTAGTGACTTTCTTAGCTTCATCTGGGCTGATCTCGACATAGGCATTCAGAACCATACAGGTAGGACATTGCTCTGGAGGTTTCACTCCATAATGGATGTCATTGCATACAAAGCATCGCCAGTACTTTTTCATTGGATATTCGTTTCTAAAGGATTATTTTATACTACTCATCGCCATAATTAAATAGAAATGTAGCGCCTTCATAGAAAAAATAGACTTGTGGGTGAGGATTACTCGTCCTTATGAAGTTTGGCTAACTAAGCTTTTTTCTCTAGCAAGTCGATTTTTTCTACTCGGCCGGTTCTTCCATTTTGGCCATTTCCTGCTCCATCTCTGACTTACGAGTGCAGTAATAGCCGTTCTTGAGGCTCATATCTTTATAAACAGGGCAAGTCGGACAGTTGCATCCTTTTTCCTCAGTAATGATTTTGCTCTTTCCCACTAGTGCATGACAAAAGCCAACTTCTGTCTCATCGGCAACATATGTCGGACAGGTCTTGCAGATGCACATGTCTTTGACCATGGGAAGTTTTTCTTCCAGTTGAACTATCATATCGTCTGCTTCTTCGGCAGTCATTCCCTTCTTCTCCACGAGCATCTTTTTGACCATGTCTTTTCGGCTTATTTCCTCCACCGGAGCTTCTTGGGCAGGAACTTCAGGAGCAGCTTCGGGTTCTTCTGCTTTTTTACAGGAGGTTAGGCCAAAATGAGCTAAGAAAACAGTTGCTAATCCACAGCCACTTTTCTCGAAAAAATCTCTCCTTTTCATGGCTCCTCCTTGTCTGATGTTTTCTTTTTATAAATAAAAAAAATATAAATGTCAATGGCTATGAGATAACAAATTTAGTAGCCTCTTTGAACATACAACGGTGAGAGCGATTCTTCCGAGAATGAAATGGAAACGGTTCTATTTATTGTGTTTTCCTCAATTTTCTCTGTTGGGGATTGAGAAAAAATAGAACCGTCCCCTATACTTTATGGTTACAGGGATTCTAAATAAGCCTGAAGATCAGCCAATTCCTGCTCAGAAAGGGAAGGAAAAGCAGGCATGCTCAAGAATGGATTTTTGAGCTGCTTCCAAATATTCTTGATGTTTGCCGGTTTTCCAGTTGAGGGAAGCTTCGTTTTCTTCAAGATATTTTTTAGACCTGGGCCAATCTTATTTTCCTCTTTATCAGAAAAATGACAGCCGCTGCATTTGTCATTAAACAGCAAAGCTCCTTTTTCTAACTTGCCTTCAAATTTGGCTTCAGAAAGAGTCACAGTTTCTCCAGTTGTGTCTTTAACGCAGAGAGTTCTTAAGAAGTAATAGCCTGCCGAGGTAGAAAAAACGACAAAGGCTAGACTGAAAACAATTATTCCCATCGTGGGAACAAACCTGAGGAACTGTTTGTAAAATTGGACTATGGTGATCTTTATGACCAGGACAATGATTAGACCCAGAGATAGAACACTGTGCATAACAGCTCTTCCCGAGAGCTGGTCTCCTACCTGGGCCACATGATTAATACAGAAATAACTTATGACCAAAAGCAAGATTGTAAAAACAAATCCCATCCCTTTGTGCATTCTTCTTAAGAAGGTGTCACTGATTTTTCGCTTGGTTTTGCCCATGAGCGCAAACATGCAGATGACAGCAATCACTCCGGCTAAAAGAAAAATTATGGCGAGGAAAGACTTAAAGAGAAAGAGCGACATAGAATTGACCTCCTCTCAGCTAGTTTTTCAGTTTTTCAAAAGCAAAGCAAAATTCTTAATGTATACGCTTTTCCTATAAAGAATTGGATCTGTATAGTGAGTTTAATGCAATATATATTTATTTTCTAGAGATGCTATCTGTCTTTTACTCGGCGGCTCCAATCTCGCAATAATACATTTTGTCCAGGGTGTATTCAGCAGTCAAGGGGCAGGCCCCACAGATGCAGCCATTTTTTATGAGTTCACAAGTCGTCGTTCCTTTAGCACAGAATAATCCTTCCATATTTTCTTTCATGCATTGGTTGCGAGAGGGACATCCACCACAAATGCATTTTTTCATGGTTTCTTCAGTATCAGGAACTACAGCCATTTTTTCCTCCTTATATCTTTATTGTTTTTCTATTTTATTACTCACCTTGAACTCTTGAAAAGAAGGTTCATCAATGGCCCTGAAAATATATTATTTTCGAGGATTTTCTCAAAATATTGATTTTGACTCTTGATGTCAAGTTTTTTTTGGCCTCAGCCGGATTTAATAGTATGAATATGTGGTCAGCTTTCTCCGGGTACATAAGACTTTCCTTCCATCCCTTCTGTTCCTCAACCAAGACCAAAGGCAGGCTTTATTTCCGACGGATACCCTTGATGTAAACATTCGGATCTACCATGATTTCTACGAGGGCAGGGAGGGGAGAATCAAGGGCTTGGCGGATGGCTTTATCCAGCTTCTCTGGTTCTGATACCCGAATGCCGAGTCCGCCTGCAGAAGCGGCCATTTCTGCGAAATTGGGATTGGGAAAAGATACACGATATTCGGCGTAGCCGTATTCCTCTTGCTCTTTTTTTATGTTCTTGAGCTTCCCCTCATTGAACACGACCACCTTAATCGGAAGCTTGTTGTGCACTGCCGTGGTGAATTCCATCCCCGCCATCCCGAATCCGCCATCGCCGGTGTAAGCAATAACCTGTCTTTTCGGTTGGGCGAACTGACAGGCGATGGCAGCCGGGATTCCGAAAGCCATGCCAGCCATGTTGGCACAGAGAAGAGTCTGCTGACCTTCGCAGACGAAACGTTTGTAGAACCAATACGTGTGATCTCCCACGTCTGAACAGATGAGAGCGTTCTTGGCAACTTGCCTTTTTAAAGCCTGGATAACGGCTCCAGGATGTATGGGTCTTTGTTTGTTGCGAGCATCGGCTTCGAGGAGCGCCTGGTATTCAGAATTCGCCGCCCGAATGGCCTCCATAAATCTGGGTTCTGTCTTCTTTGGCGAGCAGGTCTTCATCAGCATCTGAATCACATGATGGGCATCTCCCACGATGCCGAGTTTTACAGGAAATGTTTTTCCGACTCTTGTTTCATCGATATCTACCTGAATGATATCGACTTCCGGCACTAGGTTCCGTTGTCTGAATCCACTGCCCAAAATGATGATCAAATCTGACTGCGCTACGATTTTTGGTGCAAAACGGTTACCGATAGATCCTAGGACACCCAGGACCAATTCATCTGACTCTGGAACCACTCCTTTGGCCCTTGAGGTGGTGGCAATCGGAGCTCCGATGTGACGGGCAAGGTTAAGAAGTTCGGACCTGCAGTGACGAGCACCCCAGCCGGCAAAAAGGAGAGGACGCTTACTTTCTGCAATCAATCGAGCTGCTTTTTCGATGGATTCGCCAGGGAAAAGGTCGGGTTTAAACAGATGAGATTCAGGCTGCCAGATGGGCTCCTCCAGAGGGTCCACCAGGACGTCGGTCGGTAAACTCAAAGCTACTGGACCTGGTGCGGCATAGGCTTTCTTGATAGCCAGATTGACGACTTTGAGAGTCTGTCCGGCACGGCCAATCATCTCTGCATAAACACAAAACGATTTAAAAATATCCACTTCAGCAATTTCTTGTAAAGACTCGCTCCCCAGGAAGATTTCCGGGACTTGCCCGAGGAGAGCCAAGACTGGTGCCCGGTCAGTGGCAGCGTCGACAATACCAGTAATGAGATTGGTGGCTCCAGGTCCCGCGATAGACATACAAACGCCTATTTCTCCTGTCAGTTTCGCATGGGCAGAGGCCATAAAAGCTGCGGCTCCTTCATGTCGGGTCAGTATGAGTTCAGTATTCGGATTCTTACGGATGGATTCAGTAAGGGGAAGGTTGGAATCGCCAGGAATCCCATAGACCCGCTTCACACCGTAAGCAGCGAGTTGTTCTACAATTTTGTCTGCTACCGTAGAAGCAGCTCCAGTTATTGTCTCTTCTCCCTCGATTTGAACGAAGGCTGATTTGGGTGCTCCGCATTGAGGACAGGTCCAATCTGCAGGGAGTTCGATGAAAGGAATTCCTTCTTTAGATTCGTCATAAATATAACCGCAGACTGTACATTTCCATTTTTTCATCTAGATCTCCTATTTTTTAAGCAATGGTCATTATGAGAGTGAAAGCAAGAAACAGGATAATTCCAAAAATAAAAAATATAGGCTGTCCTTTCCGTTTTTCGGGCAAAAATTCTTTAACAATGATATAGAGGAGCACCCCGGCAATCAAGCTTATTGAGATATTATCTAACAATGAAGGAATATGAACTAAAATGGCAAAGGCAACTCCCAGCAGTGAAGAGCTGGAAAGAGCTATCTTAGCCCAGAGATTTTCTCGGATTTCCCCATGAATACGGGAAAGGGACGCGGTGCTGAGACCAGCATGAAGGCCGACTGGGATGAGAAAAAGCGTTCCCTCCAGAACACTGGCTTGAAGCTTATTCTCGAGGACAATACCCACCAAGAAATAGTAAACAAAGAAGGAAATCGAGTGGACCTCTTTCAACTCTTTGGCAAGCTTCTTTTGGTCAGCGTGCTGATAAATATATTTTTCTACAAGATGGAAGAGCGCAAACCCTAAAAGCAGAAATACAAAGACCCACTCTCTTAGGAGGACGGCCGCCTCGTAGGTATGGGGCAGGAGGTCAAGGAATAGGTAAGAAATAGAAATCCCGGCTGCAAAAGAAATGATTCGGTATTTCCTTTCATCCTCAGAAAAGCGAATCATATCGCTGAAGAAATGAAGCAATCCAAGCAAGAAAGCCAGCGCTAAGGCCAGGAAATTGAGCTCGTTCATAGCCTATAGTGAATTTCAAAAATATTTATTAACTCTGAGTTCAGTGAGATGTAAAGCTCCTCCTAGAAAAAAATGATAGCAGAATTTATGGAACAGTATGGCTAATCCAGTCTATAATTGGGGGCTTCCTTAGTGATGATGACATCATGGACATGGCTTTCTCTTGTGCCCGCAGGTGATATCTTTATGAATTTTGCCTTTTCTTGAAGAACATCGATGCTTTTGCTTCCTGCATAGCCCATTCCTGCTTTCAGACCACCGACCATCATCAGAAGGATATTAGCCACACTTCCTTTGTAGGGAACTCGGCCTTCGATTCCTTCAGGAACAAGCTTGCTTTCGATCAAGGAAAGATCTTGAGAATATCTATCCCGACCCCCTTCTTTCATAGCTTCTACAGAACCCATACCCCGATAAATCTTATAGGAACGGCCTTGATAAATGACCACTTCACCAGGGGACTCATCCGTGCCGGCTAGCAAGTTGCCGAGCATGACTGAGCTTGCTCCAGCCACGATGGCTTTGGTTATATCTCCTGAATATTTTATGCCCCCGTCAGCAATGATAGGAATGTTTTTTTCCTTAGCCACTTTATAAACATCGGCAATGGCTGTTATCTGAGGAATACCTGCTCCAGAAATGACGCGAGTTGTGCAAATGGAGCCAGGGCCTACTCCTACCTTCACGGCATCTACTCCTAATTCGATGAGTTCTTTAGCGGCTTCTGTTGTTCCTATGTTGCCCGCGATAAGCTCTTGCTTCGGGAATTCCTTCCGAAGCATTTTAACTATCTGTAAGACTCGGGTGGAGTAACCGTGCGCCGTATCGACCACAAGCACATCAACTTTTGCCTTAATCAGGGTATTTGCTCTCTCTAATGTTTCTTCTGTGACACCGACAGCGGCCCCAACTCTCAGCCGTCCGAAATCATCCTTTGAAGCTCGGGGATACTGAATCCTCTTGAGGATATCTTTATAGGTGATTAGTCCCTTCAAATGAAAGTCCTCATCCACCATCAGGAGTTTCTCAATCTTGTGTATATGAAAAAGCTTTTCTGCCTCCTCCAAGGAAGTGCCTAAGGGGACAGTGATGAGCTTCTTGGTCATGACTTTTTCTATAGCGAGATTTAAACGGGTTTCGAACCGGATGTCTCTGTTGGTGAGAATTCCCATTAATTTGTTGTTTTCATCTGTGATCGGGAGCCCAGAAATTCTGTATTTTTTCATGACTTCTTTGGCTTCAAAGATTTTTGCCTGGGGCCTCATGGTTATAGGATCCACAATCATACCGCTTTCATGGCGTTTAACTTTATCAACTTCTTCAGCCTGCTTTTCGATAGACAAGTTTCGATGGATGATTCCTATTCCTCCCTGCTGTGCTAAGGCAATGGCCATTTTTGATTCAGTGACTGTATCCATAGCTGAACTGACAATGGGGATGGAGAGGTTGATGTTCCGACTCAACCGAGTTGAAGTCTCAGCATCGACTGGAATGACATCAGATTTAGAGGGAAGGACGAGGACATCGTCAAAGGTTAGTCCTTCTTTTATCTTTTCTTCTAACATCTTAGCTCCTCATCTTCTTCGTTTTTTCTTTTTTCTTTTCTTGGGAATTAAGGACCTGGCTTGTTTAACTCTGGGAGATGATGCGGCTTGAGGTCTTTGATAGAATACCGGTTGTTCTCTTCTTTCCGGCAATTCTTCTTCTACTACAGGTTGAAAGAGAAAAAGGTAGCGGAGACTCTCTTCTTCGATTCGGTCTAGCATCGCTTGGAACATATCATAGCTTTCTCTTTTGTACTCCACCAAAGGATCTCTTTGGCCATAACCTCGTAGACCGATACCTTCCTTTAGGTAATCCATACCTAATAAATGGTCTTTCCACTGGGAGTCTATGATTTGAAGCATGATGATTCTTTCGAATTCTCTCATCCGCGTTTCACCGATTATCTTTTCTTTCTCCTCATAGGCATTTTTCAAAACGGTGAGAATCTTTTCCCTTAATTCCTCATAATTTATTGTTTCCCAGTCTATACTCAATTCCTCGGTATCCAAGCCGAACTGTGAAGCTACGGATTTTCTGAATCCTTCTGGATTCCACTCGTCGGGAGATTTTTCTTTTGGTGTACTACCTTCCATGATCCAATCGACCAGAGTTTCGGTCAATTCCTGTACATATTGTTTCATGTCTTTTCCCTGGAGGATTTCTTTTCTCATAGAGTAGATAGTTTCTCGCTGTTTGTTCATCACGTCATCGTATTCAAGTAGATGTTTGCGGATGGAGAAGTTTTGGCCTTCAACCTGTTTTTGGGCTCTTTCTATGGCGCTAGTCACCATCTTGTGTTCGATGGGGACACCTTCTCCCATCCCGATTCTGGCCATCAAACCTGAGATCCTTTCGCTACCAAAGATGCGCATCAAATCATCCTCTAAGGAAAGATAAAACCGAGAAGAACCAGGGTCGCCTTGTCTGCCAGCCCTTCCCCTGAGCTGATTATCGATCCTTCTGGCCTCGTGCCTTTCTGTTCCAATTATGTGGAGTCCGACCATATCAACAACCTTCTTATGCTCCTCGTTAGTAGTTATTGACGCTTCTGCCAGAGCTTTTTCCCATTCTTCTTGAGTCGCTTTCAGAGGATCTATTCCTTTTTTCTTGAGATATTCCTTGGCTAAAAAATCTTGATTTCCTCCTAAAAGAATATCGACCCCGCGCCCGGCCATATTGGTCGCAATAGTTACTGCTCTGATTCTTCCGGCTTGAGCAATGATTAAGGCTTCGCTCTCGTGATACTTCGCGTTCAAGACAACATGATTTATGCCTCTTTTTCTAAGCAGAGAACTGAGGTGCTCTGAGTTTTCGATCGAAATCGTTCCCACCAACATAGGCCGTCCCTTTTGGTGGTGCTCTTCTATTTCTTTAACAACGGCCTCCCATTTTTCCTCAGCAGTCCGGTAGATGACGTCCGGATACTCATACCGGATTAAGGGTTTGTTGGTAGGGATCTCTACAACATCCAGATCATAAATAGCCTGGAATTCTGTGGCTTCTGTCACCGCAGTTCCTGTCATCCCAGCCAGTTTGTTGTACATCCTGAAATAATTCTGAAAGGTGACAGAGGCTAGAGTCTGGTACTCCTCTTCGATGCGAACTTTTTCTTTGGCTTCAAGAGCTTGGTGCAGGCCGTCGCTGTAGCGCCTTCCTGGCATCAGGCGGCCGGTGAATTCATCGACAATGATGACTTTTCCATCCTTGACCATATAATCGACATCTTTCTTGAAGAGCTGGTGGGCTTTTAAAGATTGATTGATGTGATGTACTAAATCCATGTGAGCAAGATCATACAGATTGGGGATACTCATGAATTTTTCGCTGGAAGCTACGCCTTCCTCAGTTAAAGCCACTGTCCTTGTTTTTTCATCCACCTGGAAATGGGTATTTTTGTTGAGACGACGGACCAGGTTGTCGATTCGATAATAAAGAGAAGTTGATTCCTCCGTGGGCCCTGAAATGATTAGGGGCGTGCGGGCTTCATCAATGAGAATGCTGTCCACTTCATCTACGATCGCGTAGTTGAATTCTCTCTGGACCAAGTCAGGTAAACGGAACTTCATGTTATCACGCAGATAATCAAAACCGAATTCATTATTCGTACCGTAAGTGATGTGTCTGCGATAAGCTTTTTTTCTTTCCTCCTCATCCATATCATGTTGGATGGTTCCTACTTCAAGGCCCAGGAACTCATAAATCGGGCCCATCCATTCGGTATCTCTCTTCGCCAAATAATCATTAACCGTGACAATGTGAACACCTTTGTTTTCGAGAGCATTCAAATAGGCAGGAAGGGTGGCGACCAAGGTTTTTCCCTCTCCTGTTTTCATCTCCGCGATTTTCCCCTGGTGCAAAACAACGCCTCCCATGATCTGAACATCGAAATGACGCATGTTTAGGGTTCGCTTGGCAACTTCTCGCACCACTGCAAAAGCTTCGATGAGAATATCCTCGATTGAAGCGCCCTGGCTTAATTTCTCTTTAAATTCCGCTGTTTTAGCTTGAAGCTCGCCGTCTTTGAGTTTCTGAATTCGGGACTCGAGCTCGTTGACAGCTGATACATAGGGTTGAAGCCTCTTGAGGTCTCTTTCGTTTTTGGTGCCGAAAATTTTCTGAATGAACCATTTAATCATTTGAATATTTTGTAGCAGAAAGATTTACCCTTGTCAATTTGAGGATTGTTGTCGTAAACATTCCCCAATCCGTAATAAGAACGTCTTTTGGAATGGCTTCGCTCCGTTCAGATTTTAACGCCATTGTCCTTTCGGCCTTCTCGGCTGCTGCGTAACTCGGTTCGCTCAAGCATACTCGCAGGTTGATTCGGTCGACTTCCCTCAAAGACCGAAATCCGAGGGCTAAACCTGAAAGTTCGATTCATCCATTCCGAAAGACCTTGATTCAATAGAAGCAAGTTGTATTGCTGATTTGGGAATGCTTCCGTTGTTGACATGATGCACGGAATCTTATAGTTTGGATGGAGCTTTAATTCCGGACTCAAGTTTTGTAGAATTGGATATACCTAAGCAGACTCGAATTGTTCTGATTGTTCTTCTCTTGGTTTTCTTCCTTCTCGTCTATGTCTTCTGGGTAAGAAAAGACATGTCAGATTTTGGTGTCTGCTATCAGGGGGGAAAAAGAATACTCAAAGGAGAAACTCTTTACAGAGTCTCGGATGGCCATCTGCAGTACAAATATTCTCCTCCTTCAGCTGTTTTCTTCTCTTTATTAGGTCTTCTGCCCTATGAAGTTGCTAAATTCATCTGGTATCTATCAGAACTTGTCTTTCTTTATTTCATCTTGATCTTATCTTATAAGATTCTGCCTACAAAGCTGAAGAAAAAAGGAACCATTATCGTTTTTTCTTTATTAATTTTGGCCAAATTTTACGCCCGAGAGATTGAGCTTGGACAGGTGAACATTCATATCATTTTAACTCTCACCTTAATGCTGCTGGCTATGCTTAGCCATAAATATGTCTTGGCAGGCCTGTGTTGGGGATTGACTTTATTTTATAAGCCTTATGCTCTGGTTTTTTTACCCTATTTTCTCTTAAAGAAGAAGTTTAGGTTGGTTGCAACTGGAATTGTTGTGGCGATCTTTGGACTCTTTTCGCCAGTGATTTTTTATGGTTTTAAAGGAAACATGGTCGTCTTGAATGAATGGATGGCTTCGTTATCCCGATCGACTTCACCCCTTCTGGCCACTTTTGATAATGCTTCCCTTCATTCGTTTTTTTTAAATATTCTACCTGGCCAGAAAACAGAATTGGCTTTGGTCTTCATAATTTGCGTTTCTCTTCTCATAGGTCTTTCTTTTATAGGGATGATGTTTTTGGGAAAAAGAGAGGACTCGAAGAAGCCGGAAGTTCTTGAATTTGCCTTTTTATTTATCTTGATTCCTCTTCTTTCTCCCTTGGGATGGTACTATAATTATCTATACTCTATCCTGGCTATTATTTTACTCCTCAACTGTATAGAAAAATTCCCAGCTTTCCTTAAATATGGATTGATAATAAATTTCATAATCATCGGGGTAAGCCTTAAGGAAGTATTGGGTAGAGCTGTCTTTGACTTTTATACTCAAAATTCTCTTGTGGTCATTAATTATTTGATTGTCCTCTTTTTTCTCTTCTTCACAAGATTCAGGAAATATTCTTAAATACACTCAATTCGTTCTGCTTTCCATGAAAGTATCACTAAACCTGGATGGTCTCCGGGTAGAAGGGATGGTTTGTTGCTTTCATATTCTCTTGTCTCTATGTTATCTATTCATTATAAAATGAACCGTCTCCCACCCTTTGTCCCAATCCTTCATGATTTTATAGTCTTTAATGTTGATTTTTTCCTCTATTTTGCTTATTATTAAGAGTAAAGAAAATGAGAATAATTCTCAATTAGGTATTGCTTAGGATATATTGAAGATGATGAGCCTTGCTCAAGCACCTCCTGATACACCGTTAAAGATCAGAGAAATTTTAGGGGGCCATGGAGTACGAAGAAAGCTTTTTGCTTTGGGATTTCATAAAAATGATCTCATTGAATTGGACTCGCAGAGCATTTTTCGAGGTCCTGTTCTGGTGAGAAATCTGACCTCGGATACTTCCGTAGCTTTGGGCCGGGGGATTGCCCAGAGGATTCTAGTTGAAATAGTTAATGAAAGATAATAAGGAACCGGTTGTTGTTTTTATCGGGCAGCCAAATTGCGGCAAAAGCACCCTTTTCAATGCTATCGCCGGACTCAAGGCTGAAACCTCAAATTTCCCAGGAACCACGGTCAAGCATACTCATAGCAAGGTTAATATTGCTGGCCGAGTCTTAAACATCATCGATTTACCCGGCACCTACTCTCTCAATCCAGCCGACCCAGCCGAAAAAGTTGTCCTTTCTCATATATTCCTAGAAAAACCAGACCTTATCATTAACGTGGTTGATGCTTCTATCTTGGGGCGGAGTCTAGAGTTAACTGTAGAACTTCTTGAGTTGAAGTACCCGATGATATTCGCTTTGAATATGATTGATTTAGCCGAAAAGAAGGGAATAGAGATTAGCCCTGAAAAGCTGGAAAAGGCTTTAGGTATTCCCGTGGTTCCTACAGTAGCTACCCATGGTCGTGGTATTAAAGAACTCCTCGATAAGGCTCTGCTGGCTCTTGAGGAAAAGAGGCCTGTGCCAGCTCCAGCCTGGTCGAGAGATGTAGAAGAAGAAATCGAAAAGCTAGAAAAGCAGCTTCCCGAGGATTTCCCCGTAGTTGCTAACAAGAGATTCACTGCTATCAAGATGATCGAAGCCAGGAAGCTTCTTTTCAATGAAGTACTTAAAGAGATGAATCCTCCGTTAAAAAAAGCCTTGGATGAGGTTCGGAAAGAGCTGGAAGAAGCTCACAATGCTCCTGAGTATGAAGTCATCTCGGCGGAAAGACACCATCTGGCCATGAAAATTTTTGAAGAAAGCAGCAGAGTTTACAGAGGAAAAAGGACGACTCTGGAGGAAAGGGTGGATGATGTGCTGATGCATCCCATTCTTGGATATTTCATTCTGTTAGTGGTATTCTTGGGCTTTTTTTTCATCATTTTTAAGATAGGGAATCCTTTGGAGGAGCTTTTAATCGGTCCTCTAGAGAGTTTGAGGCACTGGCTTCGGGCTGGAATGGGCTCAGGAATACTTTTTCACCTGCTCGATGGGTTGACGCAAGGTATCGGAGGGGGAGTGGCCATCGTCTTGCCGTTTTTCCTACCGCTCCTCTTTCTCATGTCCTTTCTAGAGGATTTGGGTTATTTAGCCCGGGCAGGGTACCTGATGGATACCTTTATGCACCGCCTAGGAATTCATGGGAAATCTGTTGCTCCTTTTATTCTGGGTTTTGGATGTAATGTGCCGGCAGTCGTATCCACCCGTATTCTAGAATCCAGGAGAGACCGAGTCATCACCTCCCTTCTCATTCCTTTTATTCCCTGTGCGGCGAGGACAACAATCATCCTGGCCTTGATTGCCTTTTATTTAGGGCCGTTTTGGGCTCTAGGATTTTATGTATTCAATATTTTTCTGGTGGCGGTGCTGGGCCGGATTATCTCTCTCTTTTTTAAGACTCCTGCTCCAGGGCTGATCCTTGAAATTCCTTCTTTGAAATTTCCATCATTAAAAGGTGTGATCAGGAAAACTTACCTCCAGTTGAAATCCTTTTTAAAATTTGCCTGGCCTATTTTGATTGTGGGAAGCATTGCCTTGGGCCTCTTGCAATTCCTGGGTTTTGATAAGACTGTTAATCTTATCCTTTCTCCTCTGGTTGAAAAAGGACTCGGTTTGCCTCAGGAACTCGGAGTGACTCTGATTTTTGGTTTTTTAAGGAAAGAACTTTCATTGATTATGATGCTCCAGGCTTTGGGAACCAGCTACTCTGATTTATTGACTGTCGTTTCTAAAGAACAGATCATTATTTTTACGGTGTTTATCAGTTTCTTTATACCCTGTCTTTCAACTTTTGCCATCCTGTGGAAAGAGGTAGGAAAGGCCGTGGCTTTTATATCTGCTGCCTTGAACACTGGGGTGGCTATTCTCTTAAGCTTAGCTGCTCGGCTGATTCTGCGTTGGTAGAAAAACACCAGTATTCCCGTTGTCAATTTTAGATAGCTGGGGATTTTTTTGTTCACAAATTTTTTCCCTATGTTCAAATTTTTTTCTTAATGTTTAATTTTTGTACATAAAAATCTTATCTCGATAATCAGCCTAGGAGCTTCTCGGATATAACTTCTTATTTTTCAATAAGATTAATTTGCCAAAGAAACTTGGCATGTATTTTGCCTATTAATTGATGTGATAGCGGGAAAAAGGAAAGGCGAAAAAGGACCTTTCGTATCGCAAAGATTCAGCCGAGTCAAGGTTTAAAAAAGCGGGCAGCGGGGAAAGAATGCTTAAAGCAATTCATGATTTGCAGCGCAGAGGAAATCTAGGGAAAATACTGTATTCTATGGTCAGAGTCATGGTTGTGTTTTTTGGAGTCACCATGACTGGTCAGGCTTTGGATGTCATATTTCAAGCCAAGGTTGTCTATGCAGAAGAAAATACGCGGCATGTCCTATCTAAACGAGGAATGCTCAAATTCCGGAACTCGTATGACTTAAAAATCCGTGAGTCTTTAAAATTACAAAAGGATTTTGGCAATCCTGTTTCTGCCTTACAGACTCTGGACAGTCTATTCGAGGCAATAAAAAAGAAGATCACACCTAGACCTCAATACAATAAAGAAGAGGCGATTAGAGCCCTGAAAACAATAGGCGATGTTTTGAAAGAAGAAGGAAAATTTGAATACGGAAGGAATAACCTCTTGATAGAAGGATTGGAGAAACAAAAGAATGGAAAGAGATTTATTGATTGCGATGATTATTCCTCTATTTATCTTTTTGCTGGTGAACGCTTGGGTTTATCTATTGTACCCGTTTATGCTCCCAAACATGTCTTCTTAAGATGCAGGTCGAATGATAGTAGGGGTTTTTATTGGGAGCCCACTTTAGCCTCTGAAAAGGATTTTTATTTTTATAAAGCCTGGTTGAATATAACAGAAGACAGTGGTTATCCAAAGATATTGAATGAAAAAGAATTTGAGGCCATCCAATTGAGCAATCTGGGAGTAGCTTGGTATGAAAAGGGTGATTACGAGAAAGCAATAAAATATTATATGAAAGCAGTTGAGCTCAACCCTGATTTTTTCGAAGCTTACAATAATCTAGGAGTCTCCTACGCCAAGCAAGGCAACTATAGCCAAGCTATCAAATGTTATAAGAAGGCAACAAAAAAAGAGCTCAATTATGCCACGCCTTTTAGTAACCTGGGTGTTGCGTTTTATAGATTGGGCTATTTAGACAGAGCCATTAAATATTTTGAGAAAGCCATTGAAGTAGATCCAAATTATAAAAGAGCTTATCATTATAAAGTCGTTGTTTTACTGAAAAAAGGCGACCGTAAGAAAGCTCTTAAGTTCTTAAGAAAAATCCGCAAATTAAAGTCAGGAGATTAGAGATCACTCCTCTTCCTCTAGGATGACCACTGCTGCTGCATAATCAGCCAAGTGAGAAACGGAAACATGAACATGCCTGAAAGAATACCTTTCTTTGGCTTTGATGTTCAGCTGAGGTTTTCCTGAATTAAGGTTCACCATATCCACATCTGTCCATTTAATCCTTTTTCCTAGGGCTTTGAAGAGGGCTTCTTTAGATGCAAAGCGGGCAGCCAAATGTTGATACTTATTCTTTTTCCCTTGGCAGTAGGTGATTTCTTGAGGAGTAAAGATCCGTTGCAAGAAACGAGGATCTTTCTCCGCTGAATTTCTTATTCTCCCCACTTCAATGATATCGATTCCTACGCCTTTTATCATGAAGTTTCTCCTATAGGGCAAACTTTTAGTTCTCTGAGGAATATAAACCCTCTACTTTTCTCGATTCTCTTCATGTTTCTGTTTCTTGTGTCTCTGTATTGGCTCGTTCCTTAAGGGCTTCGGCAGCTTTAGCGCCAGCAATTCTGGCTAAATCTTCAAGAGGAGCCTTCCTGATTTCTCTAATGCTTTTATATTTGGTCAAGAGGATTTTTCTCTTCTTCTCACCTACACCCGCAATTCCATCGAGGAGCGATGAAAAGCTTCTTTTTTTTCTCCTCTGGCGGTGAAAAGCAATGGCAAAACGGTGAGCCTCGTCCCTAATATTCTGGATGAGTTTCAGAGCCGAAGAAGTCCTGTCCAGCCTGAGGCCCTCTTTCCTGGAGGGAGTATAAAGGATTTCTTCTCTTTTAGCCAGAGATACTACGGGGATGTTGTCGACTCCTAATCCTTGTAGGGCCAGCCTGGCTGCACTGAGCTGCCCTTTTCCTCCGTCCACGAGGATCAATTCGGGAAGGTTCTTTTGTTCCCTGAGGACTCTTTCATACCTTCTGCGAATGACTTCTTGGAGGCTGGCCACATCATTCGGTCCAGTGACGGTTTTGATTTTATATTTTCTGTAATCACTTTTTTTAGGCTGTCCGTTTTCGAAGACGACCAGCGATCCTACAGATTCTTCACCACTGAGGTTAGAAATATCAAACCCTTCGATTCGCCTGGGAAGAGATTCCAGGCTGAGTATATTTTTTATTTCTTCTAGAGGAGAGAATTTTTTTTCTTTTTTTTGAAGCAAAAATTCAGCATTCTTGTTAGCAAGTTCTACCAATTTTTTATTTTTTCCTCGAAACGGAACTGTTATTTCAATTTTTTTCTGAACCCCTGCCATGAGCACCTTAGACAGGGCCTCTTTTTCTGCTGGAACGAAGGGCAAGAGAATCTTGGCTGGTTTTTCTTCACGGCCTTCATAGAATTTAGTCAGGAAGGATGACAATATATTCTTATCAGGGATACTCGTTTTCTCTTGAAACATCAATTCTTCTGATTCGATGACTTTTCCTCTTCTCATCAGAAAGATATAAAAGGCCGCCCTTTCCTGGTCTCTGGAGAAACCGAAAATATCCAGGTCTTCCTGCCTGACTGAAATGAGCTTTGGCTTTTCTTTGATTTGCTCAATGGCGCGAATGGTGTCTCTCCAGTGGGCAGCTTGTTCGAATTCTTGCCCAGCTGCAGCTTTCCTCATTTTGTTCTTCAAGATTTTCAATAATTCCTGGACGTGTCCCTCCAGAAAAAGAAGGGCATGTTTAACATTTTCTTGGTATTCGTCTTCTGAGATGTAATCAAGACAAGGCGCTGAGCAGAGTTTTAGATCATACTCAAGACAGGGCCTCTTCCTTTTACCTGGAACATCTTCTGTACAGGCTCTGATACCAAAGTGTTTGTTGATGAGGTGAATGGTGGTTCTAGCCTGATGCGCAGGAGAGAATGGGCCGAAATATCTGGCACCGTCTGGCTCTACTCTTCGAGTCAGGTATATTCCAGGAAATCTTTCCTGAGCAGTGAGCTTCAGGTATGGGAAGCTCTTATCGTCTTTGAGTTTGAGGTTGAATTTAGGCTGGTATCTTCGCACGAAATTGTTTTCCAGAAAGGCCGCTTCTCTCTCAGAATCCGTGAGGATGAATTCAACATCTGCTGTTTCGGCAAGAATGTTCGAGATTTTGGGATCAGAGGTCGCCTGCAAATATGATTTCACTCTCTCTTTTAAAGAGCGGGCCTTTCCAATATAAATGGTTTCCTTTTCTTTATTCTTAAAAAAGTAGATCCCTGGTTTCCGCGGAAGGAGATCGATCTTCTTTTTTAAATTGCCGGCCATTTTCAATCTGCTCCTGATTCTAGAGACAGCTCTAGTTCCATCTTTTTCAATTTTTTCAGCTCATCCCTTAGCCTGGCTGCTTTCTCGAATTCCAGGTTGCGGGATGCTTCCCTCATGAGTTTCTCCAGTTGCTCGATCTTTTCTTTCCTCTTTTGTGGAGAGAGATAGATTTCTCTTTCCTCGGATATCTCTGGATAGTTGAAGTAATCCCTTTCGTAAATGCTGGTTAATACTTCGTCTATTCTTTTTTTTATGGATTGAGGAGTAATTTTATTATATTGGTTGTACTCCTCTTGAATTTGCCTGCGCCTCTTCGTTTCCGCCATGGCTTTTGTCATGGAGTCGGTCATAGCGTCTGCATAGAGAATAACATATCCTGAGACGTTCCTGGCTGCCCGGCCAAAGGTTTGAATGAGAGAGCTTGTCGAGCGGAGAAAGCCCTCCTTATCGGCATCGAGAATGGCGACTAATGAAACTTCTGGCAGGTCTAGTCCTTCCCGCAATAGATTGATCCCGATGAGGGCATCAAATTTCCCTTTCCTGAGGTCTCTTAAGATTTTCACTCTTTCCAGAGTGTCAATTTCAGAGTGAAGATATCCTACGCGAAGCCCGAGCTCATGGTAATAGCGGGTAAGGTCTTCAGCCATTCTTTTTGTAAGAGTTGTGACTAAAGTCCTCTCGCTTTTCTCACTCCTCTTCACGATCTCAGCCATCAGATCTTCGATTTGACCCTTTATCGGCCTGACCTCAACTTCCGGGTCTGTAAGACCTGTCGGTCTTATAATCTGTTCCACGACTTTTTTAGTCTTTTTTAGCTCGTAAGGTCCAGGGGTGGCTGAAACGTACAGGGCTTGATTCAGGCGACTTTCAAATTCTTCAAAATTTAAGGGGCGGTTATCCAAGGCTGAAGGCAAGCGGAAGCCGTGTTCAATCAGAGTCAATTTGCGCGAACGGTCTCCGTGATACATCCCGCTGATTTGGGGGATAGTGACATGGGATTCATCAATGATCGTTAAAAAATCAGATGGGAAATAATCGAGGAGAGTATAAGGAGGTTCTCCGGGTTGGCGAAGACTGAGATAGAGCGAATAATTCTCTATACCAGGACACCAGCCAAATTCCCTCAGCATTTCCAGATCAAAAAGAGTCCTCTCTTCTATTCTTTCCGCTTCGATCAAATGGCCTTGTTTTTTAAAGAAGGTGATCCTTTCCTCCAGCTCCTTTTCAATACTCTGAACCGCCTGGTCAAGGACATCTTGAGGAGTGGAGAAAAAGGTTCGGGGATAGATCATGATACTATCGAAAGTATCTAAAGTCTTACCCAGGAGGGGGTCTATCGAAGATATTTTTTTTAACTTGTTTTCATCAAGCTCAAGACGGAAAGCAAAGTCTTCGTAAGCAGGAAAAACCTCGATGACATCTCCCCGCACTCTGAAAGTTCCTCTTTGGAAGTCATCTTCCTGTCGTTGATATTGGATGTCCACTAAATTTTTAAGAATTTTCTTTCTCGGCATAGTTTGATTTTTATTTAGAGAAAAACTCATAGAATGATAGGTTTGAGGGGAACCTATTCCGTAAATACACGATACAGAAGCCACGATGATGACATCTCTTCTCTGGAAGAGGGAATTGCTAGCGCGGAGCCTAAGACGGTCTATTTCATCATTGATAGTCGCCTCTTTGGCAATATAAGTGTTGGTTGCTGGGAGATAGGCTTCAGGTTGGTAATAATCATAATAGCTGACAAAATATTCCACCGCGTTAGCAGGGAAAAAAAGACGGAATTCTTGATAAAGCTGAGCAGCCAGGGTTTTATTATGGGAGATCACCAACACCGGCCTTTTTGCTTTTTGAATGAGGTTAGCCATAGTGAATGTTTTTCCTGAACCCGTCACTCCCATGAGGACCAGATGTTGGATGTTCCTCTTCAAGTCTTCTGTTAGTTCCTGGATGGCGTTGATCTGATCGCCTTTGGGTTCGAATTCTGATTTGAGCTCGAATTTTCTCATCTTCCCTATTATAGCAGAAAATATAATTGAGGCAGGAACGACCACAGATACAACTTAGCCGCAGGGATAACTCTTAACATGACAAGGTCTATTCTTGAACAGAATCCATCACCTCTGGTTAAAACGAAACGCATATCTTTTGGATGAGAAAGATACAGGAAAAATCATCTCGAAAATCATCTCAAAAGGCTATACAATTACTCAAGATTTAGAATATAATCCTGAGAAATGAGTAGCAATAACAAAGAAAGGAGAAAGAAAAAATGAGAAGGGTATTTGCTTTTGCCGGTTTGATCGCGGTTATCATTTGGGTAAGCTCTTGTGCGCCCACAGCTACAGTGACCTCTTATGGTGGACCCTCTATGGCTGAAGCCCAGGCAGAGCGCTATGATGGGCCCAAGGCCAGGTTGGCAGTCGGAGAATTCGGAGACAAGACGGCCAAAGGTGGTTGGAGCGGTGGTTGGTTAGGAATGTACGGGGTCAGCTTCAAACAAATCGGAGACGGCATGAGGGATATGCTCACCACGGCCTTGTTTCATTCCAATCGCTATATTGTTCTAGAAAGAGAGCAACTGGGTGCTGTACTGGAAGAGCAAGATTTAGGAGCCACGGGAAGAGTCAAGAAGGGAACAGAAGCGCCTATCGGAGAAATTTATGGAGCAGATCTCATCATAACCGCTAACATCACCGAGTTTGAGGGTTCTTCTAGAGGTGTTGGAGGTGGAACAAGAATTCTCGGCGTCACAGTCGGGGGAGGATTTAAAAAGGCTCATATTGCCCTGGATATCAGAGTTATTGATGCCAAGACCTCTCAAATCGTGGCTGCAGCTTCGGTGGAAGGCGAAGCGACTAACATCGCTCTGGGAGGAATCACGAATATTGGAGGGGTTCTTCCTTTAGCTATGGGTGGTTTTTCAAAGACACCTACGGAAAAAGCGATAAGGGTTTGCATCCAGAAAGCTGTGGAATTCATAGTTGGCCAAACTCCAGCTGGCTATTACAGGTATTAGGTCAACTCTAAACACAGTTCCAGAAAAACCTGATCTAATAGTAAGGATTCAGTCTGCCTATAAAGGACCAATCCCCGCAGAGTGGCGAGAAAGCACAAGAAGACATCCAGAGTAGAGTCAAGGTGAAATTATTTAGATGGCTCTTCGGCAGTTGAGAGTTTCTCCGCTGGTTCTTCTTTTTGCTCGTAAAGAGGCTTAGGCTTTTCTTCAGGTAAAGGTATTTTTTCGACACCTTCCTTCATTTTTACGCTGCCCTTGAATTGAGCTCCATCAGCGATCGAAATTCTGGGAGCAAAGATGTCTCCTCTTAATTGACCTTCCTTGGAGATAAACACTTTTCCAGAAGCATAGATATTGCCATCAACCTCTCCGATGATGGTGACATTCTTGACTTGGATATTCGCCTTGACCTTTCCTCCCTGTTCTACCTTCAGGTTGTGGTTCTTTAGATCGATTTTGCCCTGAAATTGTCCTTCAATCACAATGTCTTCTTGGCCGTTAAGCTCCCCGTTAAAGGAGAGAGAAGCTCCAACCCTCGAAATTTTTTCTGGATCTTTGCTTTCTTGGGAGTCCCTCTTATCTTTCATGTTAGGTTTTAAGAATTTTAACCTCACCTTTTTCCCTTTTCCCTTAAATTTACGCTCAGATTATAAATTGAGACTCGATAGATGTCAACATCTCAAAAACATTTGATAAAATTTCATTTGAAAGCTTAAACCTCGATTAATTTAATGTCTTTATTCTGTTATAATCATAATTCCTGAAGAAATGATCTCTTTTTTCTTCGATAAAACATAAAGCGGATTATTCCGCATGCGGAAAGGCGAGGGTGCGTTGAGGAGGAGAAGAGAAAATGAATAAAAAGAGGAAAAGAGGGACATGAGAAGGCGATTAAACGTATGCCTGATTATCTCCTTAATTTTATTCCTCGGTGTGTTGCCCAATTGCCAGGATAGAAACAAAGACCAAAGCAGGATCGAAGCTTCCGGCGTCATAGAAGCCGTAGAAACGGAAATAAAGTCTCAGATCCAAGGTGAGGTCAGACAAATCGCAGTGACAGAAGGGCAATATATCAATAAAGGAGACTTATTGTGCCTTTTGGACAATGAAAAATTGCATATCAGGCTAAACCAGGTAAGAGCTGCCTTAGAGGGCGCAAAGTTGAAGTTAAAGCTTTTTCAAAAAGGCACGAAAAAGGAATTGATAGCTGTGGCCAAGAATCAGTTAGAAAGCGCAGAAGAAGAGCTGGGATTAGCCAAAAAGGACCAAGAACGAATGTCCAAACTTTTCAGCGAGGGTGCCATCTCGCAGATTCAGAAAGAACAGGCTGACTTGAGATTAAAAGTGTCTAAGGATCGGTATGAGAGTGCTCAAGAAAATTATCAGCTTGCGCTTAGAGGAAAGGAAGAAGAAGAAATTGAAATGGTGAGAGCAGAGCTAAAATCTCTTCAAGCCCAAGAGCAGCTTTTGCTCCGGCAAATTCAAGATTCAGAAATCAGATCCCCAATAAACGGATATCTAAACATCAAACATGTTGAGGTCGGAGAACTCGCCCTTCCTGGTGTGACTCTTTTCAGTCTCATTGATTTGACCCAAACGTATGTGAAAACTTATGTGCCAGAAAGGCATATCGGGCGAATAAAAATAGGAGACAGAGTCGAGGTTGTTTCTGATTCTTTTCCGGAAAAGGTTTTCCATGGGGTGATCAATTATATATCCGATAAAGCCGAATTTGCGCCCAAAGATATCCAAACCAAAGAAGAACGGCTCAAGCTCGTGTTCATGATTAAATCTTATCTTGATAATTCTAATAGAGAGTTAAAGCCAGGAATGCCAGTGGATGTGAGGATAATCACGCGGGATTCAGTGTGAACTGCTGGGCGTTGTCTTTAGGTACTGGTCTCAGATTCTAAATCATTCGTTTTTTCTAGGTCGATGAGTGCTATCAAGACTGAGAATTTGACCAAGATATTTGGGCACGTTGAGGCTGTCAAGAGCATAGATCTAGAGGTTGAAAAAGGACAGATTGTTGGCTTGGTCGGACCTGATGGGGCAGGAAAAACGACTTTTCTTCGACTTCTAGCTGGGCTTCTAATGCCTAGTGAAGGTTCTATCATAGTCGATGGGATAGAGGTCATAAAGGCTCCCCTCCGTGTAAAACAAAGAATCGGCTATATGCCCCAACAGTTCAGCCTTTACGGCGATTTGACTGTTTCCGAAAATCTAAAATTCTTTGCCGATCTCTATCGAGTGCCAGAAAGAAAATACGGAGAGAGAAAAGAAGAATTATTGAGTTTTAGTCAACTTGCCCCATTTCAGGGTCGATTAGCACGGAATCTTTCTGGCGGAATGCAGAAGAAACTGGCCTTAGCCTGCAATCTTTTTCATTCTCCAGCTGTTCTCCTTTTGGATGAGCCGACTACAGGGGTTGATCCTGTTTCGAGAAAAGAATTGTGGCAGCTTCTCTATCAATTGAATGATCAAGGAGCCACAATTCTCCTCACCACTCCTTATATGGATGAAGCTCAGAAATGCCACCAGGTAGGCTTAGTTTATGAGGGACGTTTATTGATTTATCAGTCTCCCCAAAGACTCATAGAAGAAATGCCGGGTGAGATCATAGAGCTCATTATTGAGAAAGACATCGATAGAGAAATGCTCCAAAGCATGCCTGGTTTAAAGTATGTTTATCCTTTCGGAGAGACGCTTCATCTTGTATTTATTGAAGGAAAACATGGAGAGCAGGAAGTGAGAAAGCTATCGGAAAAGCATGGGATTGGAATTAAGAGAGTGCAGCGAATAAGGCCCTCATTCGAGGACGTGTTTTTTTCCCTGGTTCAAGAGCAGACTGGGGCTCCTGTTCCTTGAGCGCTACAGGTTCACAGCCAGGAGGAAAGATGTAACCTTTGAATGGAGTACCCTGATAGGAGAGAGGATACCCTCTGAATCCAAATCATGAGTATTTTCGCCATCGAAGTAAAAAATTTGACCAAGAAATTTGGTAATTTCACGGCAGTAGACCACATTTCTTTCGGGGTGAAGAAAGGGGAAATTTTTGGTTTTCTTGGTCCTAACGGAGCAGGAAAATCCACGACTATACGGATGCTATGCGGGATTATAAGACCTAGTTCCGGATCAGGTATTGTGGGGGGATATCAGATAGATACTCAGCCAGAAGAGATTAAAAAGATTATTGGCTATATGTCCCAGAAATTCACCCTTTATCAAGAGCTTACCGTGGAAGAAAACATAGACTTCTATGGAGGAATTCATCAGCTTTCCTCATCCGAGAAGGAAGAAAGGAAAAATTGGGTTGTAAGAATGGCTGGTCTGGAAGGGAAGGAACATTCTCTGACCAGAGAACTCTCAGGAGGTTGGAAACAACGATTATCCTTGGGCTGTGCCATTCTTCATCAGCCTGAGATCTTGTTCTTGGATGAGCCAACAGCGAGTGTGGATCCGGTCTCGAGGCGGGATTTTTGGGAATTGATCTATGATTTATCAGCCAAAGGAACCACAGTCTTTGTCACCTCGCATTACATGGATGAAGTTGAGAGATGCCACCGGATAGCTATCATTTCCACAGGAAGAATAATTGCCTTGGGAACATCTAAAGAATTGAAGGAAGAATTTACTCGTAAAGAATACGCGACTTTGGAAGAAGTCTTTATTGCTGCTGTCAAAAGACAGGCAGAAGGTGTCTCTTTAAAGATATTTTGAATGACCAATTTCAAAGAAGGCAAAGCTTGAGTTAAGCAAAGAATGAAGAGCAGAATATTGCCGCTCATGCGGAAAGAATTCATCCATGTTTTAAGGGATCCACGTAGTCTGTATATAGCTATTGGCCTGCCTTTAGTCCTGCTTATCCTTTTTGGTTACGCGATTACTTTTGACGTAGACCACATTCCCGTGGCCGTCGTTAATCAAGATGATTCTTCTCTGAGTCGGAATTTGATCTCTCGAGTCCAGTCCAGCGAATATTTTGATCTTCGTCATCTCTCGAATGAGTACACCGGACTGGAAAGTCTTCTCGATCACGGAAAAGTTAAGATCATACTGGTAATTCCTGTTCATTTTTATCGAGATCTATCCAAGGGAAAAAATACGCCTCTTCAGATCTTGGTTGATGGAAGTGACAACAACACGGCTCTCATTGCTTTAGGCTACTTGTCGAAGATTATTCAGGATTTTTCATCCCGCATCATTCTGGAAGGATTAAGCGAAAAAGGAAATCTGCTTATAAAAGAAATTCCTCTGATAAGTCAAGAAACAAGAGTCTGGTATAATCCCGGCCTTCGCAGCACGAATTTCATCGTCCCTGGATTGATTGCGGTGGTGATGATGATCCTGGCTGCGATGCTGACTTCGTTGACTATTGCCAGAGAATGGGAAACAGGGACTATGGAGCAGTTGATTGCCACCCCAACAAAACCTTTAGAAATCATCATCGGCAAGCTCACACCCTACTTCCTCTTGGGACTGATCCAAATGAGCTTGGTTGTTTTGATAGGCACACTTTTGTTTAAAGTTCCTCTTAAGGGAAACATATTATTTCTTTTGGTAGTTTCAGGATTATTTCTCGCTTGTGGATTGGGAATAGGGCTTTTCATCTCTACAGGGACCAAATCCCAACAATTGGCTTTCATGTTAGCCATTGTCTTGACGATGTTGCCTTCTTTCCTTCTCTCAGGATTCCTTTTTCCCATCTCGAGTATGCCCAAGATCATTCAGTTTTTTTCCTACTTGGTCCCAGCCAGATATTTTCTGGTCATTCTAAGAGGTATCTTTCTTAAAGGAAATGGCCTGTCAGTTCTCTGGCCTGAAGTTTTATTCCTTCTTGTCTTTGGCTCAATAATCATTCTGGTCTGCACAAGACGATTAAAGATGAGCTTGGAATGAAATGAAAACAATCGTTCATATCATCAGAAAAGAATTCATCCAGACCTTCCGGGATAAGAGAATGCTCGGACCGCTCTTTATAGCCCCAGTCCTCCAATTGATTCTGTTCGGCTTTGCAGTGACCACAGATATAAAAAACATCTCACTAGCAGTATTGGATTTCGACCGGACCCCGGAAAGTCGAAGCCTCGTTTTATCTTTCAGTCAACACGAATATTTTAAGCTGAACTTTCAAGCCAACAACTATAATGATATCGATAATCTGGTTCAAAAAGGAAAAATACAAGCCGCAGTAGTTATCCCTGGAAAGTTCGAGAACAACCTGAAGAAAGTGAAAAAGACTTCTCTCCAGGTCATTGTTGATGGGACAGATGCCAATACAGCAACGATTATCATAGGTTATATCTCTAAGCTGATCGGGACGTATTCCGAAAAAATTTTTGCGGAGGTGATGGAGAGAAAACCTTCGGGAATTCCGATCCCTCAGCCCAGAGTTTGGTACAATCCTGATCTGAGAAGCTCAGTCTATATGGTACCCGGAGTTATTTGCCTGATTCTTCTCCTCACTACTCTTATCCTGACCTCTATGGCCATAACCAAAGAAAGGGAGATGGGGACCTTAGAGCAATTGATCGTTTCACCCATAAAGCCCTGGGAGTTAATCCTGGGCAAGACAATCCCTTTTATCATAGTGGGTTTGCTTGATGTTGTCTTAATCATTATCGCGGGAAAGCTGATTTTTGATCTTCCCATAAGGGGAAACCTTCTCTTTCTCTTTGGAGTTTGCTTTATCTTTATTCTCACTACCTTGAGTCTAGGCCTTTTCATTTCCACCATTTCTCGCACTCAACAGCAGGCCATGATGACTGCAGTTGTCTTCATGATGCCGGCCATGCTTCTCTCCGGTATTTTTTCTCCGGTAGAGAGCATGCCTAAAATCATCCAGTACATCACCATCCTAAATCCTTTAAAATATTTTGCCAAAGCTGTTCGAGGGATACTCTTGAAAGGGAACGATTTCTGGATACTTTGGCCTCAGGTTCTAGCCCTGGTTATCTTTGGAGTAGCCGCCATCATTCTGAGCTCTCTTCGGTTTAAAAAACATCTCGAGTAAAGTCAAAAGTTCATGATCTTCCCCCCTATTTAGCTTCTTCCTTTTGACCTGTCTGCTAAAATTTTAACAAAATCTTAACAAAATCTTGACAACTTCTTAACAACTTTTGATTTGCAGAGAGCTAGATTGTCTACGGAAAAAGGATGAAAGGGAAGAAGAATAATCTGATTTCCTTATGTCGGTACGGGATTGGAAGTTACGATGCAGAGAGAGTTTGTTCAAGCTGAGGAAGAGGAATAGGGAGAGATTTATATTGAAACTTGACAAAGATTCCTCAAGTTATATATTCTCACCAAGTAAGAGCCGTAGCCCCAGAATCTCGTTAGCAAAAGGATTTGTTGTTTGCAAAAAACAAGAAGATATTATTCTCTAAAGCTATTGTAATAACGGTATGCATAGAGGAAAGAAGTCAATGCTTTGAAAATGAAAAAAAGGAGGTGATGCTTGGGAAATCAAACTCAGGAGATTAAAATCAAAAAATTGCCTTAAAAAAGGAGTAATAGCAAATGAAAAAAACATTTATTTCAGTATTGACAATCTTTATCGGACTGGCCCTGGTCTCTTCCATAGCCTTTCCCTGGGGTTCAGCCACTCATGCTTACATTGCTGATCACCTTGGCCAAGTTGGATTATTAAATCTATACGAAATCTATGGTGCAATGGTACCTGATATGTTCAATTATGCTTTTGATCTTCCTCCGGCTGTGCAACTATTTTTACATGATCTCACTCATGGTCAGCCCAATGATGAATCATTCATGGCAGTATGGAACTATGGATCAACGATGGACGAGAAATCCGTTGGTTATGGATTTGTTTGTCATAATGATGTTTGGGCGGCAGATTATACGGCTCATCATCAAGCGAGCAAAAAAAAGAAAAAAGAGGGATATGTCATCTTTAAGGCGCAAAAATTGAATAAAAAACTAAGAACTCATCCTGAATATGGAGAATTGTACAGATCTTTGGGATTACCAGATGAAGTTGCAGAGGAAGTTTGCCACAATCTTGTAGAGACTGCAGGAGATATCTTAATAAAGAGGGAAGATCCTCAAATAGGACAAAAAGTTATGGATTCTGCATTCATACGACCAGCTTGGTGTGTAAATTTTTTAGTGGATGCTTATGGATTATCTGGTTCTATGTATGCAATTATCTTCGGATTAGTGGAACCTGAGTTTAGAAGTAATATGCTCGGGTATGGCTGGGTGCTTCTTAACCTTAATGAAGAGGCAGCAATATCTGCGTTAGGAGCACAATTAGCAAATCTGGCTGTAATATATCTTGCTACAAAGGGAATTACTATTGATCTAGAAGATGCAATGATTCTTGCAGATGTGGGCTTACGAGAAGCTATGAAATTATGCATGAATGATTATATGAAAGAAATAGACTCCACGATCGATTTTGTTGATGAAGAGCTTGTTGATCATGAGATCAATTATTAATATTAGGTTATAAACATTAGCATTTTAAAGACGAATTAAGAAAATATTCAATGATCAAATTCTCTAATTTCTTGGTAATGAAGAGAAGTTACAGAGGTTCAAGTCATCATTTCTGTTGAAGTTTAGGCGCATAATTTTGCAGAGATTTTCAGCAATTCTAGGTGTGATCTTTAGTATTTAAAGTTTCTATCTAAAGAGGAATCTTCTCCAATTTTCTAATTTGACTTTTTTTACAGTAGTCATTACTCTATGGCCAAACAAATTCGGGAATAATTTGCTATGAAATGCCCTGAATGCCAATCTGAGAATCCGGCTGAGGCGCGGTTTTGCAGCAACTGCGCAGCGCCGCTTCCTCCTTCAGAGAAAGCCCCCTCTCCTCATACAAAAACTCTTCAAGTTCCTAGCAAGGAACTAACAAGAGGAACGATCTTTGCCTCCAGGTACGAGATCATAGAAGAGCTAGGAAAGGGCGGCATGGGCAGAGTTTATCGCGTTCTGGACAAGAATGTAGAAGAAGAGGTGGCTCTGAAGTTCTTGAATGCTGAGATCGCTGCTGACGGAAAAACGATCGAGCGCTTCCGGAACGAGCTGAAACTTGCCCGCAAGGTTATTCACAAGAATGTCTGTCGGATGTACGACCTCAGTATCGCCGAGGGTACCCACTACATTACCATGGAGTACGTGCTGGGCGAGGATTTAAAGAGCACTATGAAAAGAGTGGGGCCCCTTGGTGCAGGGAAAGCTGTTTCCATAGCCAAGCAGATAGGGGAAGGTTTGGTTGAAGCCCATAAATTAGGCATTGTTCACCGGGACCTGAAACCGCAGAATATCATGATCGATAAGGAAGGAAACGCACGGATCATGGATTTTGGGATAGCCCGCTCTCTAAAGGCCAAGGGTGTCACTGGTGAAGGAGTGATCATTGGAACGCCCGAGTACATGTCTCCAGAGCAGGCCGAAGGGAAAGAGGTCGACCCGCGATCTGATATCTATTCCTTGGGAGTCATTTTATTCGAGATGGTAACGGGTCGGGTGCCGTTTGAAGGAGATACTCCTTTGAGCATCGTCCTGAAGCACAAGACCGAGAAAGTGCAGGATCCCAGAAAACTGAATGTCCAGGTGAAAGAAAACCTAAGCCGTTTGATACTGAAATGCATGGAAAAGGGAAAGGAAAACAGATACCAGACTGCGGATGAGTTCCTTCATGATTTAAGTGGAATCGAGAAAGAAATTCCCTCCACAGAGAAAATCGTTCCGGAGAGAAAGATCAGAGCTAAAGCTCCAAGAAAACTTCCTCAATCTCTTTTAATTCCTGGAGCCATTCTTATGGCGGCGGCAATCATAGTTGCCGGTTATTTTTTCTTTACCGGAGTCGGCAAAAAAGAAAAACCTGAACCAGAAATAATTCCCGAAGCAAAATGGAATAATTCAATTGCTGTCCTGCCCTTCAGGGATTTCAGTCCCCAAAAAGACCAGGAATACTTCTGCGATGGGATG
>JABAOF010001645.1_pt4 | contig 60991 bp, 61 predicted proteins | sample 7062171 | NCBI WGS metagenome assembly JABAOF01 (sample SAMN14538628, study PRJNA623070) | marine sediment metagenome | biome: marine biome [ENVO:00000428]; feature: marine pelagic biome [ENVO:01000023]; material: deep marine sediment [ENVO:00002113] | place: India: Gulf of Khambhat ...
AGATCCGGATTGAGTTCGCTGATAGCCGATGTGTAGGCGCGCGCCAAGGCGTGATTGTTCACTCCGAGCTCAAAGTTTTCAACTAGCTTGATCATGCGATCCGAGCCCTTGGCAGATGCCGTGAATAAGACGCCATCTATATCTTCAACACTTGGTCCCAGAACTGTGACCTCTCCCCCCTCACGCTCCTTTAAGATGATGGCTTGTTCAAGGGCGTGCTCATCCGGTTCATTGATAATCAGACGCATGAACGTCGTATCTAGCGTCTTTCCGCTCTCGTCGATCTCAAGTTCCTCGACGAGATCTGGCACAAGCTTGATCAAAACTACAATGTTCATCGCTTCACTCCTCAAGGCCCATAGCTTCAGCAAGAAGTTCGGCAATATCCTTCACGATAAGTCCCCCAGCACCTGGGACGGTCTTGGTCGCGTCATCGAAGCGCGGTGCCTCATACGGACAGGCCACAGCCAGAATATGGGCCCTGCCATTTTCGGCACCGTTGCCTTTTTCTCCAACAGCGGAGACGGCCTCACGTACACGCCATTCTGAGATCCTGACTTTGGCTTTCTCCCACTGAAAGCCATCTAGCCACATCCCGCCTCCACCGCCACCGCAACACAAACTGTTCTCGCGATGGTGAGACATCTCCACCAGCTCAACGCCGGGGATGGCTTGTAATAGCTGGCGGGGTTCTTCATATACCCCGTTGACACGACCTAGATAGCAGGCATCATGGTAGGTGATCGTGGCTTCAATTGAGTTTTTCATCAGCGCCCCGATCTGATCGAGACGCTCCGCAAGGAATTGGGTGTAATGTCGCACTGGGAACGAAATCTCCAGGTTGGGATATTCATTCTTCAAGGCGTTAAACGCGTGGGGATCGGTGGTGATGATCTCGTTGAATTGGTACTTTTGGAGCGCCTGCGCATTCATCTCGGCTAGCATCTCAAACAAGCCGATCTCGCCGGCCAACCGAAGGGAGTCACCATCACTCACCTCCTCGGGACCCAGGATACCGAAGTCCACGTCCAGGGTGTTGAGGATCTTTGCCATCGCCCGAGCAGACGGCATGACCCGAATGTGATAGGAGGCATAGTCGCCGACAAACCACAGCACGTCGACCTTTCGATTGGTTTTGGCCATGAGAGCAACTTTGGGCTCTAAACCAATTGCCCATTCAGCTCGCTTCCGCGGGGACTCGCCCATTGGATTTTTATACCGCTCGGCTTTAACTAGCGCATCCTGAAGCTCGGGAGGGACATTGCCGGCCAGGATCATCTCCTCTTTGACCTGCGTCGTCAAGCCTGCGGTTACCGGGATTTTTACGGGACACACCTGGGTGCAGGCATAGCATGAGACACACATCCAGGCTGTGTCGGCATCCATCAGATCCTCAAACATGCCAGCTCGTAAAGCCGCGATCATTCCGTGCGGCGGAAACTTCATCAAGTATCCGAAGGGGCAGGCACCGCTACATGCCCCACATTGAAGGCATAATTTGATACGCTCGCCATCAGGAGTTGCTTCGATTACTTGTTGGAGAAATTCAGTAGAGGCATCGATCGTTGGCGTTCCAATCATCGTCCACCTCGTGGTCGAAATAAAAGACCTCACGTAATCATTTAGGCGCGAGGCTCGTGCGCTATCTACGTGAGACTCATCCAAAACCCTCGACCGACATTCCTTGTTGTCGGCATTTTTCGTTGCAGGTGAATTGTCGATATGACCTATCCTACAGTATGTGAAATTTCACACAAATGCGAAGTGACAGAGAGCACATGTTCGACCGATTATCGTCCTCATCCCCGCCATGTTTTTTTATTAGTGAAATATGTAACGAATTGTACTCAATGCGGGTCAGAATGCAAGTATGTGTTGGTTGACTGGAATGATTGTGAAAAATGTCGCTTGCATTTAACCTTAAGTCCGTGCAAACTAATTGGTATTCCGCTTCACAACCGCTGTGCACAAACGTCGCTCATAGGAGGATAAATCATGGTACTTAAGCCCAAGAGACCCGTTCCGTCAGACATTGAGATCGCACAGGAGGTAGATCTTCGTCCGATACTTGAAATCGCTGAGAAAGTTGGCCTCTCGGAAGATGATCTGGATTTGTACGGCAAGTTCAAGGCCAAGGTCCATCTTGACGTTCTCGACAAGCTCGCAGATCGTCCGCAAGGCAAGTACATCGATGTTACCGCCATTACGCCGACGCCATTGGGGGAGGGGAAGACGACCACAACACTGGGGCTTACCCAGGCGATGGGCACCCATCTCGGTAAAAACGTTATTTGCTGCATCCGCCAACCTAGCATGGGTCCAACATTCAACATCAAAGGCGGAGCGGCAGGTGGGGGATATAGCCAGATTATTCCCATGGAGGATTTCAACCTCCATCTGACGGGCGACATTCATGCTATTAGTGTGTCGCACAACCTGGTGGCGGCGGCGATCGATACGCGCATGTATCACGAGTCGCGCCAGTCCGATGAGGGTTTGTACCGACGTTTGGTACCGGAGAAAGACGGTGTACGCGAGTTCCTTCCAACGCAATTACGCCGCCTCAAGAAACTCGGAATCAAGAAAAACGATCCGAGCAAATTGAGCACCGAGGAGATTGCTCGCTTTGCACGTCTGGATATCGATCCAGAGACGATCACCTGGAACCGAGTCGTCGACGTTTGTGACCGCAGTTTACGCAGTATTCAGGTTGGCTTCAACGACGACAAATTGCGCGATGGTTCCCCCAGCCCGATCTTCCCGCGTGCCACCGGCGTCGATATCACCGTTGCTTCGGAATTGATGGCTATCTTAGCACTGGCAAACAACCTGCAAGACCTGCGGGACCGTGTAGGCAGGGTAGTGATTGGTCTGGATAAGCGTGGCGAACCCGTCAATCTGGAAGACATTGGAGTTGCGGGAGCGGTGACGGTCTTGTTGAGAGACGCGCTCATGCCAAATTTGATGCAGACCCTCGAGAGCCAACCGGCGTTCGTGCATGCGGGCCCGTTCGCAAACATCGCCCATGGGAACTCATCCATCATCGCCGATCAAATCGCCCTCAAACTTGGCGACTATGTCGTCACGGAGAGCGGCTTTGGCGCCGACATCGGTATGGAAAAGTTCTTTAACATCAAATGCCGTTATTCTGGCTTGATCCCCAACTGCGTGGTATTGGTTGCGACAGTGCGTGCTCTCAAGATGCACGGCGGTGGCCCGAAGGTCACTCCAGGGGCTCCCTTGGATCCGGCCTATACCGCAGAGAATCTCGAGTTGCTCGAAGCCGGTTTACCGAATCTTGGCGTGCACATCAAGAACGCGATGCGCTTCGGTATTCCGGTCGTCGTGGCCGTCAATAGCTTCAAGGACGATACGGATGCCGAAATAGAGATGGTGAGGAAGTATTCTGAGGAGCAAGGTGCGTTCGCTGCTGTAAAAAGCACGCACTGGGCTGACGGTGGAACAGGAGCCAAAGCGCTCGCGCAAGCCGTAGTGGAGGCCTGTGAACAACCAAGTGACTTCGAATTTCTCTATCCGCTCGATTGGTCGATCAAGCAAAAGATCGAGCATATTTGCGATGTGATTTACGGAGCGGACGGCGTGACTTACGAGCCATTAGCTGAGGAGCAGATCGCGGCGTATGAAAAAGCCGGCTTCGGTAATCTGCCGATGTGTATGGCAAAAACGCATCTGAGTTTGAGCCACGATCCCACGTTGAAGGGTGTGCCTACCGGGTATACGATCCCCATCCGTGAGGTCCGTGCAAGCGTGGGGGCGGGCTTTATCTACCCCTTGTTAGGCAAGATGAGCACGATGCCTGGACTTTCCACCTATCCAGCTTATATGGCGATCGACCTGGATTTGGATAGTGGGAAGATTATCGGTTTGTTCTAAAGGGTAGAATCTCGAACCCGAAAACTTCCCGGAAGCTCGAAGCTTCCGGGAAGTTATGATTTAACCCGACCACAGGCGTAAAACGTGGGAACGTATAGGATACGACTTCCATCGTGCCAGGCTTGTCTTTCCAATTCACGGAAAGCATCCAGTTCGGTGCTGGTATGGCACTGTATGAGATCCTGTGTGAGTGTTTGCCATTCCGATTCCCATTCCCCTTCGTATGTCGCACCCCATTCCCCCCCGAGAATGCCAACACGGACGTCTTCAAGCCCCGACTGTGAGAAAAGCGCCCGAAGTTTGCGCCCCATGAGAGGATCACTGCCTTGTGATTTGAGCGCCTCGGTCTGATGTTTTCCCAACTTCGCAAGTTCTGCAGGATAGTCGATCCGCCCACCGTAATCGGGCTCAGCGAGCGCCATCACCCATCCGCTAGGCTTAGTCACACGGACCATCTCGCTTAGCATCCTCGTTGGATCTGAAACCCACATGAACAAGAAATGGCACAGTGTCAGATCAAAGCGAGCGTTTGCAAATGGGAGTACATGGCCATCGCCAACAGAATAATCTGTGCGACGATCGTGCGATCGTGCGAAACGCGTTACGATCGGATCAATGTCGATTCCATAGGTGCGGGCGCCATACGTGCTGCTTATGGCTTCGATGATGACACCTGTTCCAGATCCGATCTCAAGTACTCGGTTGGACCTGAGGATACCGGCAAGCTCGTATAGGCGCGCACGGATGGAGGCCGTCCATCCAGCTTGGGTTTGATAGCGCTGATGCAAATCCTCAAAGTTGGGATGGTGATCCATGTGCCGTGTGTGAATTAATGTTCTGCCGTAAATGACTTCCCTTTACAGGAGCATCGAGAGTTGGATTGCGGAATTCTTGCCGATCTGGCTGCCTACAAGGTGTAAGCGTTATTCTTGGGATTCATTTGTAAACGGACCATATTTCTTCCCAAGGATCGGAGTGCAAGTTACCCAAGATTTCATCGATGCCTTGGGACGGTAAAACATCCCCATCCGGCTCGACGTACAACCACGCACGACCAGCACCGATGGGCGGGGTCTCCAATTCGAGAGCAAGCGGGTTGGTTGTTGAATACGGCGCGGGCAGGTCCCAGATGAGATCCAGACCGATGTCGGCGGCGTATTCCCGCGCACGAACGAGCGTTTCTGCAAGGGCCTTGCTCCTGTCCTCAGCCGAGAGCGACACGGAGCGGATCCCAAGGTCGTGCAGATGTTCGAGCGAAGCCACCGTCTCCTCCTCATTGTCTCTCGCAAGTGTCAGATGCGCGGCAGTGAACACATCGGAGGCGAGAGCATTCCGCAGGCCTCGTTCGCAATCGAAATCAGCAGGAATGAAGGTGACAAGAATATGGTCCAGACCGGCTTGGGCTAACGTGTCGAGATATGAGGCGTCGGATAATCGTCTTCCGTTCGTAAGCAAACCTGTGACCTGGCCGAGCTCCTCGGCGTATGCGATAAGCCGTCCGAGATCCTCGCGCAGTGTTGGCTCGCCCCCAGTGAACGTAACATGTGGAACACCCGCGCGCCAGATCTTGTCCAGAATTCGTTGCCATTCTTCTGTTGAGAGCTCGCGATCGACACGCCGTCGGGCGAGAGGATCCACCGCGCCGCTGGCATCACTGCGATACGTCAAAGCAAGATCGATGCGATATGGCGCGGACGGGGTATCGTCGAGCGGTTCGGCTCGATCTAAGTCTAGGTAGACCACTGGATCGACGTCTGGGTTGGTCGCTAGCGTGAATACCTGCTCGCGGAAATCCCGATGGTCATTGAGTGCGTTTTGTTTGCTCACGCGATACCTTGCGGCAATGGCTTCTGCAGCCTCTTCTTCACTCAGGCCTCTCACAAGTTGCATGGCGTGTTCGGTCGCAGTCGTGTTCAAATGTAAAACGGTCGCCGCGTTGACGATTAAAACCCCCATGCCTTCATCCTCAATGCGTAAATGCAAGCGGTATTGAATTGGAGCCTCGTCAGGGGTCTTCCAATGGAAGATGCCGGGCGCGAGGGGTTTTTGCTGTTCGGTCGAGGGAAACAGACGGGAAAGAAATGACCTCATCGTACGCTCCCTTATTATTCAGACGGCCTAGTCAATGTTTCAGAGAGACCGGTGAATTGAAGTGGTGCCTGTTGGGGTTGATTCAGGAGCGTTAGCGGACAGCCACCACCACATTCCTTCAACATCGCACAGGGTTGGCATGCCTCTGGAATATAACGCCGCTCCCGCAACCAGATTGCGAGTTCGTGGTTCCAAATTGACTCCCACGTGTCGTCGCAGAGATTGCCTAGTTGCTCGTAGTACGATTGGCAGGGGATCACGCCGCCGTCCGGTTCAATACACATGTTATACATTGCGGCCGTGCAAGCCTTCACCCCTAATTCCATTTGAACAGGATCGAAATGACAGTACTGTGTTGGCGTGTACCAGATCAACCGTTGACCATGCTGCTTGGTCTTCTCACGAGCGATTTCCAAGAGAGGGATCAGCCCCGCTTCAGGGATTCCGGTGCCGACTTGCTCTCCACGGCCGGAGTAGATCAAAGCATTACACCCGATCGTCGGAATACCAATGTCGGCAAGGAAGTCAATCGTCTCACCAATCCCGGCCGCGTTCTCGGCTAATAGGGTCGTGTTTGTCATAACGTACAGCCCGGCACCGAGTGCGTTCTGAATTCCGTACACGGTTTGCTGCCATGCCCCCTCGGCACGCACCATAGCGTCGTGGATCGTGGGCTCGGAGGATTCGATGGTTATCTGCACGTGGTCCAGTCCGGCTTCGACCAGGGATTGTATAAAAACCTCATCCTCCAGTCGACGTCCGTTGGTTAGTAGACCCACAATCTGGCCTTTCGAATGCGCGTGGTTGATGAGATCGGGAAGATCATCGCGCAGGGTAGACTCTCCGCCAGTGAAACAAACGTGGGGCACGCCGATCTCCCAGAGGCGATCGATGATGTGCTGCCACGNNTTGGCGTTGCAGCGGTAGGTGAGCGCCAAATCCATGCGGTAGGGGGCGGTCGGCGTCTCTGAGAAGGGTGGAAGCAGATCGAGTTCAAGTTCGCAGACGGGGCATGAGCCTTCCGGATCGATGAGTTGATCGACCATGACCTGCACGCCCGCGAAGTCAGTTCGAGCCAGGTGGGCATCCACTCGATAGCGTTGCCGGATTTTGCCGATGGCTTCCTCATCGGTGAGCCCTTCGAGATACAACCAGGCCATGAAGGTGGCGGTGGGATTGAGATGGAAGGCGCGATTGGCGTTGATCAAGAGCAAACCGCCGTCCTGGTGCACGCGCAGGTGGATTTGGGCTCGCCCATCAGCAGAATGCTTTGTATAGCCATAAAGCCCAGGCTTGAGTCCAGAATTCTTCCTGGAAAATCGAGAAGGGAACGGCAATCTCATCTACCGCCCCCGGCACATGCGCAGGCGCACCCGGCACAAGCACAGGCACATGCACAGGCACAACTCCCGCCACCTCCTGAAGACCAACTGCGGCTGGAGGTAGTGGGTGGGGGAGGTGGGTTGGTGGTCTTGGTGACACCGTTGGTGAAATTGACCACGTTTGAGACCATGTCCTTGGCGGCGTTTTGGACACCGGTGACGATGGAGGCGGCAAACTCGGAACCTGGTAATTTCGGGATTGTGAGACCTCTGCCACTGGGGACACGAGCAGTCGGGGCGGCACCCGTCGTGCTGGGGCGTGGTCCGCCATAGGAAGGTCGGTAAAGCCACCACCAGTGGGGAACAAAAACAGGACCTGTGCGGAACGTGCGTTCCGTGCGATCATCGAAATCACGATCCAGCATCGTCCACTCGAGGCCTTCATCGAAACGCTGGGAGCGAACCTCAGGGGTTTCGGCTTCCTCGACTTGTTGCCAAGCCTTTTCCATGATGGATCGATAGTACTTGCGAGTTTCCTTAAGACTGAAACCCTTCATTTTTTTCTGGACCGCTTTCACCAGCTCGATCATCACTTCTTGCAGGTTGCGCCGGCGTTTGCGAGACGTCTCATCAACCATGGCTTTCAGGAAGGTTTCCTCGTAGGGACGCAGATCCTTCGGTGCCGGGGTCATACGTTCGACCTTGAGTGGGTCTTCCTTGACCACGCGTGCGGCGCCTTTTTTGATCACAGAGAAGAGAATCATCGTCAGCACACGGTCGAGTGGTGTTTCGAGCAGGACGGCAGCCTCGACGGCTGTGAGGCCGCGCTTAATGCCGTGACCTTCGATGGCGATTTTTGGCGGTAAGTAGGCGAGTTTACGTCGGCGCGCGGTGTAGATACCGGCCGCCATTATCAAGACGAAGAAGAGCACGAATCCACCGCAAATGACGACCGGGATCACCAATTCTTCGGGTATGTTCAATTGCTGACCCACGCTCGGCGTGCGGACCGTTCCGGCTGGCACGTACTTCTGGGGGAAAGAGGCGCCGAACTTATATTGCGTATAGCCATTAGCAGAGGTGTTTTGCCAGACATAAACGATCCGTCCGACCGAATCGAAATCGGGATAGGGCTCGTCGTATGGCCATCCACTTGGCGATCTGTGCCAGCGCGGTTCCTCTGGCTGGACGCCTGGTGGTAGGTGAAAGATCATAGTCAAATCTGTTGAGCCGTGGACAAACTGTTTATCAAAAAAGGTTGGGGCAAAAACCGCGCTCGCATACTCACTGTCTTGAGAGTCAATGAAAAGTACATTCTTGATGCCGGAAATGGAGAACTCTAAGACACCCGTGCTTCCCGGTTGTATCGCACTGGCGCCGAATCCTAACTCGACACCGTGTTCAACGTAGGCAGAATGCGCAATATGCAGAATAGCCCGCCCATTAACGTTAGCTTCGGCACTGGAGAGGTTGAAATACTCGTTCGGCAAACCGATGTCTACGAAATCGATCGGAGAGGCGGATGGATCGTTGGTTAACACCATACGGTATTCGAGTCGTAGGGTGCCGTCCGATTGCCACCACGCGTCCACAACCATGCTGTCTAGGCTGAAGGAGTAGTTCTGAGCAGATGCTGGGAGCGTGCTCAAGGAGAAAACCAAGACAAGCACAAGACAGAAGAAATTCAGGAGCCGTCTCATTCTATACTCCTCCCGAACTCGAGAATACGGGATCGTACCAGGGGCAGCGTTACCATTTGGGTTCTTCGGTAAGTTGATAACTTGTTCCGCAATAAGGGCATGAGACCACAGGCGCACCGGCGACCATCTTGACATTGTCGGAGGTCAAAGTCCCACCGCAATTCTTGCAAGTCAATGTCTCGAGTTCGATGTCTCCTGATAGCTCAATCTTTTGAACGAGTTCCAACTGCTCTTTGGCTTTTCGACTCGCAAACCAGATCAAGACAAACCCTCCGCCGATACTCACAACACCGATGATGATCCACAACGCACTCTGGGCACTGGCTCCGGATCCCCATAGGAAGAGAACACCGAAGAAGATCAAGATGGCGGCAGCGATATAAGCAATGGTTCGTCCCGCAGACATGTCGCCTCCCTAAATGCTTCGCTTTACCCAGTCTAGCAAATCCTCCTTCGACACACAATAGACGAAATACATGTCTGGCCATATGTCTGGTAATCGTCATCAAGAATGGAGCAATTGAGCAATCCTGTGATTCGCATATGGTGTTGCGACTTGTGGATCGGTCTTGACGTTGAGCATGCCTACGCTAGAATCCTATCAACCGCGATCTGCGGGATTGATTATCTTCGGCTCTCGATGGGTTTAAATCTACACGTCGGCTATGCAACCCGTCCGCTAGAATGGACTGTGAGAAGAGACATGCCTGAGGCTCCCCCTACACGAACAAACGATGTACTTGTATTAATACCTGCCTGGAATGAGGCGGCGCATATATCTGCGATTGTAGAAGCGGCCGCAGAGTTTCTCCCTGTTCTCGTGGTCGATGATGGATCCGTTGATGAAACCCCGCAGCTCTCAGCCATTGCGGGAGCGACGGTCATCCGGCACGAGGAGAATCTCGGGAAAGGAAGAGCCTTAGTCACGGGATTTCAATGGGGAGTTAAGGAAGGGTATAACGCAATCATCTCTTTAGACGCGGATGGCCAGCATGACCCTGTAGAGATTCCCAATTTCCTCACAGCGTATGAGTCACACGCCGGGGATTTAATCATCGGCCGCCGGGATTTTCGCCAGATGCCCTTTCCAAACGCTTGGGCAAACCCGATAGGCTCCTTTCTACTCTCGCTCGCATTGGGGCAGCGTATTTATGACAATCAAAGCGGTTATCGTCTCTACACTCGCCGGTTATTGGAAGCCTTGGATCTCCAATCATCCGGATTCGAGCTTGAGGTAGAGGTGATCGCACAAGCGATCACCAAGGGCTTTCGCATTGGGTGGGTGAAGATTCGAACCATTTACGGGACCGGGAAAAAGAGTTATTTTCATCCGTGGCATGATTCGATTCGATTTTTCAAAATGGTAGGATACGCCTATCGTAGCCGCAGGGGCAACGGAAAAGAATGAGTTGATTTGAGAAGGATGCATCCATAACGTATTCCTGTGAGATAATTCATTCTCTATTCGGCATGAATTGGTGAATTGATGAGTTTGATATCTTTTCTAAATACTCTTTTGGCACCATTGCTAGGGTTGCTGATCGGCCGTTTGCTAACTCGAGAACAAGCCTATCGTCTTGGTCATTGGATTGCCGACCGTATAGCAGCACGAAAGAACTCTGCGCTAGTGCGAGCGGTACGATCCAACCAGGCCATCGTACGTGGTTTACCTTATGATTCGCCGGAACTTGACGGTGCAATTCGAGAGGTTTTCAGGACCGCTGCCAGGGGATACGCCGATTGGTTTCGTGTCACGACGATCGGTCCTGAGGCAGTGCAATCCAGTATTGAGATAGATCCACAAATGATCGAGGAGATGAAAAGGACTCTCCAAGATGGCAGGGGACTGATGATTGCCGGGGCGCACATGAGCAGCTTTAACATTTTGCTCTTAGCGTTGGGTGTGCGCGGCTACCCCATCCAGGCGCTCTCGCTCGCCAATGTGAAGGGTGGAGTACATGTCGATAACGCAATACGTCGACGGTTTGGACTTTACCTCACGCCCGTTTCTGTTGAGTCTTTGCGAGAGGCGGTTGATCGATTGGAGACAGGCGGAATTGTGATGACCGGTGTCGACCGACCTGGCGTGGGAGGGGAGGAGATGACCTTCTTCGGACGTAGTACGAAGCTTCCGATTGGTCACGCACGCTTGGCCCTGCGTACAAACGCACGGATCTTGGTGGGAAGGACGCGAACCCTCGGGCCGGGTAGATATCTCGTAGAAACCTCGGCGCTCATCGAACCCGTGAGCACTGGAAACCTGCATCGTGACGCCGTTAACCTGGCACAACAAATCCTGACGGTTCTCGAAGATTACATCCGGGCTCAACCGGGGGAGTGGTTGATGTTTTTCCCGGTTTGGTCGCAGGAAATGCCAACACAACCCGAGTAAACATGGAGTGTGATGATCTGACCGATGTCGGAAGAATCCGTTCGTCTACGAATTGAAAAACTTAGGGAAGAAATTCGATATCACAATTACCGGTATCATGTCCAAGATTCCCCTGTCATCAGCGACGCCGAATACGACCGCTTGATGCGGGAGCTTCAGGATCTTGAGGAGAGTCATCCTGAGTTAAAGACACCCGATTCGCCGACTCAGCGAGTGGGTGGCGCACCAGTGGAGGGATTTGTCCGTGTGCCTCATCCTCGTCCGATTCTAAGTCTCAGCAACGCGTTCGAGGCCGACGATGTGCGTGCGTGGTACGAGCGCATCCTCAAATTGGACGAGCGAGTTGCTTCATCGGCGTTCAGCGTGGAACCGAAATTGGATGGTCTCACGGTTGTCTTGCATTATGAAGACGGATCCTTCACGTTGGGAGCCACGCGAGGCGATGGTGACTTCGGGGAAGATATCACAACGAATTTACGCACAGTCCGCAGTCTGCCGCTGCGGATCCCTCTCGTGCCTTATGAAGGCGAAGTACCTCGCAGGCTTGTCGTGCGTGGCGAAGCCTTAATCATGCTCAAGGATTTCGAGGAACTCAATCGGCGTCTCATTGAGGCGGGAGAGAGAACGTATGTAAATCCGCGCAATACCGCTTCTGGCGCGTTGCGTCAACTCGATCCAACCCTCACAGCCTCTCGCCCTATCAACCTGCGTTGTTATGCGGTGCTCGAAGTGGAGGGGCAAGTCCTTGCCTCACAATGGGAGGCGCTCGATTTATTGCGCAAATTGGGATTTCCGGTCGATGAGCACGTTTTTCGTTGCGAGAACATCGACAAAGCCATCGAAGTCTCTGAGCAGATGGCGGAGAAGCGAGCAGATCTCCCCTACGAAGCGGACGGGATGGTGATCAAGGTTGACGATCTCCAACTAGCAGAAGATCTTGGGGTAGTGGGGAAGGACCCCCGAGGCGCCGTTGCTTATAAATTCCCTGCGCAAATCGTCACGACCCGCTTGTTAGAGATTGGTGTCAATGTTGGTCGAACAGGTGTTGTCACGCCCTACGCGATACTGGAGCCGGTAGAGGTAGGGGGCGTAACCGTACGGCAAGCGACCTTGCATAATTTCGATTTCATCAAAGAGAAAGATATTCGCGTAGGAGATCGCGTCCTGCTGAAACGCGCTGGAGATGTCATTCCATATATCATCGGACCCGTAGTTGAGGCGCGCAGCGGAGACGAGAAGGTCTATGAACTGCCGACGAATTGTCCGTCTTGTGATGCACCGTTGGAACGTATACCCGATGAGGTGGCAGTTTACTGTGTGAATGCTGCTTGTCCGGAACAGTTGATCCGCAATCTCGAGCATTTCGTCTATCGCGGGGCGATGGATATCGAAGGAATGGGCATCAAGATTGCCGCATTGCTCGTCGAGCAAGGGTTGGTCTCCGATGTTGCCGATCTATACAACCTCGAACGTGACGCGCTTCTCAATCTGGAAGGTTTCGCGGAGAAAAAAGTCGACAATCTTTTGGCTGCCATCGACGCCTCGCGTCGCCAGCCGCTCTCCCGCCTGATTAATGCGCTTGGCATACGAGGGGTGGGTGAGGTCGTGGCCACAGATCTCGCAAGATATTTTGGTGACATGGATAGCCTTGCTTCCGCTGACCAGGCGTTGTTGGAAAGTATCGAGGGCATTGGTCCTAATATCGCCGCCACGATTATCGAATGGATGAAGAAGCCGTCGAACCGCCAATTGCTGGATAAACTTAAACGGGCCGGTGTGTGGCCGATCGAAGCACTTTCCGATCAACCCGCTAAGCCGCAGACGTTGGCTGGGTTGAGCTTTGTCCTGACAGGGACACTGCCGAACCTGAGTCGTCAGGAAGCTAAAACCGTGATCGAAAACCATGGAGGTAGGGTAAGCGGGAGTGTAAGTAAACGGACTTCGTTTGTGGTTGCAGGAGAAGCAGCGGGCTCAAAGTATCAGCGAGCGCAAGAATTAGACATACCAATCCTCGATGAGGCGGGACTTCGTTCACTGATCGAGGGCAAATGAGCATGGACTAGCGTTAATCCTTTCTCAGGACCGCTTGTGCATCCAACACGTTTCGATGATCCTCTATGTGGGATGCCTGACAGGCCATAAAGAAAATCGTCTCATCTTCAACCCTAAAGGAAGCAAGTCATAATTATGCAGGCCATTCGACTCAAGCAAGGACGAGAGCGATCGGTGCAGCGAAGACATCCCTGGATATACTCGGGCGCTGTCGAGGAAGTGATTGGATATCCTGGCCTGGGTGAGACTGTTGATGTGTTGGACCAAGCTGGGACCTGGTTGGCGAGGGCGGCATATTCACCAAATTCCAACATTCGGGCACGCATCTGGACTTGGAACCCGGAAGAGGCGGTCGATGATCAGTTCTTCGAACGAAAAATCAAGGCTGCAATTCTTTCCCGTATTTCTTTAGCCGAGGATACCGACACGAATGCCTATCGAGAGATTCATGCCGAGTCGGATGGGATCCCGGGAGTGGTACTCGATCGATACAATGAGCAGCGTGTCGTCCAATTGCTCACAGCCGGTGCGGAGGCTTGGCGGGAATCCATCATCTCTGTCCTTGCCCAACTAGGCGATTGTGACGGCATCTATGAGCGGTCGAACGTCGACGTGCGGAAAATGGAAGGACTGCCGCCGAAAACAGGATGTCTATGGGGGAAAGAGCCGGACGCTGAAATGATCATACAGCAACATGGAATGCGATTCTATGTGAACGTTTTGCAGGGTCAGAAAACAGGATTCTACCTCGACCAACGTGAGAATCGACGTCGGGTTCGTTCGCTCGTCCGTGGTCGGGCCGTATTGGATTGCTTTTCCTATACTGGTGGTTTCACGGTCGCTGCGTTGGCAGGAGGTGCGACACACGTGGAGGCTATTGACTCCTCTACAGAAGCACTCATGCTGGCGAAAAAGAACGTAGCGATAAACGAGTTGGCACTCGATCAATGCGAATGGATCCAGGGGGACGTCTTCACGGAACTGCGAAAGCTGCGCGATCGCGACAAACGCTTCGACGCCGTGGTGTTGGATCCACCCCGCTTCGCACCAACCGCCTCTCAAGCGCAAAAAGCGGCGCGCGGGTATAAAGATATTAATTTACTGGCGTTTAAACTTTTACGACCCGGCGGGCTACTTTTCACTTTTTCGTGTTCGGGTGGTGTGGGATTTCCTCTGTTCGAGAAAATCGTCGCTGGAGCTGCTCTCGATGCTGGTGTGGAGGTAAGGATCATCGGATGGTTCAACCAGCCCTCCGATCATCCCGTGGGGATACAATTCCCCGAAGGACGATATTTAAAAGGACTTACTTGTCTTGTCGGTTGATTGCATCGGTTACAATGGGATAACCCACATTCCAGTTCTGCTATTTTGATCTGGGCTGATTTCTCACGCTCGCTGTACGCTTAAGGAGGACAGACGATGCTCCCACTTCGTGATCTGAATCCTACGCGACGATTTCCGATTCTCACGTACGCTTTGATCGCCGTGAATGTACTTGTTTTCTTCTGGCAACAGACTTTTTCCGCGCGAGAACTACAATCTTTATTTCTAGATCTTTCGGTTGTTCCAGCCAAGGTCGTGCAATCTCCGATATCCTTGGAGACATTTCTCGATATCTTACGCAGCATGTTCTTTCACGGAGGCTGGCTACACCTGCTCAGCAACATGTTGTATCTCTGGCTTTTTGGGGATAACGTTGAAGATCGCTTGGGAAAAATCCTGTTTCTGTTCCTGTATTTCTTTAGCGGATTCGCGGCTGCAATGGCGCAAGTCATTGTGGGTCCGACATCACAAATCCCACTCGTTGGCGCCAGCGGAGCGATCGCAGGTGTGTTAGGAAGCTATTTACTCCTCTTCCCGGGAGTGCGAGTACGGGGAATAATCATACTGGGGTTGTGGTCACGATTTACAGAATGGCCGGCATGGTCTGTATTAGGGTTATGGTTCGTGTTGCAATTGTTCAACGGTTTCCTTTCTCTCGGTGTGAACACGGGGGCGATTGGCGGTGTCGCTTTCTTCGCCCATATAGGTGGTTTCGTGGTCGGAGCCGCCCTGACGGGAATCCTAAATTTGCTAATGCCACAGCCGCCAGTGCAAGACCGGCGTGAATTGCTCTATCAACGTACGAATCGGTACAGGTATTGACCGTGGTTCTCATCCACACGCTTCCTTTGGGCTTCACGCAAGCTTACCTGCTAGAATTCGACGCAGGCATGATCTTGGTCGACGCGGGTGTGCCAGGTAGTAAGAATCGCATCCTGGCGAAAATGGCGGCGATAAACCGAGAAGATCTGCGCTTGATTCTCATCACGCATGCTCACTACGACCATTACGGTAGCGCCGCCGCTTTACGCCGTCTTACAGGAGCTCCGGTCGCTATCCATCTTTACGATCGAGATGCCATGGCTCGCGGGGAAACCTCATTGGGTGCTATTCGAGGACGGGGAAGGATCGTACGACCGTTTTTACCAGTGCTGAATAGGTTAGTGCCCGTGGAGCCCACGAAGGCCGACGTGATTCTCGAAGACGGGGATTCCTTGGAAGAGTTTGGTATTAATGCATTCGTGTTGCACACACCTGGTCACACAATGGGTTCAATCAGTTTGATTGTTGAAGGGCGATATGCCTTTGTGGGAGATTTGATATCAACCAACGGCAAGCCTCATCCCCAATGCCTCTTCGCCCATGATTGGTCACTCGTCGCGGATAGCCTCACAAGATTGAAATTGCTAGAGCCCGATTGGGTCTTTGCGGGACACGGCAACAAGCCATTGGATCGTGAGGGCTTATTAGCTCTCACGATATCTTGAGGTTACCGCGTTTTGATTCAAGCCCTCCAGTGAATCTGGAGTTGATGTGATGTTGCCGAGGGATGACACCAAGCAGCGTTCCACACAGTGTTCTTTGGGGTTTTAGATATAGAGAGACGTGACCACCGTGCGGGAACGGTGATCCATTTATGCTTTGCTGACGGGTCGGGTGGAAGAAATTGCTCTCGTTATATTATGAACGAGCGTGAAGAAATCCGGTCCTATTGGTTTGCTGGGAGGAGGAAATGAAGAGGGCGTTAAAAGGGTTGAAGCGGCGCGCAATTCAATTGGATTTCAACCTCTATCGAATTGAAGTACCTATTGAAGGGATTTCCGACTCTAGATTGAGTGTGGTCGATATATGGCCGGAGAATGGGTTAAATACCATGATGTTCATCCACGGTTATGCGGGTTGTGCAGAGACGTGGGAATATCAGATCAATCATTTCTCTCGCTCAAACCACGTAATTGCACCGGACTTGCGTGGCCATGGGCAGAGCGATGCCCCGTTCACACAGTACACCATGGAGGAATTGGTCGACGACATTAATACCATCGCAGAAAAGTTGTCTCTCCCTGAAAAATTCATCCTGGTTGGGCATTCCTTTGGTGGTGCGATTTGTCTGGAATACGCCAACGCGCATCCAGAGCGACTCGAGAAACTAATCCTCATCGCCACGGCCGGCGAGTACCCCTTACCCCGCATCACTTCGTGGGTCTCGCGCATCCCCACGGTTGCTTTTCGTCCGTGGTGGCGATTTCGTCCACGCTGGAACGCCGAGGTTCATGTCATGAAACGCATGTTATTGAACAACATGCGCCACTGGAAAGGGTGGTCGTTATTAGAAAACATCCGGATACCTACCTTAGTCATCACAGGCGAGAGAGATCGTTATTTTCCAGGTAGGGCTTACGAAGGTGTGGTCGAGAGAGTTCCGGATGCACAAGCTGTAAACATTGGTGCTTCCAAGCATAAAGTGCAACTCGAGAGGCATAAAGCGGTCAACCGAGCGATTGAGCGCTTTATCTACGATGAACCGAAGAGGCCTCGTCTTACTTGGCGAGATCAGACCACGCGTGCAACTATTGCGCAGGACCGTCCGTGGTTGCGAAGTTATGGCAAGCACTCGCCGCACTCCTTTGCGATCCCCAGACAACCCCTTCACAGGTTCTTGGAGGCCTCGGCGGGGATGGTCCCCAAGCGTACGGCAACGGTCTTCTATGGAGCCAAACTCACGTACCAGCAATTAGAGCGTCGAGTAAATCAATTTGCCCATGCCCTGCATGGGCTGGGGGTTCAGCCGGGCGATCGCGTGATGGTCGTTCTTCCGAACATGCCCCAGATGATCATCGCCTACTATGGCATCCTCAAGATCGGTGGCGTAGTTGTGTTATCCAATCCGGACGCGGACGCATCGAAGATCTTACATCAATTGCGGGAAACGGAATCCAAAGTACTGGTAACCTTGGAGGCATTCGCTGGCATGGCAAAAGCCATGCAAGATCATGTTCCCGTTAAGATCATCTATGCAGACATTCGCAATGCCGTCTCCAGGATCACATACAAGCGGCTTCTCGCTCGTTGGGCGGAGAGTGGTTTTCAACCGAAGGATGAATTTGAGATTTCCGGTGGATACCATATGGAAAGTTTGATGATGGATGCTTCTCGAGATCCGCCGGACATCAAGGTGTCACCGTCTGATCTTGCAGCTATTCTCTATACAAGCGGTACTACTGACGACCCCAAAGGCGTTTGTTTGACACATACTAACCTCGTTGCCAATGCACTCCAAACGCGCCATTGGATTCCCGACCTACACACCGGAAAGGAGACTTTCCTCTCGGTAATTCCTCTTACACACAGCTATGGCATGACGACCGCCATGAATATCCCTATCGCCATGGGTGCGACGATTGTCCTGCTATCCGTCTTTGAGTTGGACCAAGTCTTTGCCCACATCAAGCAACACAAACCGACGATTTTTCCTGGCGTCCCAACCATATACTTGGCTATCAATCAAGCGCCGGATGTGCGATCTTTTAAACTGTCGTCGATCAAGGCATGTGTCAGTGGAGCCGCGCCTCTCCCCATTGAAGTGCAGGAGAAATTTGAGAAGCTCTCGAAGGCCAATGTTGTGGAGGGCTACGGCTTGACCGAAGCGTCCCCCGTCACTCACGTCAATCCTTTCGATGAATCTGAAAAAGTCGGCACCATCGGCATACCGATCCCTAACACGGATGCCAAGATCGTGGATTTGCTAACGGGAGAGGAGCTCCCCCCGGGAAAAATCGGAGAATTGGTCATCAAGGGGCCGCAGGTCATGAAAGGCTATTGGACGAAGGGGGGAATCGACGAATCGGAAACGAGATCCGTGTTGAAAGACGAATGGCTCTTCACCGGAGACGTCGCTGTGATGGATTCGGATGGTTTTTTCAGCATCATCAGCCGTAAGCGCGATACAATTATGGCCGGTGAATATAGTGTTTATCCTCGTGACGTCGAAGAGGTTCTTTACGAAAACAGCAAGGTTCTTGAAGCCGCGGTCATTGGAGTGGAAGGCGGAGAGCGCGGTCAGAAAGTAAAGGCCTTTGTGGTACCGAGACCGGGCACCGGCTTGTCGAAAGAAGAACTCATCGAGCTGTGTAGACAACGGCTTGAGACGTATGCCGTGCCGTGGGAGATCGAGTTCCGGAAAGAACTGCCTAAATCTTTTGTCGGGAAAGTGTTACGACGTACGCTGGTTGAAGAGAGTATGCAGGTGCATTAATGAAGATTAAATCAGGTTCCGGGGCTCCCCCCTATACTTGGCAAGGGTTTTCCACCAATGGTCTATGTCGCGTCGAATGATTGTCGCCGTGGGCTCACTCCTGTTGTCGCTTCTTTTTGGCCTGGGCGCTTTGGTCTTACTCCAACCAGAGTGGCTTTTCTCTACTCTCAGAGAGCAATCGCCGCAAGTTCTCTACTCGGTTGAGACAAACGAGAAGATCATCGCACTGACGATCGATGACGGGCCTGATGCCGTCCAAACTGCGAAAATTCTGGATGTTCTGAAAGCCTATGACGCTCATGCAACGTTCTTCCTCATCACGAGTCGGATTCCTGGAAATGAATCGCTCGTACAGCGAATGCTTGATGAGGGTCATGAGATAGCAAACCACATGGTGAACGATGAGCCGAGTATTCTACTCGAGCCCGAGGAGTTTGAGCGACGGTTGCTTGAAGCGCATGAGACCTTATCCAACTTCTCAGAAGCTCGTTGGTTCCGACCGGGCTCTGGCTGGTACAACACCGAGATGCTGAAAATCGCAACGGATTACGGGTACAAAACAGCACTCGGTTCGATTTATCCGTATGACCCACAGGTTGGGTCTGCGTGGGTGTCAGCGAATTATGTCTTATGGAAGGCACGCCCTGGCTCGATTGTCGTCCTTCATGACTTCGGTCATCGAGGGGAGCGAACAGCACGAGCGCTGTCGACGATCCTCCCCGAACTTCAAAGCCGGGGATACCGGGTAGTCACGCTCTCGGAGCTATCCACGATACCCGAAGACGGGCGATAATACTCCTGTGTTCTTTGAAGATCGTATCGTTATTCCCATCGGTAAGTGATTGGAAAAAATCAATCAATTTGGAAGATAAAGGGAACGTGATTTGAGAAGGCTTCAGCGGTTTCCAAGAGTGATCTTGCGCTTGCTTAAAATAATTCCGCAAGTGGTTTACAAGCTCGGTCTCGGTCCTATCATTGGACGACGTGTTCTACTGCTGACGACAACCGGTCGGAAATCGGGTCTGCCTCGGGTGACCCCCTTGCAGTACGAAGAGATAAACGGTGCGTTTTTCGTCGGTTCGATGCGTGGCAAGAAGGCAGATTGGTTCCGAAATATCCTTGAAGATCCGAGAGTGAACCTGCGCGTCGGTAGGCGTAGGTTCGATGCTATTGCGGAACCAGTGAGTGATCCGGATCGAATCACAGATTTTCTTGAGGAGCGTATCGCCAGACACCCACGAATAATGGCTATGATCCTACGGGCGGAGGGTGTTTCTGTGAACGCTACCAGGGATCAACTAAGAGACTACGCTGAAGATCTGGCGATGATCGTCATACACCCGCCCAAATCGCGTTTGGATACTTGACGAAATTGGACCGACATTTTCACAGTCAGAGAAAGTGAGTGAGCGAAGTGCATATCGGATCTCAGACGCTTCGCTCTTGTGAAGGCTTTAGGGGAAGAACAAGGATCTTGAGCAATTATAAAATCATCGTCAAACCGGTCTCTAAGCGAGGGACCGGCGCACGGTCTGTCCCTCAACTTAAGGGGGAGCTTAGCAGAGACGCTTTTGATTTCAATCTTGTCTATACTGAAAGACCCTGGCATGCAGTGGAATTGTCGAAGCAAGCTGTACCGAACGGGTTCGACACCGTTGTTTCGGTTGGTGGAGACGGCACAGCAAACGAAGTGCTTAGCGGACTGATGCAAGCTAAGCGAGAGAGCTTCGAGCCGGCTGTAATGGGCTTGATCAGCGTTGGAAGGGGGAACGATGTCGCTTTCGGAATGAATGTCCCTGGTGGCGTGGAGGCAGGGTGCCAGATCCTTCAGTAAGGTGTTCTGCGAACCGTGGACGTCGGATTAGTGAAGGGAGGGTTATTTCCTGAGGGCCGTTTCTTCGGGAATGGGGTTGGAGTGGGATTCGACGCCGTCGTGGGATTTGAAGCTATGAAAATGAAACGACTCATCGGTTTCCTGTCGTATGTTGTGGCGGCATGGAAGACGATCTTCCTTTATTGCTGGGCCCCTCTGGTGCGTATTGAGTACGACGAACACACACTCGAGATTCCTGCTCTGATGGTCTCCATCATGAATGGCCGTCGGATGGGATGAGGGTTCATGATGGCGCCTGGGGCGGAGAACAACGGCGGCCTCCTGGATCTTTTTATCGCCGAGCAAGTTGGTCGAACAGGGATTTTTGCTCTGATCCTGCGCTTCATGAGAGGCACACAGACCTCGCATCCTGCAATCCGAATGGCGAGAACAAGGTATGTCGTTGTGACCGCGCTAAATGGGAGTCTGCCTTCGCATGCAGATGGTGAGACTCTTTGTACGCAGGGAAGTCGGCTGTCGCTGGAAATTCTCCCAGCAGAATTACAAGTACTCACGCAAGGCAGGCGACCTTCGAAATGAGACATCGAGCAGGCCAGGGCGTGAAGCAAAGTTTCATGGCGAACTTGATAAACTCGACGATAAAAAGCTTGACGGGATTGGTCAGTCGAATTGACGATGCTGAACTGGCATACCTTCCAGAACGTGGTCCATTGATCATCGTCTCCAATCACATCAATTTCTTTGAAGTTCCGGCCATCCTCACTCGGATATTGCCCCGTGAGGCCACGGGATTTGCTAAGGCTGAGACATGGGACAACCCGATCTTTGCCTATGTCGCCAATCTTTGGGGTGCGATCCCTCTGCGACGAGGGGAGGCGGATATGAGGGCACTAAAACTGGCTCTCGAAGCGCTTGATCGCGGTTTTATTGTAGGTATAGCGCCGGAGGGTACTCGCAGCGGTGATGGAAGACTACTACGTGGTATTTCGGGTGTTGTGGTATTGGCTCTCAAGAGCGGTGCGCCGCTCTTACCGATCGTTCATTATGGCGCAGAAAAGTTATGGAAGAACCTTCGAAGGCTGCGCCGAACCGACTTCCATGTTAGAGTAGGATCTCCCTTTTATCTTCGATCCGGAGAGGAGCGCGTTTCTCGAGAAGTCCGTCAGGAAATGGTGGACGAGATTATGTACCAAATTGCAGCCCTTCTCCCCCCGGCATATCGGGGATATTATGGAAGCATCGAAATGGCTACCGAACGTTACCTGCACTTCCCGCCGGGTTCCCAGAGCAATCTTTTACGAGTAAGCGACTCGCGACATCCAAATACTTCGCCTGAGATGCCATAAGCCAACAAGCGGGATTTTGCTGTCAGCGGAGCTTAGCTAACACAATGTTGTGGTAGGGGTTGATGGAAATTCTTGCGATTTGATAGACTGGAAGAGGACAGAGGAGGCCCTAGTCAGGCTCTCGGATGCTTTTGAAACAGGCCATGAGTATTGGTCGCAAATGGTACTTACTGCGTGTGATCATTCAAACATCTACCTAAAGCTACACATCTCCCAAACGAATCAAGTACCAACCTGGGAAGTGTGGAATGTTAGATGAGTTCTTCATCGGGCTACCCTTATCGGTCAACATCCTATTAATCATATTGGCGTTATACATTGTCACGCGCGCATCGCACTACATGGTCGATGGCGCGGTGTATATGGCGCGCGAGCTACGTATTAGCCCACTCGTCATCGGCGCGACCGTTGTTGCCATGGGCACGTCTGCGGCTGAGTTTGCAGTTAACCTTGCCGTTGTCCTTAGCGACCTGGAGACTTCTACGGTCGTTGGCAATATTTTGGGGTCGAATCTGGTCAACATCGGCATTGAACTCGGTGTCTCTACACTGATAGCCGGCCTGATCGTCGTTCCCCGTGACGCCTTAGAAAAAGACATTCCCTTATATTTGGCCGCAACGGCCATGACAACGGCCCTCATCATGGATGGGCAGATTAATCGAGTGGAAGCCATCATCCTGCTTGCACTCTTCTTGGCAGCGAATGCTCTTATCGTGCAATACGCCAGAGCGCGTCGTGCACGCAGCGTACTTATGGTGGAGGTTACACCGATTGAGGAGATTTCACACCCGACCGCATTAGAACTGACAAGGCGTCAGGCACTCTGGGCATTGTTCGGGGGATTGATCGTGCTCGTATTCTCGTCGCGGCTGTTGATCCTCAACACGACGGTTCTTGCTGTCGCCATCAAAATCCCGGAGTTCATTATCGGTCTTGTCATCATTGGTCCGGGAACTTCTCTTCCTGAGATCGCATCTTCAATCCAAGCCGCGCGTCGGGGGCATGCCGATTTAGTTTTGGGAACCGCATTTGGAAGCAACCTCTTCAACCTTCTCTTTGGTCTGGGCTTACCTGCTCTCATTCGCCCCTTGATCGTTGAACCCACAGCTGTGATGAGCTTCATTTTCATGAGTGCCATCAACATTACGCTGCTTGCGTTCTTGCTCTCCGATCATGGCATCTTTGGGAGATCGAGAACCATTAATCGAGTCGTGGGAGCCTACTTGGTAGTCACCTATGTGGGTTTCATCAGTTTTCTCGTTGTGGAAGCATTAGGTGGGACACTCTCCACATGGTTGCAATTGGTGATAGTCGTCGCTGTTGTTGCCCTCTTGCTTGTAGCGGTAAGCCGCTGGCTACGCCCGCTCCTTGTAGCCAGGTCGCGGCGCGTGTCGATTGGTGCGAGTGGGGGGAGGATCCTCTGCGCAACACGAGGCGGGCGCGCGAGTAGACCCACCCACACGAAGGCGATTGAATTAGCGCAAGAAATGGACGCCGAACTCTTGTTTCTGTATGTTTTTGATCAAACCGTCTTGCCCCTTGAGGCGATGCCACTCGTCATCAATGCCGAGGCGCAAATTCTACACATGCAGAGATTCCTCATGCAAACAGCACAGGAACAGGCCAGGCAAGCGGGAGTATTGTCGCGGATCATCGTGCGTGCAGGCAGCTTACGCGACCAGCTCGCTACGGTAGCAATGGAAGAGAAAGTGCATCTGGTTATCCTGGGAAATCCTGAGGAGAAGGGTAGTCTCTTCAAGCGCGAAGCCCTACGCTCCCTGGCAGAGGAGATATCTGCCTCGACTGGGGTAAAAGTACTGGCTTTAATGGACGAGGATGCAGATCACGATGGCGTATAGATATATGAAACGGACTTTTGGATTCAGGCTTGGAGGTTATACTTGTATGCCGATAGCCATATCCTGGCCATGTGCTTCCGGGATTGAAAGGGAGTTATAGTGCCGGATCGCAGGAAGCTCAGGCGGAGACATCTGATCTATTATCTGAGGGTTTTCGATCGTGCGAACCATAAACTCGTAGGTCACCTCATGGACATCACAACAGAGGGGATGATGCTACTCAGTGAGCAGCCAATTGAAACTGGAAGGACTCTACAGTTCCGTATGCTGCTTCCAGCGGAGATACATTCGAGTGCACAGATTGCATTTGATGCCTTCGGTTTGTGGTGTAAGAAAGATATAAATCCCGACTTCTATGCAACAGGATTTGAGTTCAGAGAGATCACATTAAAAGACGTCGAAGTTATCGAGAAATTAATCGATGATTTCGGGTTTCGAGAATAGCCTAGTAAGCATGACATTGAGGAAATAACATCGATCGATCCGTTCACTTTCATCAATTTCTATCTCCTGTTGAGCATCCTATATGACAGGGCCTGATCAAACTCGGCATAACCGTCCATAGATTTGGACAACCAGCTTGTCGAAGTTGCGGGTGTCGGCTATGATCCCTCCGGCCTCAAGTCAGCATTTTGAAGTGCCTCACATTCCGGCCGTCTGGGAACGGATAGATTACAGTAGAGTTCCAATAAAACTACATAGCGTTGGATCAGATTCGCGTCGAATGAACTGGACATGGATGCTCCGAAATCAGGAAATTTGTATTATGCAGGTGTGACGGTCTGCACTGGAGCGAAATAGCGGTAGGGGGGTATGCTGGTATGGAGAGTGGAAGATTACCAGGAGGTTAGGTTATGGCGAAAGGGCGGATCGAAGTTGACGAGACGCTCTGCAAAGGTTGTGAGCTATGTCTATCGGTATGTCCAAAGGACCTGATCGTAATGGCAACGGATCGTTTTACTCCGAAAGGATACCGCCCGGCGGAACTCATCGATCCTGAGGAGGCGTGTACGGGTTGCGCGATTTGCACGGTGATTTGCCCAGATTCTGCGATCACCGTGTACCGTTGGGTATCTGCGGATAAAGTAAGAGCATAACGAATTTTTGGAGGAATCGAGTCGTGGCTAAAGAACTTTTAAAGGGCAACGTCGCCTTCGCTGAGGCTGCAATACGAGCGGGGTGTGAGGCGTACTTTGGGTATCCAATTACGCCTCAGACAGAAGCCCTCGAACACATGTCCAAGCGCATGCCCGAACTCGGGCGTGTTTTTTTGCAGGCCGAGAGCGAGATCGCGGCCATTAACATGGTGTACGGCGCAGCGTGCGCGGGTGTTCGCGTGATGACCTCCTCTTCGAGCCCCGGTGTGAGCTTGATGATGGAAGGTATCTCGTATATCGCCGGCTCTGAGGTGCCGGCCGTGTTAGTCGATATCATGCGAGGAGGACCCGGACTAGGGAATATCGCTCCATCCCAAGGAGATTACAACCAGATCGTTAGGGGTGGAGGCCATGGCGATTATCGCTCAATTGTTTTGGCGCCGGCGACCATCCAAGAGTTGATTGACTTCACCGTTGAGGCCTTCGATCTGGCCGAAAAGTATCGCCTAATCGTGATCGTCCTAGCGGATGGAAGTCTGGGTCAGATGATGGAGCCTGGTGAACTGCCGCCGATGCGGAAAGTGCGCGCGAAAAGTGAACGACCGGATTGGGCGCTCACGGGCGCAAAAGATAGAGCGCATAACATCATCACATCGATATACATCGACCCAGTTAAAGAAGAGATCTTCAACCTCAAATTAATGGACAAGTTTGCCGAAGTCGAAAAGAACGAGATCCGATTTCGAGAGTATAAGCTTGAAGGAGCGGAAATTGGTATCGTCGCTTTTGGTACTGCAGGTCGCATTGCACAATCAGCCGTAAACCGCGCACGTGAGCAAGGAATTCGAGTTGGATTGTTGCGTCCCATTTCACTCTATCCCTACCCTTACGAGCGTGTGCGTGAGCTAGCTGACCAAGTCGAAGAAATCCTTGTCGTAGAGATGAACGGGGGTCAGATGATCGAGGATGTTCGTTTGGCGGTTGAAGGGCGTGTGCCGGTGTCGTTCTATGGTCGCATGGGGGGAATGGTCCCTTTGCCGGATGAAGTCTTTGATGAGATTCTAAAAGTTCAGGCCAGGATCGCTAAGAACGTGTGAGGCGGAGGATTCTAGATGGCGAAAGCAGATATGGTCGAATCCATGATCTATACCAAATCTGAAAGTTTGACCGCTGGCGGTACACACTATTGCCCGGGCTGCACACATGGTGTGTCTCATCGGCTTATCGCCGAAGTCGTTGACGAACTGGGAATACGACAGGACACGATTGGTATCGCACCCGTTGGTTGCGCAGTCTTCGCTTACAACTATTTCAACTTTGATTTTGCGGAGGCTGCGCACGGTCGTGCTCCTGCGATGGCGACCGGGCTCAAACGTGTCAGCCCCGATAAGTTTGTCTTCACCTATCAAGGAGATGGGGATTTGGCGTCGATCGGCGCAGCCGAGATCTTGCATGTAGCTGGACGTGGCGAAAACATCACCGTCATCTTTATCAATAATGCCATATACGGCATGACAGGGGGTCAGATGGCACCGACGACTCTCCCCGGCCAAAAAACGACCTCGACTCCCATCGGTCGGGATGTTGAAGAGCACGGATTCCCAATTCGCATTTGCGAGATCCTCTCCCAGCTCGATGGGGCTGCATATGTTGTTCGTCGCAGCCTGCACGATGTCAAGCACATCCGCAATGCCAAGAAGGCTATCCGACAGGCATTCGAGGTTCAGCAGCAAGGATTGGGGTTTTCGATGGTCGAGTTGCTCTCAACATGCCCAACGAATTGGGGTATGAGCGCAGCAGAATCGTTGAAGTGGGTCGAAGATTACATGATCCCTACCTTTCCCTTGGGTGATTACAAGGTCAACCCTGCAATCGCGAAGAGCGGTGGACGCAAGGGAGGCTAGGATGCAAACTGAGATCATCATATCGGGCTTTGGCGGTCAAGGGGCTCTGTTCGCCGGGCAATTGCTAGCTTACACGGCCTTGGAAATGGATTTGCAGGTTACATGGTTCCCATCCTATGGGCCGGAAATGCGTGGAGGGACGGCACACTGTACTGTGATTCTGAGTGATGATGAGATCGGTTCACCAGTAGTGCGTAATCCCACGGCGGCGATCGTGATGAACATCCCTTCGTTGGAGAAGTATGAACCACTTATCAAGGAAGGGGGTGTCTTAATCGTAAATACATCCCTCGTGGATCGCAATCCCGGTCGAGAAGATATCACCACGGTATTGGTCTCTGCGAGTGAAATCGCCGAGGACCTTGGAGACGGACGTTTGGCCAATCTGGTGATGGTGGGGGCGCTACTTGAGTGTTTGAATGTGTTGCCTCTGGAAGCTGTGGGTAAAGCCTTGGAGATACATATCCCTGAACATCGGAAAGAATTGCTGGGTGCGAATTTAAAGGCGCTTGAGAGGGGCGCAGAGATTGCTAGGGTTGAGAAGACCGCAGCTAAGCAGTAGCTTGGACACCTTTCGAGTGCCTGAAGTAGATTCCCTGAGGCGTAGACTAGAACTCCGCTGAAATCCCCCAAGAGCTTGTAGGCAATAGTTTATTATCTTTGGGCTGTCTTATCGAAAATATCGTGGACGGCGATTACAAAATTCACTGCGAGATGCCTATACGGGCTGTGTGCGAATCAATCTTCCCGTTGTGTCTTGGAGATTGTTTCGTCGTTTCGCTCCTCGCAATGACAAGGGGAGAAGATCTAAGCGCTTTATCTACCTTGCTGGATGCCACATTAAAGATAGCGCCGATGTTACGTAACGAGAGAGGAATCAAGTCAGATTCGAGAAAGAGCGTAGTATAATCCGGCCGCGATCACAATGTAATCTAGCGAGGATTGGTATGAAAGCCCTAGCGTGGGCGAGTGTTCTCATAACGGTAATCATCGTAATGGGTTTATCATCGACAGCATTTACCCCGGCGCCGGTGGCACAGACAACGATCGTCGCAACCGTGACGAGTACACCGGAGGGGCCTAAGATCATTGTTCCCGAGTTGGTAAACGTTCGCATGGGCCCAGGGACGGAGTATGACAAGATCGGGGTCCTCATCGCTGGGCAAGAGGCGCCAGCGGTTGGTCGCTCAGCGGGTGGGGAGTGGATCATGATCACCTATCCCAATCCTTTAGGTGAGTTCGCGTGGGTTTATGCGCGTTACGTACTTCTTGAGCCGAACCAGTTGCTCCCGATCATCGAACCCCCACCGACGCCCACACCACGTGTGACCGCGACCATCGATCCTACTCTTGCGGCACAGTTTAACTTCGGGGAGGCGCCACCGACTCCGTTACCAACATACACGCCCGCCGAACCGGTGATCCAACCAACGTTTGAGCCGACAGAGGTAACACAGCGGCCTGGTTTACCTCCAATTCTCGCCATCCTCGGACTTCTCGTCGTTGGCATGTTCGGCATGGTGATATCCGTCTTAAGAGGTCGCTGAAAGAGGTAGTTGATCCAGAACAGAAAAAGGCCGCTCTCATGAGAGCGGCCTTTCATTTTGAATACACTACTTTTTCGTTTAGTTGTGGTCACATCCGGCGCTGTTTTTTGCCCTGGCTTGACCCTTCTCTGTCCTAAACGAGTTGCCGCACCCGCAACTGGCGAGTGCATTAGGATTATCGATTTGAAAACCCCCACCCATGATATCGTCCGTGTAGTCGATCGTCGAACCGGCGAGATAACCCATGGACATCGGATCGATAACGACATTAACATCATTAAAGGAGAACTGCAAATCGTTCTCCCTGGGTTCGCTCTCAAGCGCCATCCCGTATTGAAGACCAGAGCAACCCCCTCCAGACACGAACACACGAAGCGCATGACCTGATACGTCTCGCTCTTCCATCAGCCTTTGGACGCGTCGAATTGCAGCTTCGGTCAGATTTACATCACTTTGTGAAAGTTGGATCTGATCCATCTACACTACCTCCAAATAGATAACATCACTGTAAAACCACACGTTAATCAGACTTAGTTTATCATATTTACGAGGCTTGTCAATCGGGTCCAACATGAGGCCGATATGGGTAGTTGAATGAAGCAATTGAATAGACAGGAGAGGGTGAGAAAGGGAAGAGGGCAGACGCGGAGTCGTAGCTCATGGATAAAGCACATGAGGTCTGTGGGAGGATATCTTTACAAGGGGCACCTTGACGACTAAGCCGACCTCAAGGTACATAAATTAGGTCAGTGCCCCCAAGCGGATTCGCAAGGTCATCCGTTGGGATACAGATATTACATGGGAAAACTACCGAAAGGGTATGGCTAATCGGTCATATTCGGCGCCAACGACGACTGTGCAAACAATCAAACCTTAAATAATTCAAGTTCCTTGACACGCCTCCTCGGCGAAGTATAATTCCATTGGCGGGGCCTGAAGGTACGTGAGTCACAGGCCCCGTCACGCGGAGGGTTGAATGAGCGAAGATTTTAGCAGTCCCGATCTACCTGTTCCCGAAGAACTCCAAGGGCAGGTTTCAATCACTACGTTGGACAAAATTTATAACTGGAGTCGGCGCAGTTCGGTGTGGCCGATGATGTTTGGGTTGGCATGCTGTGCCATCGAGATGATCTGCGTGGCGGCAAGCAGGTATGACTTCTCTAGATTCGGAATGGAGGTTATGCGTCCAAGCCCTCGACAATCGGATCTGATGATTGTCTCGGGAACTGTGACGAAGAAGATGATTCCGCAGATCGTTCGTTTGTACAACCAGATGCCCGAACCAAAGTATGTGCTGGCAATGGGCGCCTGTGCTTCTGGAGGAGGTCCGTTCAAAGAGGGATACAACGTGGTCTCCGGTGTGGATAAGTTCGTCCCTGTGGATGTGTATGTCCCTGGTTGCCCTCCTACGCCGCAGGCCTTACTCCATGGTCTGATCACACTTCAAGAAAAGATTGACAAGCAATCCATAAGCTCAGTTCACTGGTACCAGAAGGAAGCTTCCGAGCCGATCCCTGTCCCCATTCTCGGCCCCGATCTAATCGATCCCCGCGACATCTCAAAAATCTCGGGGAGGACGTCGCCGACCAGTGAAAGTGAATCGGTTGCCGGATCATAAGGAAACAAGGAAGCAAAGGATCATACAGGATGGAAGAAACCAGCGAACGCACCATGGATGAGATCGAGTTGAGATTTCCTAACGTTGCCCACCGTGATGAGAGAAAGGGCTACGAAGGATTTGTGGTTGCGCCCGAAAAGTTAATTGAGTTTGCGAGGGCCATCCGCGACGAGTTGGGATACGATTATCTATCCTCCGTCACCGGTGTGGATTACATTCATGAAGATCAAATGGAAGTCGTCTATCACGCGTATCGCGCCGAAGGAGGCCCAGCGCTGGTTTTTAAAGCACAGATCCCACGCGCTGATCCTGTTGTGCCCTCTTTGGTTTCCGTGTTCCCTGGCGCAGACTTTCAAGAGCGTGAGGCGTGGGACTTGCTTGGTATACGCTTCGAAGGTCATCCCAACCTGAAGCGGATCTTGATGTGGGAAGGATTTGAAGGACACCCTCTGAGAAAAGATTGGCGAGAGCCGTATTTTGAGGAGGAGGCAAAACCATTCGATAATCGTTGGCCGGAGGGCAACGTCTACCGCATCGAAGACAATGCCACCTACCGTAAAAATGTGCAGTATCCTCCAGAATTTACACCCGATGGGTGGGTGCCTGAAGGAGATGTTGGCCTATATGCCGGCCTAGGTAGGATCGAAGAGGAAGATGGTGGAGATGGTCAGCCTCTAAAAACCGACAGGATTGTTGTGAACCTCGGCCCTCAACACCCTTCAACACATGGTGTATTCCGTATGGTCGTCACCCTCGACGGCGAGACCATCGTAGATCTTCAGCCTGTGATGGGTTATTTGCATCGCAATCACGAAAAAATCGGTGAGCGCAACACGTACATCATGAACATGCCATTCACCGACCGCCTTGATTACATTTGTTCGATGAGTAATAACTTCGGTTATGCGCTGGCGGTAGAAAAACTGATGGGGATCAAGCCTCCTGAACGAGCTGAGTACATTCGTATCATGATGGCGGAGCTGACGCGCATCGTAAACCATCTCTGGGCCATTGGTTTCCTGTTGAATGATCTTGGTGCGTTCTTTACACCTGCGCTGTATGCTATTAACGAGCGAGAGCTCATCTTAGACGTTTTCGAGGCGGTCTCAGGATCACGCATGATGTGTAATTATTTCCGGTTCGGGGGTGTTGCCAGAGATCTTCCACCGGGCGTGTTAGACGTGGTCAAAGAACTTGTCACCGATCGGTTACCACGCAAGGTCAAGGAATTGGATACTTATCTGACTGAGAATGAGATCGTGCGCGCACGTGGCATCGGAGTAGGGATCTTGACAAAGGAACAAGCCCTGGCATATTCCGTTGCCGGTCCGGTTTTGCGTGCTTCAGGCGTACCGTACGATGTTCGTCGTGCGGATCCCTACTCGATCTACGAACGATTCGACTTTGACGTCGCTGTGCGCTACAACGGTGATGTTTACGATCGCTATATCATTCGCATCGATGAAATCTGGCAGAGTCTGCGAATTCTAGGACAGGTCGTGCGAGACATCCCGGATGGTGAGATTCAGACAGGTAAACCAAGATATCAAGTGCGCGTCCCGGCGGGTGAAGCTTTTGGACGAGTTGAGAATCCGAAAGGTGAATTAGGTTTCTACGTGGTTTCTAATGGAGAGCCCAACCCGTGGCGGTACCATATTCGCGCGCCATCGTTTATAAACCTCACGGCGATGGGGGAGATGTCCAAAGGGCAGAAAATCGCGGATGTTGTCGCGATCTTGGGTTCTGTCGATATCGTTCTGGGCGAAACGGATCGCTAAAACTCTTCGGAGGGAGAATTAAATGTACGGCATAGGGCTAGTCAAAGGGCTTTTCATCACGTTCAAACATTTCATCACAACTTACATCGATGACATTCGCTGGTTGGGCCGGCGATACTATAACGATAAAGCGCTCGAAATCAGGCAAAGCCCTAAGGGACAAGGCATTTTCACGGTGCAATATCCGGAGGAGAAACTGCCTGTGCCTGAGGAGTTCCGCTATATCCCATTCCTGATATACGAAGAGGCCGAGGATGGCTCACAGAAGGATCGTTGTACGGCGTGCGGGATTTGCGCCAAGGTATGCCCGCCGCAATGTATTTGGATTGTTCGGTCCAACGATCCTAATACAGGACGACCGATCCCAGAGCCGACTGAATTCTTCATCGACATCGACATCTGCATGAGTTGCGGTCTTTGTGCAGAATTCTGTCCGTTCGACGCGATCAAAATGGACCACGATTATGAACTCGCAGCCTACGATCGCTTGGAGGATCACATCTTCAATAAAGAGCGATTGTCGAAGTCTTTAAGCTACTATGAGTCAATTCGCCCCACGAATTTCGCCCGAGAAGAAGAAGCTCGGGCGGAAAAGGAGGCAGCCAAGGCTGCCAAACGTGGTAAAGCTTCATAGTTGGTCCCATCGATCACACGATTGGACAAGGGCATCACGTGTACCATAGCGACACAGAAATAATCTATCCCATGCGGGTGACGCCTCAATTACGAAATCTTCGAGGTGATTCGTGGCGTCAACTTGTGGATCGTGTTCTCAGTGCATCGGAAGCCTCCCTCGAGCACCTGGCATTTACACTGCTCATCATTCGCTTGAGTAGCTGCCTGACGTGCCACACCCATTCTTACCGTGCTCTGAGAGGTTGCACGTTGTGCGCGAAGCACACCATCATGCGGTTTCGTGGAAATGACTCTGAACTTGTTCAACTCTTCGAGTATGCATGCGCGGATGTCGATGCGTTCTTAAGCGATGGCATAACATTAATTGATGCTTTGAGCAGTCGACCGGCTGGAGGTGGTCAGGTATGAGTGTTGCAGGTGAAGTTACAAAGGATCTGGTATTTGAAGCACTGGGTAAGGTTCAAGAACCTGAATTAAACAGCGATCTTGTAAGCTTGGATATGATCAAGGAATTAATCATTGAGGAGGGAAAAGTAAGTTTCGCAATCGAGTTGACGACTCCAGCTTGTCCGCTAAAGAGCCAAATCGAAGCTGAAGCCCGTGCCGCAGTCGAGTCGATTCCAGGCGTTTCGAGTATCGAAATCCGTTTTACGTCCAATGTGCCGACCGATAAACGCATGACGGGCGAAATGGGCAGACTCATCCGCAACACGGTCGCCATCGCGTCGGGTAAGGGAGGCGTGGGGAAGACGACAGTGGCCGTGAACGTTGCCGTCGCCCTTGCCCGTTCAGGCGCTCGTGTCGGTTTATTGGATGCGGATATCTATGGCCCAAACGTCCCCACGATGATGGGAGCGGAAAAGTTGCCCCCCCCACGCGACAACAAGATGGTCCCTGCCGAAGCCTATGGGGTCAAGGTCATGTCAATCGGCTTCCTGGTACCCCCTGATCAACCCCTAATTTGGCGAGGCCCGATGTTGCATAGCGCAATCCGTCAGTTTATCTCGGATGTGGAATGGGGTGAGCTCGACTACTTAATCGTCGATCTGCCTCCCGGCACAGGTGATGCGCAATTGAGCCTGGCGCAAATCATACCACTCTCAGGTGGTGTAATCGTTACTTTACCTCAAAAGGTCTCCCTCGAAGACGCACGCCGTGGTCTGGAGATGTTCCGAGCGATGGATGTCCCTATACTGGGCATCGTGGAGAACATGAGTTACCTTGAGATGCCAGACGGTAGGCATGTGGATGTCTTCGGAGAGGGGGGTGGAGAGAGACTGGCGCGAGACACGGGTGTGTCGTTCATTGGATCCGTGCCGCTTGATCCTGAGGTCCGTCAAGCCGGAGATAATGGAGTGCCCATCATATTAGCCCGCCCGGAGACGAAGACTGCAAAGTCGTTTATTGCTGTGGCCGAAGATCTGGCGGCGAAGGTCAGCGTCCGCGCAATCGGACAGACGGAGGGGATTCCAATCCAATTCATCGATTGACTTGGGTGACATATGGTTACCAACGGCTGGAGTATGGAGCCAGTCGTAGGTAGCCCCCATTATTCGAGTGCGTGTCAAGAAGGAGCCGTGCACTTCGACGGCCCCTTTGCATTCCTGGTATCCGTAGGTTAAGATAGGGTTTCGAGTTTTCAGATTGGGAAAGTGGAGGTTGTCGACGAGGATTGTTATGGCTGAAAAGTCCACTTCTAAGATTGTAGGTATTCGATTTCACACCCTCGGTAAGCTCTATCACTTTGATGCCTCAGATGCGCCTGATGTGAAAGTCGGCGATTATGTCGTCGTCTCAACCAGTCGAGGCCGTGAACTTGGACAGATTATCCATTTCGTATCCGATGCCATCAAACCCCCCAACGGTTCCTGGAAGCCGATTGAGCGGCGGGCAACGCCACAAGAGTTGGTCATGCGAAGGATGTGGCAGCGGAGGGAACTCGAAACGACGATAGACTGTCGGGAAGCAGCCTCGGACCTCGGCTTGCAAGGAGTTAAGATCGCCAAAACCGAATTTTCTTTCGATGGCTCACGCCTAACCGTTCTTTACAGCGTGGAGGGGGATGAAAAAATCGATCTAAAAGAACTACGCGCGCGCATGCGAAAAGCACATCGAAGTTCAAGGGTTGAGATGCGCCAGGTTGGACCTCGCGATGTAGCAAAGATCTTCAGTGGGATGGGTGCTTGCGGGTTGGAGACACGATGTTGTTCGAAATTCTTGTCGGAGTTTAGCCCCATATCCATTCGTATGGCGAAAGCCCAGGGGGTGTCCCTCAATCCGCAGGAAATCACGGGAATGTGCGGGAGATTGCGATGTTGTCTGCTTTATGAATACGAACAGTATGCGGAGGCGAGGAAGCATCTTCCGAAACTGAAAAAGCAGGTGATCACCCCCTTCGGAGAGGGTAAGGTCGTTGATGTGCTAGCACTCAAGCAAGCGGTCATCGTTCAATTGGAAGACGGGAGAAGAGTCGAATTTCTCAAGCACGAAATCCAGCCGTATGAGGAATACAAGGCACTTGAGGAAAAAGCCAAGAACCCCTGTGATCGCCATCAGAACGGTGATTGCGATTGTGGCAAGAAAGAAGGCGATCCGTGAGTAGACGAGCGAAGACTGAGAAAGAATCCAACCGGGTCCTCGTGGTGCTAGCGCACCCCGATGATCCGGAATTTTTCTGTGGGGGTACAGTTGCCCGTTGGATCTCAGATGGTGGGCATGTGGTTTATTGTCTGCTCACGCGTGGCGAGAAGGGGAATGACGAAGAATATGCCGACCCCGAATCACTTGCCCAGCTTCGCATGGAAGAACAGAACGCGGCAGCCAAGGTGTTGGGCGTCGAAGAAGTTGTGTTTTTGAGTCACCCCGATGGGTATCTGACAGCAGATTTATCCCTACGACGCGACATCGTGCGCATCATTCGGAAAGTACGTCCCACGATCGTGGTCACCTGCGATCCCACGAACTTTTTCCCTAGCGATCGCTACATCAACCATCCTGATCATCGCGCCGCAGGTCAAGCAACGCTCGACGCCGTGTTTCCGGCCGCGGGTTCGGGGCTTTACTTTCCGGAGATCAGCAAAGAGGGGGGGCTCACACCACACAAAGTAGAGCAGGTGTACGTAGCTGGCGCTCAACTTCCGAACACGGTCGTGGACGTGACACGATTTATCGACATTAAGATTCGTGCCCTCCATGAACATAGAAGCCAGATTTCAGATATGGACGGGCTCGATAAAAGTGTCCGTGAGAGAATGCTGGATCCCAATAGTCCACCAGATATGCCAAGATACATCGAGCGGTTCAAACGGATCGACCTGCGAAGGTAGGAATGAAGCGATGGAAATTTCCCTGTTTGTGGGAGATTCTGAAGAACTTGGAGATGAGATGATCTCACAGCGGCGAGATTTCCACCAGCATCCGGAATTGGGATTTGAGGAACATCGCACGGCAAAGATTGTCGCGGAGTCGTTGAAGAAGTTCGGTTTGGCTGTTCAGACGGGCGTGGCCGAAACCGGTGTCGTCGGCTTGCTTGAGGGCGTGGAGGCTGGACCGGCTGTTTTGATGCGCTTCGATATGGATGCGCTGCCACTCCAGGAAGATACAGACGCGCCCTACTCTTCGCAAGTTCCTGGCGTCATGCATGCATGCGGTCATGACGGTCACACAGCTGTAGGGATGGCTTTAGCTCGAATTCTCTCCACATACCGAAGTGAAATGCGGGGGAAGATTAAGTTCGTCTTTCAGCCAGCCGAAGAAGGTCTGGGCGGCGCTGAGCGGATGGTGGCGGAAGGTGTCCTTTCCAATCCTGAGCCGGATTACGCACTCGCTTTCCACCTCTGGAACGAAAAGCCAATAGGTTGGATCGGGATTCCAGAGGGACCGGTCATGGCGGGTGCTGAACTCTTTGAGATCTCGATCAGGGGGAAGGGCGGCCATGGTGCGTTGCCGCATGAAACCGCCGATCCCGTTCTGGCGGCATCCCAAGTTGTCACGGCGCTTCAATCTGTGGTCGCCCGTAATGTGGACCCGCTAGAATCGGCGGTCGTCAGTGTTACTCAGCTTCAAGCCGGAGATTCCTTCAACGTAATTCCCAAACAGGCACTACTCCGTGGTACTGTGCGAACTTTCAAGCCGCAGATCCGCAAGATAACGCTTCGACGAGTTGGGCAAATCGCAAAACGTGTATCTGAGGCGTTGGGTTGCCGGGCAATGGTGGGGATCAAGAGGCTGACCCCGCCGGTAGTAAACGATGCTGCGCTTGCTACCAAAATCCGGGTGTTGGCAGAAGATCTTTTCCCGAACGCGGTGGTCGACGATCGAGTGGCAACAATGGTGTCGGAAGATATGGCTTTGATGATGGAGACGATTCCTGGATGCTATCTACTCATAGGAAGCAATAGTCCCAAGAAGAAGCTCACTGCCTCCCACCACAGTCCAAATTTCGATTTCGATGAAGCGGTCTTACCCAAAGCAGCCGCACTTATGGCAGCCTCAGCTTGGACGTTATTGGAAGGCTCATGAAAACACGCGGTCATATTTTTCGACGGCCTAAAGTGCCGGGCTGGATGGTCTTGACTGGCGTGATGCCGTCCTTGGGGATGGGATCTCCCTTGTTCATGGAGAGGATGCTTGAGCTGGTAGATCTCTCATGGCCCCCTGTCTGTCTTGCATTAGAAGCGGGTTTATCCGAGGAATTCGGCACCGTCCTTGACGATTTGGAGACGCTGCTTGGTGTCGATGTCACGGTGCTCGATCTCTCCGACATGTCTCCAGATGAAGTCGTCGAGGCTGGAAGACAATCGGGTTTGATCGTCCTTGCCGGGGGAGAGTCCAGCGATTGGTACAACCATTTTATAGCGGATCCAATCAGAGAACACCCAGAAACCTTTATCCAGCAGGGTAGGATGTTCATTGCCGTCGGCTCTGCAGCAGGTGCACTTGGGGTGTGGATGCACTCCAGCGTCGAGGGCGATCTCTTCCCGGGTCTGGGGTGGCTGGTGGGAGGGATCGTCCTGCCTGGCGAGACTGCGCCGATGGAGATCCCAAGCGTGCGAGAAACACTTCAAGCTGAAGAGCACAGCTACGCAATCGGCTTACCGGCCGGCGCTATTCTCGCATTGGGGCCTGACGAAGAAGTTGAGGTGTGGGGAAATGTAAAGCCCGTGATTTCGCTCGGGAAAGGGTGGGGAACCGCATGAGTGACAATGGACGTTCCAATGTTTTGGTCTTCACCAAACCACCGAAGCGTGTCGTGAGTCTGGTTCCTTCGATGACCGAGAGCATCTTGGATTTAGGCGCTGGCGAGGCGCTGGTCGGAGTTACGGATTATTGCATTTTGCCCGATGCTTTGGCTGGGGTAGTCGAGCGTGTCGGGGGAACGAGGACAACAGATGTCGAGGCTGTCGCAAAACTCAACCCGGAGCTCGTGATCGCCAATCAGGAAGAAAACTTGCGAGAAGCTATCGAAGCCATGGAGAGTAAAGGAATTAAAGTTTGGGTATCTCTGCCTCGCACTGTCGGTGATGCAATCGATATCCTCTGGACTCTCGTCAAGCTATTCCGGGTCGAGGACGTGGGGGCACCGAAGATTAAGACTCTCGAGGTTACGCTGGATTGGACGTCGCGTGCTGCATCTACTCACCAACCGGTGCGCGTTTTCTGTCCAATCTGGCGCGGTGAATCACCTGAGGTGGGTCCTTGGTGGATGACCTTTAATCGAGAAACGTATTGTCATGACGTGATTTCTCGCTGCGGCGGGGTGAATATCTTCGCTGACCGGGAACGACAATATCCTCTCTTAGCGGATCTCGGACAACAGGAATCCGAAGATCCAGGGGAGCGGGACAGACGTTATCCTCGCGTATTGCCAAGTGATGTGATTGCAGCCGCGCCCCAAGTGATCTTATTGCCCAGCGAACCGTACGCATTCGGTGAGACCGAAGAGGACGAACTGAGGGAATTGCTGGCTGACAGCTCTGCGGTCCGCGAGGGGAGGGTCTACCGTGTGGAGGGGAATCTCATCACGTGGCACGGAACGCGATTGGCCAGGGCGTTAGCCGAGTTGCCTATGTATTTTCAGACGTAGGTGACCGGCACTTTTTAAAATGCCGGTCACCTGAGGTCACCTAAGCTGGTTTTTCGAAATGGAGGAGTGTATGGGTCCAGAACTCAAAAAGATTGCTAAGATCACAATCGCCACCGCGATCTTTGGTTCCGTATTTGGGGTGCTACTTGGAGCATTGACACAAGATTACCTCTTGTGGATCGCTGTTACGATCAGTCTGGGTATCGGTTTGGGACTTGCGCTCTCGTACGGGTTCCTCCCAGAGAAATGATTGCTGGGAGAGCGATTTGCAATTGAAAGCTGGTGATCGCCGGCGTATCGCCGTTCAAAGAACGGTGCATTAAGCCACATGGGTGTCCAAGAGACGCGGAGCGGACAGTCTTGTTCGCTCCTTTGCATATAAACATCGTAGCTTGCGAGTTTCAATCGGTTTCGACTTCCCTTGGCGACGCCACTTGATCGGGGAAGAGATGAATTGAGGAAGGTTCAATGAAGATGGTGCGCTCTTGGCCAGTGGCGAGACCCAGTCCTAAATAGATCGGATGAGGCATACGGATTAGCAGTTTCTTGCCGGAGGACTGGCGGTGTTGAACGACGACCGTGAGCAGATGATCGAAACCCTGGGCTCGATCATCGACGATTACACAGCGAAGCAAGTTTTCGTTTTTGGCGTCATCGGGTGAAATGGTCTCTCGCACGAACATCACATCCTCAGGGCGGATCCCCATCAAGGCCTGTTGGTCTATGTTTATAGATTGCATATTGAAAACGCTTAGTTTGTGCCCTGCCCAATTGACGACAACCTGGTCCTTTTTGAAGCTCTCAACCTGCGCCTCAAGTATGTTCACCATTCCCGTCAGCCGAGCGACGTCTGGTGAGGTGGGCCGTCGGAATACCTCATCCTTCGCTCCAGCCTGAATGACGCGCCCTCGGCTGACTACAATCAGGTGGTCAGCGAGACTATAGGCATCTTCGAGACTGTGTGAAACAAGGATTACCGGGATCTGGTAATACGTTTGGATACGGCGAATTTCATCCCTCACATGAGACCTGAGTGCTTCATCAAGGGCACCGAAAGGTTCATCCAGCAGTAGGATGTCAGGTTGTCTCGCAAGGGCGCGTGCGAGGGCTGCACGCTGTTTCTGTCCCCCGGAAACCTGAGTCGGTTTACGCTGGGCGAACGCATCCAAGCGCAAGAGATGAAGAAGGTCGTGCACGCGAATCGATCGCTCCTTTCTGGATACATCGTGCAGACCAAAAGCGATGTTCTCGGCGATGGTAAGGTGAGGAAAGAGTGCGTAATCCTGCGGAACGTATCCCACCTTTCGTTGTTGAGGGGGCAGATGGATTCCACGGGATTTGTCGAAGAGGATACGATTTCCCAATCTGATCGTTCCTTCTTCAGGTTGAATCAGCCCGGCGAGAGCCTTAAGAGTCAAACTCTTTCCGCTACCTGAGGGACCGAAGATGACGACCAGATCCGGCCCTGCTTCGAAGGTGATTTCGATCGTGAAATCAGGGGTGGCGATCGCCATTGTCGCCTGTAGCGCGATATCACTCATGATGTGTGCTCCCTATGAGCGTGTATCCTAGGCGACGAATCAAGATCAATAGGAGGATTGCAGTTACCGTTAATGCGAGGGCAAGCAGGTTGGCCCGCTGATAGTCACCGCTCTGAACAGAGTCGTATATGGCTAACGGAAGGGTCTGGGTGCTGCCGGGGATGTTTCCGGCGACCAGTAGTGTTGCCCCGAACTCACCCAGCGCCCGGGCAAACGCGAGCATTGCGCCAGCCAGTACACCGTGACGGGCAAGCGGCAATGTGACGGTGAAGAAGATCGCCCATTCCGATCTTCCGAGCGTACGGGCCACATCCGAGAGATTAGGATCCACTGTTTCGATTGCTGCCTTCGTCGATTGAACGACCAGGGGGATTGCTACGAAGGAGGCTGCCACTACAGCACCTCGCCAGGTGAAGACCAGCGGGAGGCCAATTTGATCCAGCCATTCACCAATAGGGGATCTGGCTCCAAAGGTGACAAGTAAGTAATATCCCAGAACCGTAGGCGGTAGAACCAAGGGCAGGTTTACCGCAGCATCGAAGAAGGTTGTAAGAGGATTGCGCCATCGCGTGATAACCGTGGCCACAAACACTCCGATAATTAGAGCGATTACTGCAGAAAGACCAGCGATGCGGAGGGAAAGGAGCATAGGTTGCCACATGGGTTTAGCGCTCCTGAGGAAGGTGAAAACGATGTTTCTCGAGCAAATTCTGACCTTGTGGTGATGATAAGAAGGCAATAAAGCGATTCGCCTCTGCGGATTTTGGGGATCCGTGTCGGACGCCAATGACATGGATGATCGGACGATAAAGACTCCCGTCGATCTCAAAAGAATGCACCCTTTCTTCGGTGACGACCGATGCGGCTACAAGTCCTGCAGAAGCGTTGCCCGTCTCAACAATTTGAGCAGCTTGTCGGACCGTTTCGCCAAATACGATCTTCTTCTCAACAAGCTCCTTAATTCCTGCCTGTTGAATCGCGTCGATCGCAGCAGAGCCGTAAGGTGCATGTGCGGGATTAGCAACAGAAATTCTCGAGATTCTTGGATCGGATAAGTCACTTAGCTCGGTGATTCTCCCTTCAAGGACTGGATCCACGATAAGGACGAGGTTTCCGTGTGCGAATTCATAGCGCGATGAAGAGTCGATGAAACCTTCTTCAATTAGTGCGTCCACGTGGTATGCGTCGGCTGATGCAAAGAGATCGAAAGGACCGCCATTGCGAATTTGCTCCGCCAAGGTTCCCGTCGCTGCAAATGAGAAGATCACGGGGATGTGTGTCTCGGCGGTAAAGGCTTCACCTAGCTCATTGAATAGGTTGGTCAAACTTGCCGCCGCAGCGACAGTCAGGGTGGACTCAGCTGGGGCGCCAGTGCAGGCTGAGCAGAGTAGCAATACCAACCCGACCCCCAACGAGACACGTAATAAATGCTCTTTCACGATCGACTTTTTTCTCCAGGGTCCTATGAAAATGTAACATATCGCCTTGAGCGCGACAATGCTTAGGACTTCCATGCTCTTTCCTGCTGTCGGGAAGTGATAGGAGCGATAATCTTGGGGAGATAGAAACGATTCGTTACGAGTGTAATCATCTGTGGGAAGTTTATACCACGGCCGTTGACATCCCTCTGGGCAACGCCTAAAATTCAGACATGAAAACTCCAGTACGGAACGTTCGTCCGTCTGGCACGCGGGCATTCTCTCGTTTATGGCGGTTCGAAACCCATAAGTGAGGTTATGGAAATGAATTTACACGCCACATCTGGGCGTCAAATACGATTGACCAGTCTTTCTTCTTGTGCAGGCTGAGCGTCCAAGTTGAGCGCTGCGGCGCTGGCGCAGGTACTGCGGCCTCTACAAGACATCTTCGACCCGACCGAGTATCCGGATTTGATCGTGGGCTTGGGTGTGCCCGACGATGCGGCCGTGTGGCGGTTGGATGACGATCGCCTGATGGTTGTCACGACTGACTTTTTCACTCCGGTCGTAGACGAGCCTTATGATTATGGCGCCATCGCCGCCGCCAACGCGCTTTCGGATCTTTATGCCATGGGGGCAACGCCCTTTCTGGCGCTAAACATCGCAGCTATGCCTAAAAGCCTCCCGATGGAAATCGTAACTGAGATTATGCTTGGCGGAGCGGAGAAGGTCCGCGAAGCCGGAGCCGTCATTGCCGGTGGTCACACAATTAAGGATGACGAGCCTAAATACGGGCTGGTCGCGATAGGCACCTGCTCGATGGATACCTTGATGACAAAGTCAGAAGCCAAGCCAGGAGACATTCTTTTGCTCACCAAGCCCCTTGGCACTGGGGTGACGACAACGGCTCTCAAAAACGAAAAGGCCGAGCACGAGGATGTGGAACAAGCGACGAGCTGGATGCTGCGTTTGAACGCGCCTGCCTCAGAGATCGCCAAGAAATTCGGAGTCAGGGGGGCGACGGACATCACTGGCTTTGGTCTACTCGGACATGCTCTTGAAATGGCACAGGCCTCTCAGAGTGCTCTGCGTTTCTCCTTGCCGTCGATTCCATTTTTAGCTGGCGCCCGTCGTTACGCGGATGGTGGGAACCTGCCGGGTGGGAGCGTGGACAATCGTGTGGACTTCGGAGACCGGGTGACCTTTTCCCCGGCGATTGATGAGATGGATCAGATGCTTCTTTTCGATGCGCAAACATCAGGTGGATTGCTTCTATCCGTTCCAGAGGGCGTCGTTTCGTCCTTATTAAAGGCCGCCCAAGATTCAGGTCTTTCAATTTGGCCTATCGGCGTTGTGGAGGAGGGGGAGGGAATTCACGTCGAGAGCACGACACTTGTCCAAGTGCCGAGCACTAGACCTGACTCCGATGGCTTAAGCTTCGTGCAATCGACTTGAATTTTCATGATCTAATTATTGACTCCTTTGGTTTGAATTCAGGAGGTGACATGCCGAAAGTAGCGATTATCGGCGCAGGGCAAACAGGCGCGACCACCGCACATTGGTTGGCGGAACGAGAAATTGCAGATTTGGTTTTGGTGGACATCGTCGAAGGAATCCCTCAAGGGAAGGCGCTTGACCTTATGGAGGCGCTGCCTGTGATTGGATCGGACGTCAAGGTGGTCGGTACAAATGGTTATGCCGAGACCGCTGGTTCGGATATCGTCGTGATCACCGCCGGATTACCCAGAAAACCTGGGATGAGTCGGGATGAATTGTTGTCCGCAAACGCCGACATCGTGCGCACCGCGGTCCATCAATCTATCGCCGTTTCGCCTGATGCCATCTTCATCATTCTCACAAATCCACTTGACGCCATGAGCTACCTGGCGTGGAAGGTGAGCGGATTGCCGCGAGAACGAGTCATTGGCCAGGCGGGAATTCTCGATTCAGCCCGTATGCGTTCGTTTGTCGCAGCTGAGTTGAATGTCAGCGTCCAGAACGTGCATTGTTACGTCTTGGGTGGTCATGGCGACGACATGGTCCCCTTAACACGACACTCGAACGTGGCCGGCACGCCACTCGTCGATGTTCTTGCTCCTGACCGGTTGGCGGCGATCGTGGAGCGGACACGGAAGGGTGGTGGAGAGATCGTCGGTTTATTAAAAACGGGCAGTGCATATTACGCGCCATCTGCGGCCCTCACTCAGATGGTGGAAGCAATTCTCTTGGATCGACATCTTATCCTTCCAGCATCCGCGTACCTCAATGGCGAGTACGGTCAGTCAGAAATTTTCTTCGGGGTGCCGGTTCAGCTTGGCCGCGACGGGTTAGAGAAGATCATCGAGTACGACTTGACGGCCGAGGAGCAAACGGCTTTAGATACCTCGGCGGAGCGCGTACGCAAGACGATCGAGGCGCTTGAAATCTAGGTTATGACTGGTCGTTCTCCGCTTCAAGGCGTTGGGGTGGGGCCGATCGCTGCGCCGGACCAAGTGAAGTCGCGGTTTACGCTCGTTATTCCCCCAGACTCGTACAACGGATCGCCCGCTTCTGTCGTCCCAACCTGTCGAACGACGTTCACCGACCAGCGCATGACGTGGGGGGTTGATTCTTGTGGTCTGAAGGAAGTCGGGACGATATACTTAGTATCGGTAACGTAGGCAAGGATGCGTCGGGTGCCCGAGCCTTCGGTGATGTCTTCGACCATAACCTCGTAAACTTCGTTCTCCCGCAAAACCCCAACGGATGCCCACTGCAATGTAACCGTATCGTTAGCGAGCGTGAACGCTGCGCCATCCTGAGGAAGCAATAAATTTGGCGCCGGGTGTGGCGGGGGTGGAGTAGGTGTCGGTGAAGGACCTGGAGTTGGTAGACGCTCGCACAAGGGAATGATGAGAACTTGTCCTAAGAATACCGTTTCGCCGGTCAAGCCGTTGTAATCCATGATGCCACGTTGATCAACGTTGTAATTCTGTGCGATCGAGCTGAGTGTGTCGTTGGCCTCGACCGTGTACGTAATCTTTTCACAGGCTGCACGTGTCGCTTCTTCTGGTGGCAGAGTGGCTGTTGGTTCAGGGGACGCAGTGGGGGTAGGTTGGGGGAGGTTGATTTTTTGGCCGACAGACAGGATGCATTGGCTTGTTAGAGAAGGATTCATTTGTAGGATGGATTGGACCGAAATGTCATAGCGGACAGCGATGCCGATGCAGGTATCGAATTCTAGAATGGTGTACTCGATGGTGGGTAATACGGTTGGCGAAGGGATGATCGTCTCAGTTGGTGTGGGCTCCAGGGTGGAAGTGATCGTGAGTGTGATGGTCGCTGTCTCCGCTGGAGCTTCGCTCGGTGTGCTGCCCATAAATCGGGTGGCAGCGAATGTGAGACCTGCTGCAATCAAACTAAAAATTGCCAGTAATGCAATGGCTAACGGAATCGAGAGGGTGATCTGAGCTGATGAACCTGTTCGTCGGTGTCCCGCCTCGGGATGCAAGGATGTGCCACAGACCACACATCGCGTTGCAGAGGGACCAAGACCGCTGCCGCAGGTAGGGCAAATTCGACGTTCCGTGGGAATCTGTTCAGTTGTTTCGCTCATTGTTTCATGAATTACGATTCGTGCGTTTGGATCGTGGCATTATACCAGCACCCATGCTAGAGCCCAAGACGTTATTCGCCGACAATTCGGCAGCGCTTGTTCAACTCCTAAACGCGTTGTTTGGTTTGAAGTCGAGGAAAAAGGTTCGGGCTAAGCTCTCGATTTTCAAGTCAGGTGATTATACCGGCTCCCCATTCAACCCGAGTTCCGAAGCGATGCGCTGCATAGAGCGGAGGACGTTCTCCACGTGCTCCCAGAGGTCTATCCCGAATTCTTCAGCTGCAAGCTCAATCTCCTCTCGATTGACGTTGGCTGCAAAGCGCGCATCTTTCCACTTCTTACGGATGGACCGAACCTTGACATCGTGGATTGATTTAGAGGGTCGGACGAGGGCTACGGCTGAGATCAGGCCAGTGATCTCATCGCAGGCATAGAGGGCACGATCCATCCGTGAATGGCGCGGAACGCCGGTGTGCTCAGCGTGGCTAAGAATGCTTTGAATGATATGTTCAGGGACACCGCGCTCCCGGAGGATGGGGGCTCCCTCTTGTGGATGTTGATCGAGATCTGGATGAATCTCCCAATCGAAGTCGTGCAACAAGCCCACAATTCCCCACTCGTCCGCATCTTTGCCAAACGATTGCGCATAGTCACGCATGGCTGCTTCAACCGCAAGCATGTGACGTGTCAGATTTAGATTCTTGACATGCTCGTTTAAGATAACCAGCGCTTGCTCACGATCCATTTGCATTCCCTTCCTCGTGCAGGCTTGCACATGTGTTGGGTTGGGAAAGTTGGACTTTCCCTTTATTCGTATACACATCCCAAAGCGCTCGAAAGGTTGCCGGGATCTCGCGTAAGCTCCAAGCGAAGCTGGCGCGATAGAAGCGTAAGTCCGCAGAAACGCCTTCAACGTCCACGCCGTTTGCTTCACATAGAGCTAGCGCTCTGGGAAGGTGGAAACGTTGTGTGACCACGAGTGCACTAGAGATGCCGAAGTAGCTCTTGGCTCGAACGCAAGTATCGTAGGTTCTGTTGCCTTCCCGATCTAGCAGAATGTCTTCATCAGGAATCCCTAGTTGAAGTGCCAATGAACGCATGGCGGCAGGTTCATCCCTTCCAGGTTGCACGGAACCGCTCATGAGAATCTGGCGAACACTTCCCGCCTGATAGAGCGAAACCGCGGTCATCACACGATCGCGGAGAACAGTCGTGGGCCGGCCATCTCGACGCAGTCCTGCACCGAGTACAATGGCGACCTGACGTTGTGGGGCCTCTTCGACGACGTGGATACGGTTTGCATAGCGCCGGCTCAAGAGCCAGCGGGGCAAGCCCAACGCTAGAACTACAAGAAGGATGATGATACTTGTGCGTAGTAACGGTGTGAGACGACTTATCAACATGCGGGCATTGTACCAGAGGGCTGAGAAGAAATGATCGTGTTTACGTTGAGATATGGATCCCTTCAACTTCTCATGTGAATCTTCTGGAGCTATACTAAGCAAGTCGTCGAATACTGGGTGAGTAAAGAAGGACAATGCGAATTCATATATCGGTAAAGGATCTTCCTAAAGCGTTCTTTGAACTTCTCGCAGCAATAACGGATCACGCCAGGTTGCGCTTCCGGGACGTTCAGTACGATGAATCCAATCAAATCGTGATTCTTCCCATCCAGCGATATCCCCTCCTCAAGAAACGTCTATTCCGGGGGAATCTGCATGACTATGACAACCCAGTCGCATCAGAAATCATTGTCCGAAACGTAGTATCCTGTGAGGTGCGAGATAATCTTGAGGACAAGGACTACGAGGAGGTGGTGTTGCTGTTTGGACTTGGTGTGAAAGACAAAGAGGTTTTCGTCTCGTCGGTTGAAGAAGAGAACGGACGTACATGTTATCTAGCGCAAATGGAAGTCGGTGAGATTGATATCGAAATACGCGATACGTAATTGGGTTGATGAGGACGAAGGTTGTAAGCGGGCTCAACGCCGCCATCGTGAGCGCATCCAGATCCTCAAACATAGGATTCCTCGTTTTGCCTCCAATTGACACGATAACTGTCACATGATAAACTCCTAAACAATCATAATAATAATATTCATATGATGATTAAGCATGCCTTAAGAATGGGATGCGTGTGTCATGAGTTTTGATTTAGGTTCTGAATTGCTCAATTACATCGCCGAGCACGGAAGTCCCCCAGGCCGGCGGCTGCCGCCGATCGATGAACTCGCATCGGTCCTAGGTGTCAGCACCAGCAAGCTACGCGAGCAACTTGAAGTTGCACGGACTCTCGGGCTTGTGGAAGTTCGTCCGAAGACAGGTATCCGAACCCTCGACTTCTCGTTTCTGCCGTGCCTGCGGACGAGTTTGAAATTTGCCTTGGCCGTTGCTCCAGAGCGATTCGAGAACTTCGGTGTCCTGAGAAATCATCTCGAAGTGGGATTCTGGCACGAAGCCGTCCGGGAACTTCGTCATGAGGATAAAATTCACTTGAAAAATCTCGTTGATCGTGCCTGGGAGCAACTGCGAGGCACACCCGTGCAAATTCCCCACTCGGAGCATCGCGAACTTCACATGACGATTTTCTCTCGGCTCAATAATCCGTTTGTGTGTTCGCTTCTCGAAGCGTACTGGGAAGCCTATGAAATCGTGGGTTTGAATGTTTACACCGATTACAGCTATCTAGAGGCTGCATGGAGATACCACGAGAAGATGGTCGAATCCGTCTTAAATAATGATTATGATGCCGGCTACCAGGCATTGGTCGAGCACATCGGGATCTTGCAAGATCGACCCGAGATGGACCGCTTTCGCCCTGAGGGCGTGCGTGAAATTGGGGCTCCACAGGTTGATGAAGTCTAGGCTTCTGGGAGAGATACTCTATGGCAGATACGAGTGTTAAGACGCGAGAAACGCCAACTACCACCGCTCCCCGTAAATCTATCGTAAATGATTTTTCGATGGTTGTCGCTACCGTCAACGGATCGGGCAGTGCGACCTCCAACATGGCGATTATCCGGGCGCTATTCAGGATGGGAATTCCGGTCAGTGGAAAAAATCTCTTTCCTTCGAATATCCAGGGATTACCGACATGGTTTACCATCCGAGCGAACGCGGCTGGGTTTACGGCACGCAGGGAGACCACAGAAATCCTCGTCGCGATGAACCTGGCGACGTTTGCCGAGGACCTCGCCGGACTTGAGGAAGGTGGGGTTTGTTTCTATGACGATCGATTTCCAGGACCGAAGGATCGTTCCGATGTGGTCCTTTACCCCATGCCTGTCCGTGACCTCGTGCGACAACTTGATCCACCAAAACAACTTCGCGATTACATTGCCAACATGGTTTATGTGGGCATAGTTGCCGAGATGTTGCATATCGAGATCGACACGATCCGCAGCGCGCTGGACACACATTTCAAAGGCAGAAAGAAATCAGTCGACCTCAACATGGAGATGATCAACACGGCTGCAAGCTGGGCTCGGGAAAATCTCTCGAAGGCCGATCCCTATATCGTCGAGAGGATGGAGCCGGAGCCGGATCTGCTACTCCTAGATGGCAATACCGCTGCCGCGTTGGGAGCAATATACGGCGGCGTGAGCTTCGCTGCCTGGTACCCGATCACTCCGGCCTCAAGCTTGGCGGATGCCCTTGAGGAGTATCTACCTGAATTGCGAAAAGACGAAAAGACAGGGAAGAAGACCTACGCGGTGATCCAGGCAGAGGATGAGCTCGCTGCTATTGGCATGGCTGTTGGTGCTGGCTGGGCTGGTGCACGTTCCATGACGTCGACGTCTGGTCCTGGGTTGTCGCTGATGGCTGAGTTTGCCGGTTTGGCGTTTTTCGCCGAAGTTCCGTTGGTCGTTTGGGATGTTCAAAGAATGGGTCCTAGTACAGGTTTACCCACTCGTACGTCGCAGGGAGACGTCCTTTTTGTCCATTTCCTCGGTCATGGAGATACAAACCAGATCATGTTGTTCCCTGGATCACCCTCTGAATGTTTCGAATTTGCTTGGAGAGCCTTCGATCTTGCGGAGAAATTCCAGACACCGATATTTGTGCTGAGCGACCTTGACTTGGGGATGAATCTCTGGATATCGGAGCCGTTTAAGTATCCTGATACTCCCATGGATCGAGGAAAAGTGTTGAACGCCGAGGATCTGGATCGTCTTGGTGGATTCGCACGCTATCAGGACGTCGATGGAGATGGCATTCCCTATCGAACCTTGCCAGGGACCGAACACCCTCTAGCTGCATACTTTACACGTGGTACTGGCCACAATGAGCGAGCCATCTACAGCGAGCGAGCAGACGATTGGGAGGCAAATATCCAACGACTATGGCGAAAGCTCGAAACGGCGCGCGCCCATCTTCCAAAGCCGGTCCTGCACGAAATGGAAGATGCGCGCATCGGTGTGATCGCTTTCGGATCGACTGATTCGGCCATCACGGAAGCCCGCGAGAGACTGACGAACACCGGCGTTGCCACGGATTATCTCCGCTTGCGAGCCGTCCCTTTTGCGACCCAGGTAGCGGACTTCATCGCTGAACATGAGGTTGTTTTTGTCGTGGAAATGAACACAGATGGACAAATGCACAAGCTACTACAGCTTGAAGTTCCTGATCAAGCGACTAAATTGGTATCGCTTACACACAACAACGGGCTACCTTTGAGTGCACAATGGGTCGTCGATGCGATCCTTGCGCATGAAGGAGGATAATGTGAACTCAAAAACGGAAAGGAAAGCAGCTGCGAATGAGAACGCCATTGGCCTTTCAAGATCAGACTACACAGGCGGCGTGACGACATTATGTCAGGGTTGTGGGCACAACTCCATTTCCAATCAGATCGTAGCGGCTTGTTATGAGCTCTCTATTCAACCAGAAAGGGTGCTCAAACTTTCGGGTATCGGCTGCTCGAGTAAGAGTCCCACGTATTTTCTGAGCCGCTCTCACGGCTTCAACAGTTTGCACGGAAGGATGCCCTCCATCGCCACCGGCGCGTCGTTGGTCAATCGATCGTTGAAACCGATTGGCGTGTCAGGAGACGGGGATACGGCAAGCATTGGTATCGGTCAATTCATCCACCTCATGCGGCGTAATCTCCCAATGGTTTACATCATAGAAAACAACGGTGTGTACGGTTTGACCAAAGGTCAATTCTCAGCTACGGCAGATAAAGGACAGAAGTTGAAGAAGATGGGTGTAAATCCTTTCATGCCGATCGACCTTTGTATGGAAGCATTGATTGCCAATTGCGGGTTTGTCGCCCGTTCCTTTGCCGGGGACCCGAAACAGGTCAAAGAGTTGTTGAAGGCCGCACTCAATTTCAAAGGGACGGCGGTTCTCGATATCATTAGTCCATGTGTAACGTTCAACAACAGAGGTGAATCAACGAAGAGCTATGTCTGGGGAAAGGAGCATGAATATCCATTGCATGACGTCACCTGGGTGCCGAGCTATGATGAAATCCGGGTAGATTACAAACCTGGTGAGGTCGTCGAAGTTGAACTGCACAACAAGTCAAGGATGGTGTTGAAAAAATTGGAGCGGGATCACGATACGTCCGACCGTATCGCGGCAATGCAATTATTAGAGGAAACTTGCTGCGCTGAGGTTCTGCTAACGGGATTGATCTATCTTAACGAGGAACAAGAGATCCTCCAGGACGTTGAAAATCTCGTTGAAACGCCGCTCGTTCATCTTTCCGAGCAAGTACTGCGACCTTCTAAAAAATCGCTTCAGAAGATCATGTCCGGACTGCGTTAGGGATTTCGATCTTCCACCTTGAAAATTAGATGATGGGTTGTCTGAATAACAGGTTCAGACAACCCATTGGTTATCAGTTGCTCCTAGAAATCGATTATATAAATTCTTCTCTTGCCAAGGCTAATTATCAAATCCCTAACCCTTGAGGGAGAAGGGTAGGGTGAGGGTAGGATTCGCGATGTAGATCTTCCCTCACTCCCGCACTTTTCAAATGGGGGAGATGAGGACGGGCAGGCTTTCCCGGCATTGGTCACCTTTCAACCTTACACAAGTGTTGCGAGATGGAACTCGGGGAGTATAATCTCCAGCCATAAGGGGTGATTGTGCGCACGATTGGAATCCTGGCCGGGCTCACGGCTGCAGGTATCTGGGGAGGTATGTATGTTGTAAGCAAGATAGTACTCGACGTTATCCCCCCATTCTTACTCGTCAGTGTTCGGCTCGTTCTAGGCTCAGCTTTCTTGGCAATCTTCCTCCTGCTAAAAGGCGGTTTCAAGGCCACCCGACGACAATGGTTTCAAGCCTTAATCGTGGGTCTCATAGGATACGGCATCTCTGTTGGTTTTCAGTTCATCGGGACAAGGCTCTCGACTGCCTCCAATGCGGCATTGGTGACCTCCGCCTCTCCAACGTTCATCTTCCTCTTCGCTGCCTGGTTGCTCAAAGAACGGGCGACTTGGAGCAGGGTACTCGCCCTCGTTCTCGCGTCCTTGGGTGTGATCGCCGTGATTGATCCTCGAAATGCTTCCATGGAGAGAGCGCTCTTCTTGGGGAACATGGCCCTGCTTGTTGCAGCTGTGACGTGGGGATTGTATTCAGTTTTGGTCAAGCGAGTGAGTAATGAGTTGAGCACCCTCGAAGTGAGTGTGATCGTTTTCCTTGGCGGATTACCGATCAGCGTTCCGCTCGCGATTGCCGAAATCACACAGACGGGCATGGGGCAAATCACGATGCCCATTGTTCTTGGTGTGTTGTATTTGGGGCTTGTCTCCACAGCATTGGCGATGTATCTGTGGAACAAGTCGTTGGCCTTACTGGATGCAGGTCTTGTCTCGCTGCTATTTTTCGCTCAGCCGATCGTTGGCGTTGGTTTAGGGGCTTGGCTGCTGAGAGAAAAGCTTGAGTTGGGTTTTTGGATAGGGGCGGTGTTGATTGCGTTAGGATTGGTGATCTCGGCACGATCTGGATCTTCATTCGCACGCTCGGAAGTACAAGTGTAGAATCCTGCAAGGAGAACTGTCATGTCCGAATCAAACGGCTGTCTTAGCATCACGATAAAGCTGCTGGCCGCCATCCTCGTAATCATTTTCATCCTGGCCTTGCCACTCGGACTACTCGCCCTGAATACATCGAGTTTAATCTTCTCACCAGAGAATTTGAGTAGAACGTTGACCGAGCGATTGGTTCACTCTGGCGCCCTTCGACGTTCAATCGCCGAGTACATCCCACAATCGCAGTTCTTCGAAGACATGGGTAGGGATTCGGAGATCTTTGAAGCCTTCAAGAATCTCGATACTGGCGAGTGGGAGCGCGTGCTTGATATTCTCTTACCCCCCGAGTGGATGGAAAAGCAGTTCAAGGAAAGTTTTGAAGCCATAAGTAGGTGGCTCGAGGACGATAGCTTCGCGCCTATAATCGAGTTTGATCTCCGTCCCATTAAGGCGCGCGTACAAGGCGGGGGAGCGATAGAGATTGTTGAGATGGTTGTAGATTCGTGGCCGAGTTGCACGACGACGCAAGTCGAGCGCATGCGTCAGACGCTCACTGAAACAGGTGAAGTACTCATCTTGTTATGCGAGCCACCCGAACCCTACCGGGAACAACTTGTCCAGCTCGCTACACGGCAATTTCGGATTTATGTACGTGATATACCCAACACTTTTTCGTCGGTCAGGGACCAACCGCCTGTCCAGGAAACTGAGCGAAGTCTGCAATTGAAAGAACGGATCCGGCTTGTGCGTGCGCTCTCTTTCGCCGGGTGGCTTTTACCCCTTGCTCTCCTGGGCTTGATCATGGTGCTTGCCATTCGTTCCTGGCGTGATCTCGCCATATGGTGGGGGATTCCGATCCTCCTGGCCGGTATCTTAACGATGGCGCTAGGCTTGTCCGGGGAATCGATCGGGCAAAGGTATATCTTACCATCCTTGGAAGATTTGAGGAGAGAGGCTGAGCCCCTTTACAATCTAACAATCACCGCATTAGTGGGCATGCGAGACGAAATCTTCGGTAATATCTTTGGACAAGCCCTCCTGATCAGCTTCCTCGGTGGGGCTTTGATTCTCTTTGGGTGGTTTTTGAGTCGCATAACGGGGCAGAGGACTCCACGACAAAGGCCTCCAGCCAGTGGTCCTCCACCGCCCGTTCAAAAGAGTGAAGCTGAACCGGTGGCTCCTCACCCACCGCCGCCCCCGGTCTCATCGATGCCCGAAGATGCTGACGAGAAGGAACGTCCTTCAGGGATCTTTGGGTGAGTCCAGCATTGGCGATTGACTAGGATGGCTCTCAGCGGTCAACCAAGGGTTAACCGTAGAGGCGCCCCGGCGGGGCGCCTCTACGGTTTGTGATTGGAAGGCGAGTTTAAGCATTTCGGCCGATATGCCTCAAACGTCAGCAATCAATAGACGCATATAGCTTTCGACATCTTCATGCGCCTCGAAATTCCAGGAAGCCTCAATAATTTCCTCCGTGCGCTGCTCGCTGACGATTCCTTTGGCGTTCGCTTGGAACTTGTCAACGAGCTCATCGTCGGTTAGCGGATCTTCTGGAGCGCCTTTGGCCACGTCAGTCTGAACCGTCTGGCGACGACCATCTTGGGTAGTGATAGTCACACGCGCCCGCTTCAATCGAGGGAAGAGCGCGTCGATCTCTGGGTCGGCGACGACTTTGATCTTCGGGAGCAAGGACCAGATCGCAGGGTCCCTCAATTTTTCATCACTGAAAGACTCAGGCAGCACGTGACCATCGACGACAGCCGCAGCGATAACGTATGGAAGGCTGTGATCCGCGGTTTCTTTGGTTTCTGGTTTATATTTGCTTGGGTCGGAGAGAATGTCGGCGCCACGCGTCGTGGTTTCGACCAGGATCTCCAATACGTCTTCATGGCTGATCTCGAGTTGACGTTTAACTTGTAGTGCCGCGGAAATGGGTTGATGCGTCAGCGCTTCCGTGGGAAATGCTTTGTAGCTACAGTTGGTGATGATGAAATCTTCCCCCAATCCTTTGAGAAGTTCTTCGGTCTGCCACTTGACGTTCGAGATCACCTCGAACAACCCTTCCTTTCCTTCGATGACCTCCACTGGACCCTCATAACCCTCACGCGCCATAAGAGCCGCATAGACACCCGCCTGCGAGGCCATTGGATCTGCGGTGTTTTTCATGTTTGTCAAGTGACCGGCGACTACGCCGCCGAGGGTGAAATGAGAACTTCCGCTAATGCCCACTGCCGCGACGAGTTGATCCAGGTCTAGATCGTACATCCTTCCTGCAACGAGTGGGCTGACGAATTGGGTGAGAGAGGCGTGGTGCCAACCCACCTCGCGAATCCCAGGAATTGCGGCGTGGCACCAACGCATCTCCAATTCGTAGGCAATCAATATCGCCACGAGGGCCTCTTTCCCGCCCTTGCCGTTTGCCTCTGCGGCAGCGAGTGCGGCGCCGATGATATCGGAGGGGTGGCTGGGATCTTGCTCCCAATAGATGTCGTTGTAATCAATAGCCCGAGTCAGCAGGCAGTTCATCAATGCAGCGTTAGGAGCGTTCGTTCGTAATCCACTGCCGATGATTGTGGCCTCTTCGCTGCCACCGAGTTTCTCGATAAAGCGGTGCATCGCTTGCATGTCATCGTTGTGGACCGCAGTGAGGGCGCAGCCCATGCTATCTAGTAAAAAGCGCTTAGCCTCATGGATGGCCTCCGAAGGGATGTCTTCGAAATCCAAGCCGTGAGCAAATTCCGCCATCCGGCGGCTCAGGGATGTCATGGTAGCGTACCTCCAGGGGGTTGGTTTATCTCATCCTGCTTGCTGATCTATACACTTTGATGGGCCATTGCCCGTATGGAAAAATGAACACCCGAGCTAGGATAGCGCCATAGACTCACAATCGATCCACGATCGCGTGGGCAACATCCAGAGTTGAACTATCGCCACCCAAGTCGTACGTGCGTTTTTTCCCCTCAGCGATCACGAGCGCAATGGCATTTTCCAACGCTTGCGCCATCTCGATTTCACCAAGCCAATCGAGCATTAATTTCGTTGCCAGCAACATCGCTGTTGGATTGACCTTGTTCAGACCGGCGTACTTCGGTGCGGACCCGTGTGTGGGCTCAAACACCGCGAAATCATCACCGATATTTCCACTCGAAGCAAAACCGAGCCCACCGACGAGTTGCGCAGACAAGTCGGAGAGAATATCGCCGAACATGTTACTGGTAACCAAGACGCCGTAATCTGTGGGGTTCTTGAGAAGCCACATCATTTGCGCGTCGATGTTGGTCTCCCATAGTTCGATCTCGGCGTAATCATTAGCGACCTCACGCGCCGTACGCGTCATCATGCCACTGGATTCCCGCAACACGTTCGGTTTTTCGACCAAGGTTACCGTCGGATAGTCGAACTTGCGTGCATATTCGAACGCCTGACGAATGATCCTCCGAGCCCCTGCTCTCGTAATCACGCGCAGACTTACTGCCATTTCAATCCCGGGGACTGCATCAAAGCGTGCCATTATTGGATTGTGTCCGAGGATAACCTCGCGAACCTCGTCTGGGAACGGGTGAAATTCGACACCGCTGTAAAGTCCTTCCGTGTTTTCACGGAAGACGACCAGATCGATGTCGTCTCGATAGTTGAGCGGATTTCCAGGATAGGCTTTGCAGGGACGCAAATTGGTGTATAAGTCGAAGAGTTGTCGGAGTCTCACGATTGGGCTGCGATAGGACAGACCTCGATCCTGAAATTCAGGCGCGAGTTCCTTTGCCGCTTCCTCTTTCGGTTTCGAGGTAATTGCACCGAAGAGTCCGCAGGTGCAGGTCCTCAGGGTCTCGATGGTTCTTTGAGGGAGAGGGTCCCCTTCTTTGCACCAGAATTCCCATCCGATATCGCACGGGATGTATTCGGCGTCGAGTTTGAGAGCGTCGAGAACGATGCGTGCCGCTTCCATTACGTCCACGCCGATTCCGTCCCCGGGCATCCAGGCAATGCGGTATTTAGCCATATAGAAGTTCTCCTATGCGTGCGATGTAGGGACAGCGACCTTTCGCATTCGTGTTTCGCGTAGCACAGCAGCTACGAGTATCGCCCCCACGAGGAGCACAACGCTATTGAGATAGAAGGGTGTCGCATAACCGCGCGTGTCATACAGCCAACCGCCCATCAACGGACCGAATATTGCTCCCAAGAAGTAGGCAAAGGTGTACAAGCCGTAGCTTGTCCCTCGCACGTCTTCGCCAGCGATGTCTGCCACGTAGGCGCGCTCCGCTGGTGCAGCAGCGATGTATCCCAGGGTTTCGACGGACCACAGTATCGCCAGCGCAAGAACGCTTCGCAAGCTAGGAATCAACGCTGATGCAACGGCACCAATGAGTAACCCCACGATCATCGGCTTTTTTCTACCTAACCGGTCGGCTAGGATTCCAACGCGTGAAGGTAAGAAGGAATTGAGCAAGGCGGCTGGTAGATACGCCGAGCCGATTGCCCAGAATTCTGCATTTAGATTCTTGCGCAGGAAGACGACGAGGATAGGCCAGACCATTGCGGTTGAGGCGCCTGTGATAAACACGATCATCATGAGGGCGATCAATTGCCGGGATACCGGACGCTGTCGACGGAGTGGATCGGATGAGGTGGGGCGTGTTTCAGGGACGCCGCGAAATCCATGCCAACAACCGATCAGTGCAGGAAGGGTGTAGCCGGCGAACATCCAAAACCATATGGGCCTCCATCCGAAACCCGCGTTTGACATGGAAAACATGATAACGAATCCGATGAATGTGCCAAGGATGGCGCCTCGATTGAGTGCCTCGTCGATGGTGCCAAACTCACGCCCGCGACCGGTTTCATGCGCGAGGTCTGCGATGATGGTGTACGCTGTGATCCATAAAAATGCAGCACCGATACCCTGGACGAAACGCGCCACAGTCAACATGACCACTGAATCAGCAATGAGAAACAAAACCATCGTTACCGCGTAGCCAGAGAGTCCGATGAGAAGAAAAGGTCTTCGTCCCCACCGATCGAGCAAGCGACCCAAGAATGGGCGAACGATTACCGGGATCACCGAAAACGCCGAAAAGAAACCGCCGATTTCGAATGCGCTTGCGCCGAGCGCCTCACCGTAGATGGGGAGCACGAAGCCGATAATGCCAAACGGAAAGGAGACCCAATAAACGGATCGCCATAAGGCCTTCAGGATGGGAGATGTGTCGAAGGGGGTGGAGAAATTTCTCCGTAAATCAGCCATTAAGCACCTTGATCAGTGTGGAGTCGCCAAGGTCAGAGGTTTCATGATCGGCTTCTTACCTGGAAGTTTGTTGGGCTTCCAGGCGTCGTCGCGTATATTCGATGAGGCCGCCTGCGTTAAAGATTTGCATCACGGATTCCGGGAGTGGAGAGAAATTATAATCTCCCGCTGCGCAACGGATCACTCCGGTTTCAAGATCGATCTCGACGCTTTCACCCTCTTGGATGGCATCCACGGCCTCGGGGCAGATCAGCGCCGGCAACGCGGCGTTGAGACAGTTGCGATAGTAAATTCGAGCAATGGATTTAGCCACAATCGCGCCGAGTCCGCTCTGTTTTAAACAGGTTACAGCTTGCTCGCGTGAGGACCCGCATCCCCAATTCTTTCCCGCCACAATGACATCCTGCGCCTGGACTTCTTTTGCGAACCGCGGGTCGAGATCTTCTAGCGCATATTGCGACATCTCTGCAGGATCGCTTACCGTGTAGGTGTATTTCCCGGGGAAGATGACGTCCGTGTTGACGTTATCGCCATATCTCCAAACGCGACCTCGAATCACTGTCATCAGGACAAATCCTTTGGATGTGTAATGACACCGGCAATCGCCGACGCGGCAACAACGGCAGGGCTGGCGAGGTAGATCTCACTCTCCTTCGTTCCCATACGTCCACGAAAGTTTCGATTGGCGCTACTTATCGTGACTTCGCCCTCTGCCGGAATCCCCATGTGGTTTCCCATACAGGGCCCGCAACCTGGGCTTTCGATCGCAGCTCCAGCACGGATGAAGACATCTAAATACCCTGCCATCATCGCATCCAAGTAGACTTGAGACGACGCGGGGATGACAATCATGCGCACGCCCTCCGCCAGGCGTTCTCCTTCGAGGACGCTCGCCGCTACTGCCATGTCTTCCAGCCGACCGTTCGTACACGTGCCAAGAAAGGTTTGGTCGATGCGCTTTCCCTGGACCTGTGATAAGGGCATCACGTTGTCCACGGTGTGTGGGCATGCGATCATCGGCTCCAGATCTGCGGCGTTGTATTCTACGGTTTGTGTGTAAATCGCATCCGGGTCTGGGTACAGCGCCTCATAGGGTCGCTTGGCCCTGTCTTTAAGGAATTCAAAGACAGAGCGGTCTGGGGAGAGGTAGCTGTTCTTGGCGCCCATCTCAGCCATCATGTTGGGTAGCACAGCGCGTTCTGCCAGGTTGAGGGATTCGATCGCCTCGCCATGCCACTCTACGGAGCGATAAAGCCCGCCGTCTGCACCGAGGTCCCGGATGACTTTTAGCGCCAGGTCCTTGGCGTATACACCTGAGGGGAGTCGACCATGCACGATGATTTTCATACTTTCGGGTACTCGCAGCCATAGGCTTCCGATCGCCCAGACAGACGCCATCTCACTACGTCCGATTCCTGCGCCAAATGCCCCCATCACACCTGCGTGAGGGGTGTGAGAGTCCGATCCAAGCACCACTTCACCAGGCAAGGCCAGGCCCTCTTCGACAAGCACCTGGTGGCATATCCCTCGACCGACTTCGAAGAAATGTGGGATGCATTGATCGCGGACAAAATCCCGAATGACGCGGTGATTTTCGGCGTGCTTTGTGGTCGGCGCAGGTGCAGCGTGGTCGAGAAAGACGGCGTGCATCTCCGGTCTGAAAACTTGATCACCACCCATCTCCTTGAAGATCCCATAGATGGGAGCCGTGTTGTCGTGCGAGAGAGCAACATCCGGCGTTATCTCTACAATCTGACCGGGTACGACCTCCTTTAGGCCCGCCTTCTTTGCCAACACTTTTTCCGCAAACGTCCGCCCCATCCTCTCTCCTCTATTCGATCAAACCCATAGATCCCAAATCCATGCTCCCCAATCCCTTTTTACAAGATCCCCAAGTGCCTAAGTGCCCAAGTGTCCAAGCGCCTAAGTACTTCATCCCTTGTACTTGGTCAACTCAAAATCCGTAAAATCCGCATGGTGGAAGATAATCGCTTCGGGGCGGCGCTTGAATTTGTCGCCCTCCCAGGAATGCGTTGCTACGATGTGCATCACAGCTTCGGGGATGTCGTGTTTGAAACACAAACCCACGCCTGTGAAAGGGTGACGCATATATTGGTACATACTTGCCCAATGGTACTCGCCATCTTGCTCACGGAATTCGATCAGCTTCCCCACATCGGCCAGTAGCGCTCCGGCAACAAGTGTGTCGCGATCGATATCGTACCGATCCGGGTAAGCTTCTTTCAGAACATGCTCCATAGCGATGCAAAGGCGGCAGACGACGCTCACGTGCTGCGGAAAGGAGATATCGACGTCTTCGACCAGGAGAGTGTAAGGTAATTTCTGGAGGTCTTTGAGACTCCAGCCACCGATTTGCAAGGCTTCCTCCCAGACAGCCAGAACGCTTGCTCTCAAGTCTTCATCACGGATTTCGTTGAATTCGGGGATCAAATCTGATAGTTCACTTGACATCGATCTCTCTCCATACACCATTTCGAGGCTATTGCCGGGTTTCTCTCAAAGCGAACCTTCAACGTGGCCTATTTTCTCAATCCACCGACCGCGCTGGTGGTCCGTCGTATTCGTGCTCTGTTGGATCAATGATGCGCATTGCGCGCTCTCTTGTTTGCTCCTCGTGAACGTGGGCCACAAGGCCGGGCACACGCGCCATGATGAAGAAAGCGTTGGCCAACTCGCGTGGCAGTTTCAGGTCGACCAGCAGGGCGGCGATGGCACCATCGACGTTTATCGGTAATTCCTTGCCTGCGGAGGTGAAAGCTTGATGGATGGCGCGCATCATAGCCACCCCACTATTCGCTACGCCGAGTTCTTCAGCGAGTCTGAAGAGCTTTCTCGTGCGAGGATCGTCACGATGGATGCGGTGACCGAGTCCGGCAATACGTTTCTTGGCTTGCCTGTATTCGGCAACCAAGTCTGCGGCCACGCGATCTAAGTTGCTCTCAGAAGCGGCTGCGCGCTGCAGACCCTCTTCAAGAACCCCCATGCAGTCGAAAATCGCCGCCCCGTGGTATCGATTGATCGAGAGAATTCCGGCAGCAATAGCGGCGTTGAGGGGTGCGCCTGTTGACGCTGCGGTGCGCGCGGCTAATGCGGACGGTGGTGTCGCGCCGTGATCAATGGATGAGACCAGCATGGCATCGAGTAGGCGTGCGATTTTTGGAGGTGGGAGCTCGCCGGTTAGGGCAAGGAAAATCGCCTCTGCAAAGGTTACGCGTCCCATTAGTTCATCGATACGGTAGCCGCGCAAACGCACTTCGTTGGGCTGAATCTTGGTGACTGAAGTTTTCCAGCTCGTTTTGCTCATGGGAGGATTCCGTGTTCTCTGAGGACGGATTTCGTCGTTTGAGGTAGCGCGCCGAAAGCGTCCACGACTGTCACACCCGCTTCTCGCAGGCGTTCAACTTTTCCTTCGTGAGTACCACGACCGCCTTCGATGATCGCCCCGGCGTGGCTAAA
>JABAOF010006891.1_pt1 | contig 60776 bp, 57 predicted proteins | sample 7062171 | NCBI WGS metagenome assembly JABAOF01 (sample SAMN14538628, study PRJNA623070) | marine sediment metagenome | biome: marine biome [ENVO:00000428]; feature: marine pelagic biome [ENVO:01000023]; material: deep marine sediment [ENVO:00002113] | place: India: Gulf of Khambhat ...
TAATAATATAAAAAGAAGAAATTGAAGAATTTTTAAATCTCTGAATAAAGTGTCAACCATGGGAGAAAGAGAACCCTAATACAGCACTTTTAATCAAGAATAAAAATATGAAATTTTTTCCGATATTTTACATATTTTAATAGTTCTATTGTAATATTAGTTTCATCAGATGTTTTAGTATCGGGAATGCATTTGGTAACCTTTCAATAAAGCTGTTTAATAAATTAAAGTTTAAATTGAAGAGTTTATATTTTGGCATTGAAATACCAAATGTTGCCCATTCGCTTTCTTCACCATAAGGGTCTTTTACTTTTGCTTTAATTTCTTTATTAATACTTTTTATCCAGATGTGAGCTGAAGTTATTTCCCCGCCTGAAGCGCTAGGCCCAATCCATTCTTCCTTCCGGTTATCTCCCCAATCAATATAATATAGCAAATCATTTCCATCTGGATCAGTTGAAGAAAAACTATATTCATATTCTTCCCAAGTTTTTCCACTTTTGGGTCCATTTATTGTTGGTTTATCTGGTCTGTCATTTGTTTCTTGTATCCAAAGATTTGTTGTTTTAGTTGCACTATTTCCTTTACTATCTAAAACAGTTAATGTTACTGTATATTTTCCAAGGTTTTCATAGGTGTGGGTAGTAATTTTACCTGAGCCAGTGTTTTCATCTCCAAAATCCCAAGAATAATCAATGATGTTACCTTCAAAGCCCATACTTTTACTTGCATCAAATGTTACTTCTTGATTTGGATATCCTCCATATGGTCCACCTGTATCTACATATGGAGGCCAATCAAAGCTATTTGGATCATAATCGGCCCAATAAATATAATTACTATCAATATTTAAGCAATTATATGCTATATTAAAAAATCCATCATATCCCCATTCTTGGCCCCAACTATTTTTACATATCCAATATCCACCATTAGGAACAATAGAACTATCTTTCCACCCAACTATTACTACAACATGATTACGACCTGATACAGGTCGTAAATGAAAATAATACGCATTGGGGTTGTGAATCGTTCCTCCCCATATTTTGAAATTATTTGTTGCCTTTATTCCAGTAGCTACTGGACCCGTTTCAATTATCTGTGTTTTTATCAATTGTCTATGTACCTCACTACCATTTGCCCTCCAGGAACCATAATTAACAAGTGGAACAAGCATTTCTTCCCAGTTTGCACATTTTTCAGTACATAGAACAGGATCATGATCACAACCAAAAAAATCACAACCTCTCTGATCAATAGCTCTATAAGGAAAACAGGATTCAGGAATAATACCATTACAGTTATTTCCTTCAGGAGTTGTTTGTATTATATATTTAAAAGCTTGATTGATACTTCCACCACCACAATCACCAGCTTTTGGAATACAGGATAGAATATATTGTTCAGATAAATCAGGATTTAATTCTGCGCAATCCTCTTCAATTTCTATAATTGATTCAAAAACTCCTAACGCTGCAAATGCCCAACAACTACCACAATGTTTTTGATTTCTTCCAGGTGTTGTCCAATCCTTACCTTGATGAGTCATCCAGTTAAATTGACTGGGTACTGTTTTTAAAACAGGTTTAGGAGAAATTTCATCTGGCTCGAAAAAACTATCAGACTCTTTCATTACTGGAAAATCAGGAATATAATATCTATCGAAATCTAGTTCTTTATTATTAAAATTTGATATTTTGTTTGGTTTTGTAAGACTATTTTGTTCATTTTTTACAATTGAACTTGATACAGGAAAAACAGTTACAATCAAAATTATACATACTATAATGCCTATTATTTTACTTTTCATTTATTTACCTCCCTAATATTTGAAAACAAATATTATTTAATAAATATTTTCCTATAAATTTTATTCAATATTATTTTATGTATTTTCCATGGGTTGAATGTTGTGCAACAATTTAAGTAATCTTCTATTTTAAATTGTAAAGCCAATATATTTATCTAAAACAAATCTGGAAAGGAGGGTTTTTTAGTAAATTTTTCATAGACATTAAAAATCATAAAATTATGACAAAAGATAAAGATGTAAATGATAAGTCGATTGTAAAAGAAAAAAAGAGGTTTTTACATACATTTTATCATTTACATTACAGTAAATATTGGTATTTTTGCTCAGTGGTGGTATATAACTGGAGGTGAAGGTTTTCCCTGGTTTATAACAACAACAGGTGGATGGACATTGGAATCATCCCTCACTTTATTGCTGTTTTCTTATTTTTGAAAAAATAAAAAAAAGCAAAATTATTTGCATTATCTTAAAATTTGTTTGAATAAAAATCTTGGATTTAGATAAAAAGCTAAAGTTGCATTTCGTTGCATTTTTATAAGGTCTTTTTTGTCTAATCCATTAGGTACATATATCATATGATCTGCATCTGGATAAAAGGATCCAATCTTCTTCCAAATATTGTCATCAACTGTATCGTTTATTATTAAGTTTTCATAAAATGGGGTTCCTGGAAATGGAGTTAAAATATGATATTTGATAAAATCTAATTTCAACTCCTTTGCAAAATGAATTGTCTGCTTAATGGTTTTTTTTGTTTCACCGGGGGTACCAAAAATGAAAGACCCGATAGTCTTGATTCCAACCTCTTTTGTATATTTTGCCGCATTTCTTGCATCTTCTAATGTAAATCCCTTCATTAATTTATCAAGAAGAGACTGAATACCAGATTCGAAACCATAACATATTCTCCTGCATCCTGCTTCATACATTTTTTGTAGCAGTTCTTTATCAACAATATCTGGACGAGTCTCACATGACCAAGTTATTTTTTCATTTAGCTTACTTGAAATTATCTCATCACAGATATCCATTCCATGCTTCTTCTGCAGAGCAAAAGTTGCATCAAGAAACACAATTTGCTTTAAGCTAAATTTTTCTATCAAATACTCGATTTCATTAATTATTTTTGAAGGTTGTCTTCTTCTGTAAACTTTTCCCATGGTTTTTACTGCAGAACAATGAATACATCTTGAAGGACAACCACGAGATGCTAATACAGGTAATGCTGATTTATCAGATGTAACAAAGGATGGAAATCTGTAAAATTCAATAGGAAATTTATGCCAAGCAGGAAAGGGTAATTCATCTAAATTCTTTATAAAAGGTCGTGGGGGAGTATGAACAACCGTTGAACCTTTCAAAAAAGATATTCCCCTTACTTTCTCAATATTTTTGTTTTCTTCAATGGCTTTAACCAATTCAAGAAATGTGTACTCTCCTTCAAAATGAACAATAATATCTGCTATTTTTTCTCTTAAAATATTCTCTGCAAAATAGGATGCGTGAACATTTCCAAAAACAATCTTTGTATCAGGTCTTTGCTTTTTTATTTCTTTTGATATTGCATACACTTCTAATGCAGATGGTGTCAAACAAGATATTCCGACAACATCAGGTTTCATTTCATTTACTTTTTCAATTATACCTTGAACACCTATATCAAACACATAATCATCAATGAGCTCTACATCAAGGTTATTTTTTTCTAATACTGCTACAATATATGCCAATCCTAATGATGGCATTGCATACTTTAATCTACGTGGCTTTCCCAAGAATGAGCCCATATCATATTTTGGATTTATGAGCAAAATCATTGCTTATTCCTTCTAAAAGTATAAAATATTATTATATTTAATATATGGTTTTCATTTTTTATTACAAATTTTTTAAAAAAAATTATCCAGGTCAATCTTTTATTAAGATAAATTATTATTAAAGTAAGTCCGAGAACATGCTAGATGAGGAAAAAATGAAAAAAGAATTATTCATTTTATGTGGAGAAACAGTTTTAAAACTAAAAGCTGAAGAAAATATTGAATCATCAAATATCACATATGCAGTTCCTCTGGTTTATGAAGACCAAGTTCCTATATTTTTAGAAATAAAAAATGATACTTCTTCAAATATAATAAATTATAAAATAATAGATGACAAAAATCCTCCAAATAAATTGATAAAATTTTTCTTTGGTCCTCTAGATAAAAATGAAAAGCTCACAATTCATTTCTCTTATTGGGTTCTTGTAAAAAACCAAAAATATAATGATATTCCAAAATATGTTAAAATTCCTAAAGAAAACGAATTATCAGAGTTTTTAAAAAAGTGGCTTAAATCAACTAAAGCGATTCAATCAGATAATTTAATTATTAAAGTTAAAGCAAAAATTCTTCGAAGATTTAACAATAATCTATTGAACCTTACAAAAAAGATATTTTTTTCGATTTGTTATCATAGACCAATTCTAACTGCTATTAGAGATTTGATTGAAAAAAAACCAATAGTTAGAAAAATTTTCCTTCCAAAAAGATACTGGACAGGGCTTATGGATGCAGTTTCAGGTTTGTTTTTTGGCGGACTTTGTGCAACTAAAGCAAATCTTGAAGTTGCTCTATTAAGAGCAAATGGCGTTCCATCAAGAATTTTAATTGTAAATCCAATTCATTATTATTCAAAAAAAATCGACTGGATTGATGCTCTTCATTATATTGTTGAATTTCACATTCCAAATTATGGATGGGTACGGGCAATGTCAGGTAGAGTTCCATATCAACCTAAAAATGATATTGTTTTAAGAATTGTACATCCAGAAGATGAAGATGATGCTGGAAATGGTTTAAGTTTCTATGGAGGAATGGAGCCTTGGTTTTGGTTTTCAGATAAAAGTATTAAGCTTGATTTTCCAGAAGATATATTCAAGTTATATAAAAAAATAAAAGGCCAAGGTATTCCAATAACAACTGGAGCATATATCAGTAATTTTAAAATAGAATCAGAATTAGCTAATCAAATTTTTAAATTATCAAAGGAGAATTGGACTCAATTTATTGAGTATTTCGGGAAAAAATTGAATAGCAAAAACTCAAAAATATTTGATGAAGCAATACAATTTAAAAAAAAGTGTTTACAAGATTTAACAAATTCAGATGTCAAAGGTTATATTGATAATTTAAAAAAATCAAAGGGTTTATTTTCAAAAATCACTGATTAAGCTTTTATGTAAAACTTTTATTGATTCTATCAAACAATAATAGGTACATATTTTCTAAATCTTCTGAACTTTTCTCCGGATCAAAGGGATTTGACGTTAATTCAAAACTTGTTTTTAAATTATTTTTTAGATCTTTATTTATATTTGCAATATAAGACCTATAGATTTTAGGATTATATTTTGTTTGATATAAAGATTTAAAAAATGAAGATTCTATCGGAGGGTGATATCCAAGGTTTAGTAAAATTTTAAAATATTTTTTTGCAACTTTATTTTGCTTGGTACTCAAGCATAAAAAAGGAAGCATATGAAATAAATTTACTAGTTGATGAAAATTATTTTCTCTTGTTAAATAAAACTGATAAAATGCTAATTCTTTTGAAAGAAAATCTTCAATATTTTCAATTAATTTTTTTATTTTTTCTTGGTTTTTTAACCAACTATTATCTTTAATATAACTATAAAGATCCTCTATCCCATAAAAATAATTGAATCTTTTTTCAAAGGTTTCAATTTTCAGACATTTTCTTGTGAATATATCATAATCTGTTGAAAGGGGCGGAATAATCACCCTTACTGTAGGAAACTTAAGTATTTTATGAGTATAATCAACAATTAAAATATCCCAATTGTTTTGCTGACAAATTTTAATTGACGTTTTTACATCATCACAGCTATCATTATTTATCGATGATTTTAACTGATCAAAGGAAATTTGTTTACCTCTTTCCAGAAAAGATAGGTCACCATAATAATCATATTGTCGTGTAAAATGTTTGAACTCTTCATTAATACCAAGATATTTTTTATCTAGGTCTTTTGTCCAAGCGTAATATAAAATATCAGATCTTTTTCTATTTATTAATTCGTCTTTATCAATATTTTGTAAATATTCAGTAAAACATCTTATAATTGCTTCATATAAATTACAATGTGATCCTACATTTATCCTTTTGAAGTATCTATCTTTTTTTAACTCATTTTCATCATTTTCAATGTTATGATTTACAAAAACTCCTCCTATGACTGGAATTGTATTGTTTAAAGTAAAATCTTTTATTATCACTTCAATATTTAGTGATTCAAACATTTTAAGATAATCTAAAACTTTCTCATTTTTAATCGATTCTGGATTTATTGTTGGACATTCTATTTTATTACTAACAATTTTATTTGCAGCATGTCGTTCAAATATTTCAAATGCGGCTTGAGCGATTGCCTCTTCATAGGTATTTCCAGAAGAAAGTCCATTAGATGTACTTTTAAGAGCGATAAAGTGAATTGGAACTTTTGCGTATCTTTTTTGAATAAATGAAAATGCGTCTACTAGAGTATCAAATAGATGTTCTTTTTTAAAAAATTCAAATTCTTCTTTTGATATTTTATCATGAAAATATTTGTTAATATTTTGATAATTTGTTGAATTCGACTCATCATTTTTAATAAACCCTTTCAAAAAACTTCGTTCATTTATATCATTTAATAATTTTCTATATCTAGCTGATTTTTCAGGTAGAGGGATCCTAAAAGGCAAAAATCCGGTTGAAAACCGCTCTGCTGTTTCTGCATAAGCACTTGCCTTTGATAAAACACTGGATATGCCTTTTCCATTTTGTGTAGAGCCAAGCACATCGATAAGTGCATAACCTGAATAAATCGATGCATATGAAGAGCTTACAGATTTTTCATGGTAAGTAAGTTTTAAACCTATTTTTTTGAATCCTCTTTCAATTCTTTTTATTGTATTTTCTGGATAATCGCATTTGAAATTATTATAGATTTTAGGTGAAGGATTTAATTTCATATTATCATTTTTAAAATTGTTTTTAATTCTAAAATTAGTCTTAGGGTAGAAAAAAATATGTATATTTGGTATATTTTACTCTTCTTCATCCTCTGCTTCAGTATTTAAGGACAGGAATTTCCCATAGCTAGCAGTATAACATGGCACCACACATCACCCATATATTGTTAAATGTTATCACGAACCATGTATACATATTTCACTTAAATACTTTTCTATATCCTCCAATTTTTAATGTTGGATCCCCAAAGAGAATAAACTCCTGAACACTTCTAGCATTTATAGCATCAGGTTTGGGACCTTCATTTTCACAATATAACGACGGTGAGTTCCATTTTATTGGAAATTTTTTAAGATAATCAATTATAACTTTTCCCCAAATTTCTCCAAGTATCTCTGTTCCATTAACTCCATACTCCCATAAAATTCTCGGCATAAGATAACTCCAACCTTCAGTTGTACCTCCAGCTTCTTTGTCCCATTTTAAATAAACTAAACCGGTACTACCAAAAGTTGCGATTGCACCACCGCCAATTTTTCGTGTTAGAACCCAACTCCAACATTCAGGTGCAAAATCAAAGCTTTTTTTCCAGGATTCATTTGTATACTTAAACAGGTTAATAGGTGATGTATCAAAAGCACTATTTCGACAACCATTGGTTATGCATATCGGTAGCATGTTTTGATTAGTAAGCAAGGGCATATTATAAATTGAAAACTTACCAATCTTTTTGTTATCATTTGGTGGATGAGTAGACCAAAAAACTGGATTACCATGACCTGCCAAAACTAAAAAACCGCATCCCTTGTTAATAGCCTTTATTATCTTGTAGGCCCCATGAACTGTCAAATCTCCTGAAGATGCCCATAATGTTTCTTGATTAAAATTTTTCAGATTATCTAGAGCTTTTTGAGCGTCAATTTCTCCCTCAAAGATATCATCTTTGGTTGGATACGTATCACCCCCTGCCGCAACGATTTTTTTAAACCATGATTTATCAGTTGTTTTTCGTTCATAATTGATTATTTTATTCACCATAATTTTAACTTCAAATCTGTTTCTACATGGCAGTCTACCAATATATACATCAGGTCTTAAGTCAATATTTTTATCCTCTGCAGTTTTGCCCTTCCATTCTCCAAAAATCCCATTTCCATTAGTATCCCAGCTTGAAAAGTTACCATTTGAATCATAAATATCAGCATAATACAAATCTGAAATTATTTTGTTTTCCAGAAAATCTTGCTTGTAATCTATTGCTAGATTATTGACATATCTAACTGGAAGTTGTTTTGAACCACCAACTAGAAGGACAAATTTTATTTTCCAATTTTCTTTTGCATTTTTTATAAAATATTTTATTTTCTCTGGTTTATCTCGGCCTTTACCATTAAAATATTTTTCATCAAAGATTTCTTTTAGTGATACAATTATAGTTTTAATTCCACATTGTTTTTTATGTTTTACCAGCTCGTTTAATGATTTTTTAAATTTAGAAGGAGCAATTATTAAAAAATCAAAACTTTTAGAATTATTAGAAGTAAAAACTGTTATTTTTTTATTGAGTGAAGCTTTCATACTTGATTTTATGTATCTTCTCTATCATTTATTTCTTCTTCTTCATCTTCTTTATTTAAAGACAAGAATTTTCCATAGCTTGCAGTGAAACTTGGCATTTTTTTATTCCTCCATCAATATTTATTATTTTTTTATTAAAGTTTTATTGACATCTAAAATTAAATATATATAATGTTTGACATAAATAACAAAAATTTTTATATTTTGACGATTATACGTCATTTATGACAAATTTAACCTATATTGTTTGGAAGGAGCTTGACAACGATACTAGTATAAGACGATGTATGAGTAGAGGATTGATTAATACTACATCATTAGCAAGATATTTTATTAAAAATAAAAGAGTAGATGGAACACTTGATGGAGTTAGCAGTGCGATACGCCGTTATAAACTTGACATCCATGCTGATATTTTTGATTTGGCATATAAAATACTAAGCCAGACTATTAATATATCAACAAAGAGTAATTTAGCAGAAATATCACTCATTAAGGATGACGAAGTTCAAAAACTTCTGCCTAAGCTCTTTAATATTATAAAATATGTTCAAGGAGATGTCTTAAGAGTTTCCCAGGCAAATGAATCAATACGTCTTTTAATTGATGAAAAAAACATGGATAATGTAATAAATTTATTCCCAAAAAATAAAATCATAACAAAGGAGAAGGGATTAGCTGAAATCAATATCTATATACATCCAAAGATGCAAACTACACCAGGGATTCTTGCTGCAATAGCAAATGAACTAGCTATTAATGAAATTAATATTGTAGAGTTTATGACATGCCCTCCAGAGATGATATGTGTAGTTAAAAAAGATGATCTCCTTAAATCATCAAAAGTTCTTTACAAACTATGCGAATCTAATAAATAATAATTATATTGTAAAATGGGTATTTAAAATGCAAGGCCCCTTAAGTCGGTTTTGACTTTAAATTGAAATATTATGAGATATAGTTACGTATTTTTTGTAGTATTGGAAACATATCAAAAAATCTTATATGTCATAAGGTTCTTTCATTGGATTTCTATCAAAATCTATTGATGGAGCGGGTATATAAATTGGAAACTTGTAGTATTCATCATAATTAATAGGAATTTTAATAGAAAAAAGATAGATATATTTCAAACCAGGTATTATTTTAGGAAGAATCATCGGTCTCCCCCAATAGTTATTATTCACATTCACCTTTGGACTTGGATGCATATAATTATGAAAACAATCTTTTCCTCTATTTTGATAAATATTATTTTTTACTACCTCAACATTATTTTTGTTAACAAAATTGTGAATGCCTACATAATTTTCGCAAACATTATTAAATTTAACAACAATATTATCGGATTTCCTAGTACTAATACCAACACCGTTATACTTAACATCATTATATGATATTATATTATTATAACCAGAAGATACACTAATTCCTCCACCATATCGATTATAAAAAACACAATGATGAACAATATTTTTAGTAATCAAATTTTCTGAACTACTACCGATAGCTATACCATGAAAACCACTATCTTTAATAAAATTATAAGAAATTATATTCTTATCAGACTCCTCTTCCCCAGCTGGAAAAATAAAAATTGAACAGTAATTGTTAGTAAAAATATTATCTGTAATAATATTTTCATTTCCATTAACAATTTGTACTGCTTGAGTATCTGGACGGGTTACATTTTGAAAGGTAAAACCACTCAGTTTAACATTATCTGCAATGATTTTTACAATGTTTATGTCTGCCTTATCCAATCCATCAATAATAGTTGTTTCCTTATTTTCACCTATTAGCTGAATCGATTTATCAACTCTAACAAGTTCATAATATGGAGAACTATCATCATAAACAAAAACGGTATCCCCCTCTAATGCATCATTAATTGCATCCTGAATACATGTGTAATTACCTGGTCCATTACCGCCAACGTATAAAGTATTGCTAGCAGAAAGTATTGTATATGATTTTTCAACTATTGGTTTAATTGCATTAGATGGAACAACACTTGCACAAATAAATAAAGTAATTATACCAAATACAAGAGTTTTCCTAAACACATATTTCACATATCCTCCTCTTTTAATTAAATATAATTTTTAAATATATCGTATTATTTTATAACAAAATAAGTAATAAATGTTACTAATAAATGTACATTAATGTACAATATTGTGCTTCGAAATAATAAACTCAATTTTTAATTTTTAACTCAAAATTATTTATTGTGCAAAACCTGCACAATAGGCTTGCATGTAAAATACCCATTTTTATAGAATTTACGTGCAAGTTGATGATTTTACGTGCAGAACAGGATTGTGTGTAATACAAAGTTGGGAAATAAAAGTTGGGAATTTAAAGTTGATACATACTTAATATTTAATTGGAGAGTAAAAATTAAATATACATAGGAATTTTTTATTGCGATAATTGTTAGTGTAATCAGATTCTCCTTCAGAATATACTTCACAATTAAATTCAAAGATACTGAAAAAACTAAATGGAGGAGAGCCGACAAAAATTTCACATAATCTACCAGGTTCTAGTGTGTTAAAATGCCAAAATATTTCCTCGGTTTTACGATATATGCGAAAAAAAATAAAATGTTGGTATATAACAGCTTTTGCAGTTATATTTCTAACATATTTATCACCAATATTTCTAACCGTTAACCTAATTGTATTACCTCCTAAATGAGTATATATATCCACATCAGTAATAATAAGGTCTGGCTGTCCAATGTTGGTGACTAATTCTTTTTGTGTATTATCTACTATTTTTTTATTTTTGATGCATACAGCATCTACTGAAAAACATATTTGAAAAACTGAGGTCATCAATAGACTTACCATTATGAAAGCCAATAATACTTTCTTCATTTTACTTTTTCCTCCATACTCTTTAATAATCTTAGTTTAAAACATCATATAAATATTGGCAATTAATGTACATTTGTGTACAATTTTATACTTTTAATTACTTTACTTTTAGATCCCCACCCAACTTTCGTTAATTGCCAAATTACTAGAAAATTACAAATATTGAATCTATAAGGAGAAAACGACAAATAATTAATGTGCAGAAATCGGAATTTACAGGCAGAATAATAAATTTTGAATAATTAAAAAATTTAGTATTTTTTGTAGTATTGGAAAGCGCTCTAAAAAACTCAATAATAAAATATTTTCTAATATTTTATTTACTTTATAGATACCTTTAGTTAATATATTACATACAAAATTGTTTTTAGTCCTACTTTTTTGATATGTTAACCTTTGATCCAGACTCCAACCAGAATCATAACGTTTAAAGATATAAGAAGCTCCCTTTCCCCAAGGTGCTCCTATACATACATAGTCACCATCAATTGAAACAGACCAACCAAACTCGGAATTTTCATCTATATCTAACGGTAGTAATTTATCATCAAATTCCCAATTTGATTCAATATTTCTATAGATATATGCCGAACCATTATGGTCATCATCACCATAAGCTCCAACTACAATATAATCACCATCAACTGCAACAGACCAACCAAAAGAATCTTCTTCTTCACCATCAAAGGGAACAAGTTTAGCATCTTCAACCCAATACGAATCTGAACGCTTAAAAACATATGCAACACCAGTTTCATTATCTTTTCCACTAGCTCCAACAACAGCATAATTACCATCCAGCGAAACACTTGAACCAAAAAAATCAAAACTAACAATATCAGAAACATTTAATATTTGTATCTCTTCCCACAAGCCACCATTATATTTGAATATATAAGCTAAACCAGGCGCATTTATATTACCGATTGAACTAATAATTGCATAATCATAATTAATAGAAACAGCAAAACCAAATCCATCTTTTGGTTTACCATTAGAAGCAGTTAATTTTTGTATTTCGTCCCATGTATTACCATTACGTTTAAAAACATAAGCTGAACCAGTTTCTATTCCAAATTCATTAACCCCCCCTGGAGCTCCAACAAGTGCATAATCACCACATATAGATACACCATTCCAAAACCCAATATTATACCCAGGTTTAGCATCTGATGGAAGTAGTTTAGCTTTTTTAAACCATCTACTTCCGTCACGTTCAAAAATATATGCTTCACCAGTACCATTATTTTTTATTGGTGCACTTACAATTGCATAATCATTATTAATACAAACTGAGCCTCCAAACCATTCAAATGGAGAAAAAATAGAATTTCGTATCTTAGCTGTCTTTATCCATTTACTTCCTATTTTACTAAAAATATGTGCTGAACCAGTATCAAAGTTATCCCCCACCTCACCAACAATAGCGTTTTTTCCAGAGATAGAAACAGCAAAGCCAAATAATTCCCAAGCACCTAATGTCCTTGAATCATCTGAGATAATATTTATGTTTTCTCTTTTACTTTTTAATTTTTTATTTAAATAATTTATAAATATTTTATATTTTTCTTTTTCTATATTGAAATTGTTATTTTTCTTTAAAATTAATTTTTCATCTTGATAATATGAATTAACATTAATTTTTGATTGGTATGTACACGTTTTACTAATATTTTTATAAATCTTACCATTAATAATTGGTATAATATTTAATCCAAAAACTATAACTATCAATAAAAAAACTATTATTTTTTTGTATAATTTTTTATGCATAATATTACCTCCATTATTGAAATTATTTTAATTATTTAACAAATGATTATTAAGAGAATTTAAATTAAAAATCTTATATTTGTCTATTATATCAAGATTTATTGGATGAACACCTGAACGAGCAATAGGTGGTTCTGTACCGATATGGACTTTACGGGCACATCCTATAAAGTAGGTTTCATTTGTTTCCCGTTCAATTTTTAATCCGTTAAAACCAACAACTCCAGAATAAAATCTGATAATTGTAGTAATAATAAATAAGGTTAATTCAGATATATAACCATATAAATAACCCGAGATATTTTTTTTACCATATAAACCATCAGTAGAAATCCATCCAAATGAAGGAACAGGAGATGTATCCGAGAAGTCCGTTATTCCTACACAAATTTCACTACCTATAGCTAAACGTCTTTTTAATTGTGCATTCATCAATTTATAAATTACCAAAGAAAAAACCATAACCCACATCATAATTATTTGTTCATTAATTAACCAAGGAAATATCTCTGAAATCATTTCTCCTACCTCCCATACTTTCAACATCATATTATGCAAACCAATAATTGCTGGCGAAAAAATAAAAGTAGTATCTAACTCCCCTGAAATATAACAATTTTCATTAGTTATACTGTCATTGTCTAGGTTTTCATTTAACCCAGATTTTTTTTCATAACTACATACATTGTCATAATTATTTTTTATAAGTTTTTGTATTTCGTTAATAGATATATGATTAGGTAACAATCCTAAATTATGAAATGATATAATTGCTTGATCGAAAATCGAGATTGTATCTTCAATATTTTTAGAATTTTCTAAATCGTTTTTAATATCATTGATAATATTATCTAATTTGTTAACTTGATCAAGTGTTAACATCACCTTGTGCTTCTCCATTTCATTGCTTTTATAAAAACTAACAGAAATTTCAACCAATTCATCATTAACAGATTCAATATCAGATCCTAGAGTTGATGAATTAAAAGATGATTTAGTATCAACACCTAGAGCAGGATGTATACCACTTCCAATAAATACTACAACTATGATTAATGAAATGATTTGACTTAACAGGTTTCTCTGCATAAACCGCCCTCTTGTTACAAAATATAAATCAAATAATTAGTATTTAATACTTCCATCCTATTATTTCGTTAATTGCCGAAGTATTAGAAAAGTAACATTTTTTGGATTTATAAGGAGAAAACCTCAATTAATTATTGTGCAAAAAGCTTATATAATGTGCAAAGCGAATAAAAAATGGAAAAATTTATTAATTAAATCAATTAAGAATAATATTAGGTTCTGTGTAATATGAGTTTGGGAAATTTAGATTGATAGAATAATCATAATTTATTATTTTATTATCCACCAATCAGAATTACGACCTAAAAACAATTTATAACCATACTTATCTATAAAATCAAAAACAGCCTGAATCACACCAAGATACCGATTATCAAAATCATGACCACCTAAAAAACCATTCTTTTTAACTTTAGGTAAATATAACTCAATATCTTTCTTAACACAATCATAAGAATGGTTCCCATCAATATAAACAAAATCTAAAGAATTATCCTCAAAAAACTTAACAGTATTATATGAATAATCTTTTAAAAATATAACTTTATCAAGATACATCGATAAATTATTCTTAGCTATATCTAATGTATTATTATTAACAATGCGACTTTTAATTTCACCAACATCTTCAAAATAATCAACATAAGGATCAATGCAATATAATTTTTTAATCGGTAAAACAGATAACATAACTATTGCATTATAACCTAATTGTGTTCCTATTTCAACACCAATCAAATCTTTTTTATTATAATTTTCCAAAATAAATCCAGTCATACCTCTAATGAAATAATGAGGAGTATATTTCTTACCAATTCTTATAAGTCTCTGAACAATCTCATAATAAATCTTTTCTCTAAGATTAAATAAATTTTTATATTCAGGTTCACCAATATAATGAAATGTAGTAACCATTTTATTTCCCCTTAATATAATATCTATCAACATCAAAAATAGTTTCATTATAGTTATTCAAAGCATATTTTTCAACAGCTTTTTTCAGCATATGATAATTATCCTTTTTCATATTTAATTCCCAATATTATATTTATTACAACATTCTAAAGATAATAATTATATACCCATCCATTTAACTAAAAATCACCTTAGTTCAAATAATTAAAAATCATATAGATATTTAATCATTCAGTCAAAATTATATTCAAATTATTTTTTTTCTGCATCCCCTCCACGAAGTTGTCAATTATAAATAGGTTTAAAACATAAAAACATTTTGGTTTTTATTTTTTTTAAAAATCATATTTTCAGATACAAATAAAATCTTCTTATAATTAAAACTACAAATTCAATACTACTTTTTCAACACTGTTTAATTCAACAGGGTTCTGTTACATTATACGGTGTTTCATTTACGGTGTTTCTCCTTATAAATCGCTCTTTTGTATTAATTTTTATACTTCGGCAATTAACGAAAAATCAAGATATAAGATTTAAATTCCTCCTATCAAGTTTATAGATGTAGCAAAAGAAAGTAATGAAGAGAAAAATATAATACAAAACCTGAATTTTGTATAGATTATTTACTATTATGCACAGATATTTGTTAAAAAATATTATATACTTCTAAAAAGATTATAATTATAAAGAGGCGGTAAATATAAATGAAAAAGAAGTTAATTGTAATTTTTATTTGTACGCTATTGATTTTTACCATTTTACCTGTAACTGGTCAGGTTACCAAGAATATCATAATTAAAAATACTGATAATATAATCAGTCCTTTTTTGAATAATAAATGGGTGAAAACTTTTAATCTTAATAAAGAGGACGGTGGAAGTTCAGTACAACAAACACCTGATGGAGGATATATCATAGTAGGCGGAACAGAAGAAAAATTAACTAATGAAAGGGAATATACGGATTATTGGTTGATTAAAACTGATAGCCAAGGTAACATATTATGGGATAAAGTTTTTGGAGGAGACAAAGATGATTATGCTCAAATGATTAAACTAACAAGTGATGGTGGATATATCATGATAGGGTTTACTGAATCTTATGGTGCAGGAGAGAGTGATGTTTGGCTTGTTAAAACAGATTCCAATGGAAACATTATGTGGGATAAAACATTTGGTGATATTTATCAAGATTTCGGTGAAGATGTGGAACAGACGGTTGATGGCGGGTATATAATCGTTGGACAAAAAGGAGTATCTCAGGCTCAAAAGCAAGATGCTTGGTTGATTAAGACTGATGAGTTTGGGAACATGATTTGGAATAAAACGTTTGGTGGCTCTGAAAATGATGGAGGCAATTCTGTGGTACAAACTTTGGATGGTGGCTATGTCGTTGTAGGAGATACTGTTAATGAAGAAACATTATTTTGGGATGTTTGGTTATTCAAAACTAATAGCGAAGGAAATCTGCTGTGGGAAAAAATATTTGTTGGTGATGCTGATAATTTAGGTTATTCAGTGGATTTAACCGATGATGGTGGATATATTATTACAGGTGTGGACAAATATTATACTCCTGATGCTTTTGCATATCTCATAAAGACAGATAGTGAAGGAGAACTCCTGTGGATAAAAACATTTGGTGAAGGTGAGGAATACTATGGTTATGATGTGCATCAGACAAATGATGATGGATATATTATCATTGGTTTTAAAAATACTATGTATAGTGATTATGGTCCAGATGGATTTTTGCTTAAAACAAATAGTAATGGTGAAGAGGAATGGGCTAAAACTTATGGCAATAAATATCTCTCCGATCTGATTGGTAGAGGCCATCAGACAACAGATGGCGGCTATATACTAGTAGGATGGGCGGCAAAACATTTAATACCTTGGCCATTTCTTGATAATTTTTTAGATTTATGGTTGATTAAAACCGATTCTAATGGAAGCACACCACGGAATAAAAATATTAGATCCAATGTTAATTTACCTCTAAATCGCCCATCATTTATTAGTCCCTTATGGTTAAGATTCTTGGATATGTTTCCAATACTGCAAAAAATACTATATTGTATCTTGAACAATTACTAAATTATAATCTACCCCACTGCATTGCTTTTCGTTTCACTTCATTAATAGGAAATTCAATTATTAATAATACTCTCTTCTCTCTGCATCTTTTTTGTTTTAAAAACCGCAAAAAATACAAAATTATATCAATAACTATGCAAAATCAATACAATAAATTTCTGAAGAATAATTAAAAATAATAAAGAAAATTAACTCTCTACTCTCGTATCTTTTTGATTTAAAAACTCTCAAAAAGCCCAAATTATATCTAAACATCCCCTCAAATTTTAAATTAGGTATTAATTTTGATTAATCATTCCTTTTTCAATCGCAAGTTTTTTTTATCTATATAATGTAATGTATGTTACTCTCTTCTCTCGAATCTTTTTGTTTTAAAAACTCGGAAAAAACGGAAATTATATCAATTGATAGTCGGAAGTATTTATTTAATAATTTAAAAGGATTCATTGTTGTCTTGCAAATCTTCTTACTTCCTTTTTTTAAAAAAAGCCGATATCCCCATCCTCTGTTCAAAATAGCAGTGTTCATTTTAGGATGTTCAAATAGTGATGGTAAATTAAATACTTTTTTATTGATAAATGCAGTATTTGTCTAAAAGTTTTATATACCCATCATTTGATTTATTTTATTGGAGGAGGTAACAGTTTGAGTAGAAGGTCTCTTGCATTAATGTTATGCTTCTTGTTGATATGTTCTACGTTTATTCCTATTAGCCTTGGATTTAATGCAAAAGTTTCCACTATAGAACAACCATCAATAATTGGTGGAGGTAAAACCTTGTATGTCGGTGGAAGTGGACCTGATAATTATACCACTATTCAAAATGCAATAAATGATGCTAATGAGGGGGATACTGTCTTTGTGTATGATGATAGCTCACCATATTATGAGAATGTATTTGTAATTAAATCAATAAATTTAATCGGTGAAGATAAAAATACAACAATTGTTGATGCTAATTCTATAGGAAATGTCATTGAGGTTAATGCAGATAATGTAACAATTAGTGGTTTTACTATTCAACATAGTGGTAAATGGCCAACTGCTGGAATAAGAGTTGAAAAAAATTATAATTATACATTAATTTCTAATAATAATATTTTCTATAATACTGATGGAATATGGATTTATGATGGATCAAGTTTTAATAATATATTAAATAATAATATTAGATTTAATAAAGCTGATGGTATAACTTTATGGGACGATAGTTTAGATAATATTATTCAAGGAAATATTATTTCAAATAATGGAGATAGAGGTATATTTTCAGCTTCAATTTTAAGGGGTAACAAGATACTTTATAATAAAATATTTAAAAATAAATATGATGGAATATTAATAGAAGGGTATAATACCGAAATAAGTTTTAATGAAATTTATTCTAACCGAAGAAATGGAATTTTAATGGGCTCTGGATTACCATATGGTGATTTAAAAATATCAAAAAATAATATCCATAATAATTTACAATTTGGTATCAATCTTAATGGATATATATGGGGCCCAGGAGTAAATATTGAAATTAGTAATAATAATATCGAGAGTAATCTATTGTGTGGATTAAAACTTCATTATATATTTTCTAGTGAAGTAAAAAATAACAATATTCATCATAATATAGTAAATGCACATTTTGTTAATTCTTTTGGAAATAAATGGGATGGAAACTATTGGGGCTCATCAAATAAAATAATTAAAATTATAATAGGTTTCATTAAACCAATTGATTGGTTTCCAGTTCTTTTTGGACAGTTTGTTTCTATCCCTTTTTTTAACATTGATCGGCATCCAGCAAAAGAACCATATAATATCGGAGGTCTAGTTTAAATGAAAAAAAGTCTAACGATTGTGATTATATCTTTTTTTGTTTTTACAGTTTTTAGTCCAATTAATTTAGGTTTTAATATTAAAAACACTTCTATTGAATCAGAATCTATTTATTCAGTTAATGATGAAATTGATTGGTGGCCTATGTTTCATCATGATCTCAACCGTAGTGGACATAGTAGTTCCAGTGGGCCAAAAACAAATAATGTTTTATGGGCCACAAAAGTTACTGATAAAATAGGTCAATCTTTTGCAATAGTTGATAATAAATTATATTTTGGAGGCTATGGTGTCGATAATTGCTTTTATTGTCTAGATGCAAATACAGGTGAGATTCTATGGAAGAAATTTATATCAAAGGGTGTTTATTGTTCCCCTACTGTCATAGATGGTAGGGTTTATTTTGTATCTAGATGGGATAGTTATATTTTTTATTGTTTAGATGCAAATAATGGTTCAATTATTTGGGAATATCCTTTGGGATCCCATACTCGTTCACCGATGGTTTATGAGGGAAAAGTCTATTTTGGAACCAGTGATGGTGATCTTTATTGTCTAAATTCAAATACTGGTGAGGAAATATGGGTATCTTATATTAATCCTGGTTTAAGAGCTGCTGCGTTTTTTGATGAGAAAATATATATTTCATCTGAATCTCATTCTGAGATTAATTATTTTTATTGTATAAATGCTTCTAATGGCGATATTTTATGGTATTTAAAAAGTGATGATTGGATAGGGGCACCTTCTACAATATTTAAAGAAAGTGTATATTTCGGTGATTCGGGTGGTGTTTTTTATTGTGTTGATTTAAATTCAGGTAAAGTCAGGTGGAAATTTAGGACAAATTTTTGGATACATACATCTCCATGTGTTGGAGATGATAAGATATTTTTTCATAGAACACATTGGCGTTTATATTGTTTAGATGCTTTGAATGGGGAAAAACTCTGGGAGTTCAAGACTCTAACAGGTCATGAAATTAAAGATTCTCCGATATTTGTTGATGGAATGATATATTTTTCAGTTAGTAATGGGCAGATATTTTGTGTTAATACAAGTTCAGGTGAACTGACCTGGAAATATGAGTCTGGTGATTACACTGTTTCTACTCCTGCTGCTGCAAATGGTAAGGTATATTTTGGTAATTATCACGGTTGGATTTTTTGTTTTGGTGTTGAAAGTAATAATAAACCACCAAATACTCCTAGTGATATTTTAGGTCCAAGAAACGGTACTTTAGGTGTTAAATATTCTTATAATACAAGTACTTTTGATCCTGATGGTGATCAATTATATTATAAGTGGGATTGGGATTTAGGGGAGACTGATTGGATTGGGCCTTTTAATTCCAATGAAACAGTGCAAATAAATATCACATTTTCGTATTATTATATGGTCTACGAGATTAGAGTAATAGCTAGAGATACTAAATATGCAACAAGTGAGTGGACAAAAATTAAGGTAAATATTCCCAGAAATAGAGCAACCATTGGTTCCAGTTGGTTAAGATTCCTGGATATGTTTCCAATATTACAAAAAATACTAAATTATATTATATAAGAAGGGTTTTTTGGTCAAAACCAACTTTAGTTATAAAACCCCCATTTAAGAATAAACCACCTTATTTGAAACACCGTAAATGAAACACCGTATAATGTAACAGAACCGTGCAAAGCCGGTTCAAACATAACATTTATATAATTTTACATATGACAAATTTATTAAGGTTTATTGCCTTTGTCTAATTAGCTTTTGCTCGTTAGACAGGATGTCTTGTCTAATTAGACAGACCCATTTTATAAAAAAAGTATGATAGAAAAGTATTTATATAAGTTCTTTATTGTCCTTTAAAAGCATATCGGAAAGTATAAAAATAAGGGGGAATGCATAAGATGATGCCAAGCTCATCAAAAAAAAAGAAAGAAAAGCCAAGCATTGAAGAAATCACTAGATGTCCATCATGTAGTAGTACACATTTAACTAAAGATTATTCTCGAGCAGAACTTGTATGTGAGGATTGTGGACTAGTTATAGATGAAGACTTTATTGATCATGGCCCTGAATGGAGAGCATTTGATTCTGACCAAAGAGAAAAAAGGGCCCGTGTTGGAGCACCAATGACATATACTATTCATGATAAGGGACTATCAACAATGATTGGCTGGAAAAATAGAGATTCTTATGGTAAATCTATTCCAACAAGAAATAGAGCACAGTTATATCGTTTAAGAAAATGGCAGAGAAGGATTAGAATCTCTGATGCAACTGAAAGAAACCTTGCATTTGCACTTTCAGAACTTGACAGAATGGCCTCAGGAATGGGCCTTCCAAGAAATGTTAGAGAAACTGCAGCTATGATTTATAGAAAAGCAGTTCTTAAAAACTTAATTCGAGGTAGAAGTATTGAAGGTGTTTCTGCTGCAGCTCTTTATGCTGCCTGTCGTCAGTGTAATGTTCCTAGAACACTTGATGAGATAGCAGGGTCATCCAGAGTATCTAGAAAAGAAATCGGAAGAACATATAGATTTATTGCTCGTGAGTTAGGTCTTAAACTCATGCCTACATCACCTCAAGATTATATATCCCGTTTTTGCAGTGAACTAAAGCTTTCTGGAGATGTTCAATCTAAGGCAATTGAAATTTTAAAGGATGCAGCTGATAAAGAACTTACGAGTGGGCGCGGACCAACTGGAGTTGCAGCAGCATCAATCTATATTGCATCAATTCTATGTGGTGAGAGAAGAACACAAAGAGAGGTTGCAGATGTTGCAGGTGTTACAGAAGTTACAATTAGAAATAGATACAAAGAACTTGCAGAGAGACTTGATATTGATATCATCCTTTAGTTATGACACGCTGGTACCAAGAAAAGAAAAGAGAACATTTTTATAAAGAGGCAAAGCGGGTAGGATATCGAGCCCGCTCTGCTTATAAATTAAGGCAAATTCAAAGTAGATTTAAGATTTTAAAAAAGGGCAATACTGTAATTGACTTAGGAGCTGCTCCAGGTGGATGGAGTCAGATTGCAAAAGAAATTGTTGGTGACAAGGGAACTGTCATTGGAATAGATATTTCGCCCATTAAACCAATACAAGGCATTACATTTTTAGAAGGGGACATAACAAAACAAACTTCTATTCAGGAATTAATAGATATTCTTGAAAAAAGGAAGGCAGATGTGGTTCTTTCAGATATGTCTCCTGATATTTCTGGTAATTACTCTGTTGATCATGCTAGAAGCATTTATCTTTGCGAGCAGGCTCTTACAACTGTAGAGTTGGTTTTAAAAACCAATGGAATTTTTTTATGTAAGGTCTTTTCTGGTGAAGAACTAGATGAGTTTATTAAAAAAGTTAAAGGTAAATTTTCTACTGTTAAACTATTTACTCCACCAGCTACTAGAAAAAGTAGTTCTGAAGTTTATATTGTTGCAAAATCTTATCGACGATAGAGTTTTTTAAAAATATATAATAAAATAAAAATTATTATTAATATATATAATAAATGGAAAATTATAAATATAAAAAATTTACATATATTTAAAATAATAAATATGGTAAAGATGATTGAATAGTTAGGATTATTATCATCAGCAAAAAGTTTAAAACCTGAAATGAATTAACTATATTGTTAATCAAAATATAAAAATAATAAATTACAAACAAAAGTATTATAATTTGGTTAATAACATATAGAATTCCTATTCCACCTATTTCAATACCATTGGGGGAGATTACTATAGAGGAAGAAAAAAAGAATGGACTAGACGAATTCTTCGATTTAACAAGAGTTGATATTGAACAAAAAATCACTAATACAATAAGAGATAAACAAATAATTGAAATTTTGAATGGTGGAAAAAGATTAAGATCCCTTCTAGCAGCACTTGCTTTTAAAGCATGCACCAAGGGAAACGAAACTAGAGAAAAATATCAAGAGGCTCTTTTAGGAACTGTAGGTATTGAACTTGCCCATGGTGCTTCTCTTGTTCATGATGACATAATTGATAAAGATAAAACACGTAGAGGTAAAAAAGCATATCACATAAAGGAAGGTGTTGGAAAGGCAATACTAACCGGTCATAAAATGCTTGTTCAAGGTTTTGAAATTGCATTAAAACATGGAAAGGATTGGGCAGATCTATATGTTGATTCATGGAATGAAGTAGTTAAAGGGGAAATAGATGAAGTTGAATTTAATAAAAATAGAGTTGATTTAAAAAATATTTCCACGAAATCTGATATTTTTAGAGCTTATAATAAAATAATTGATATGAAAACAGCAGCACTTTTTTCATCCTCTTGTAAGGCAGGTGCATTAGGTGCAAATATGACTGGTGATATTTTAAAAGTTTTTGCAGACTACGGTAGAGAAATAGGCCTTGCATACCAACTTGCTGATGACTTAGTTGATCTTGCTCATGGAGAAATGATAGATAGTGTTATTGTTCCCATTTTAAACAGACTTGAAAAAAGAACAGTTAAAATCGGTAAATTAAAACGGCGAGAGATAAAGAGAAAATTTGTAAAAAACAAGGATAAAATTCAAGAACTATACATAGAAGAAATTCGACAACATGTAAAAAATGCTCAAAAACTTAGCAAATCAGATTTAATTCCATCTTCAAGATACAAGGATTTATTAATCGACGCACCCACTTATATTGTAAATAAAATGCTTCGCGAAATCAATGTTTCTATATAAAACCCAGAGTGCTATTATTTTCTTTAACTTTTTTAGAATCATTTTGTAATAAATATAACTTTACAACAGGCCTAGTTAAATAAAAGATTATTCCTAAATCTGTAATAAAAGAAATTATTGCTGTTACTAAACCTGCAACAGAAAAAAAATCCAAAAACAAAATCGCAGTAACCATAAATGCTGCAAGCATAAGACCGAAAATTGCAAGAAAAATTGTTGAAAGAATAATACCTGTTGACCAAGCCCAGCTATCTTTTCTAAAAGATGCATAAGAAAGAATTATGAAAATTGATGAAAAAACAAACCATGATACAGTTGATATTAAAAAACCAAAAAAGAGAATTGGAACTAATGTTCCGAGCTCTTTCCATCTAGTTACATCTAATAAAATATCTAATGAAAAGATCCCCCATAAAACAAAGATTATACTTAAGCAAAGCCATAACAGGCTGAGTATATAAATGGATCTGGGTTTATCAGGCATAGATTTCCCTACCAATTGAAAAGAATAGAATTAATATAACTTATATTTTTTCTTATGTTCAAGATTTTTTACCCCTATCTTTATTGATTAACATTTTTCTTAAATTTAATAGAAATAAAATTCCTAAAATTATAGCTGAGATTAATATTAAATAAAATCCCAAATTAAAATTCCAACTACAAGAAATAGATTTAATCATATTTTCCCCGGGAATACCAATATAAATGTTTCCACTTCCAATAACACTTCCAACACCAACACTTGTAAAATCTGCTATTGCAAATATAAAAATAATAGCTGTTGCAAAAAGAATTGCTGCTGTTGCAAAATTTAAAACAAATGTAGCTATCTGTCCTTTAAATCTATCAAAAATAATACTTACAATTAAAACAAAAATACCAATGACGATTAAAATTGGTAAATAATCTATAACTGATTTAAATTCTTCTTCAAGAGATAAAACATCTCCGGCTGTAACATTTTCGTATGATGTAAGTGTTATCATGTCTGTAGGCATTATAAAAAGTTCTGTTGAAGTTTCAAAAAAGGAATTAGAGTTTGAACCAGATAGTCCCCACCAAGGGGAAATTAATGCAATAATTGCTAGTGAAACTGCAATAATTTTTAGGAAAAATACATTATCACTTTTTTTGTAAGAATAAATGCCAACAAAAATAAGACAAATTATTATAGTAATAATTATAATTAAAGGTAGGTTCGGATCGCTATTTGTAACAATAGAATAAGATTTTTCAGATAGAACATTTACCTTTCTACTAGCAATTGATTCACCATCTAAATACATATCAACAAAATAATTACCTGGTGGAATAGAAAACGTAACCCTTCCATTATCATTTGTAATCTTTTTAATTTCTTGACCATTTCTTATAAGTTTAACATCTGCTCCATTAATTGGATTGCCACGGGTATCTAGAGCAATTGTTGTAAGGTTAAATAAAGCAGAAAATTCCATAGTCACAATTTTATCTTCGTTGCCAAGAATTTCAATTAATTTTTCTATTGTATAATCTTTATAATGAACATTGAAAATATAATTACCAGGATAAAGATTTGAAAAAAGATATTCACCAGGTTTTACCTCTTCTGGGTATAATAAAGGATTTCTTTTAAAATTTGTAGAAGTCAAAGAAATATCTAAGGGTGCATTTGGTGGTAAATCCCACTTATCTTTTAAAATTGCAGAAAAATCAAGTAAATTTATATCTAAATTATCTATATCTGGAATTTGTATTAATTCTTCTATTTCAAATGATTCATAATTAATTTTTAAAGTATAATCTGCAGAATATAAAGAATTGAATTTAAAGGTTCCATCTTTAATATCATCTGGTTTTAACGAAATTGGATTATCCATATCAGAACTAGTTAGGCTTAAACCTACATTAAAAGAAGGGGGCTTTTCACTTGAATCATTGATGTTTATAACTAAATCATGAACATTAAAATTCAATTTTTTAAACTTTGGTAATATCTCTCTAATTCTACCTAAACGAATCTTTTCACTTGAAATTAAAAAACCCTTATAGGTAATATTCATAAGATATGAATTAAAAAAACCACATGGTGCTCCAATAATTGCCTTACCATTAGAACTAGTTTTTACTTTTGCAATAGTTTCCCCATCATCAATAAGGGAAATTTCTACATCTTCTATACCTTTACGCTCTTGATTTAAGGCTGTTAAATATATTTTTCCCTCAGGTTTGCAGAAGATACGCATCTTTGTATCTTGCTTTAAATCAACTATTTTATATCCTATTAATAGTTTATCTTTTTTAAATAATATATTTTCAAGCCAGACTTTGACAACATATTTTTCAGATTCAGTATTTGAAAACTTTGCCTTTCTAAAAAGTGTAATATTTCTCCAGTCAATTTTTATGTCTTCTGTAAGGGGTATTCTATTTGCCTTTTTAAGTGCAATAGTTGCATCATCTTTTACTAATTCTATACAGATTCTTGGCTGTTTTAAAAAGATATAGGATTGGGCTATTAATCTAATCAAATCCGGGGATAAATGTGTAAAAACAGTGAGGTTATACTCTTCCTCTTCAACATCTTCTTTGAATTCAATATCATCTTCAGGTTGAAAGGAAATTAATTTTTGATAAATACTTGCCTCTTTATCAACTCTTGGATATCCACCTTTTTCAGTGGTAAAATATAATGCATCAAACTCAACTACAAAATCTTCAGGTAAAATTACATCTAATGGTAATCCTTTTTCATAATCATTTCTCATTAAATAGAGATATGCAAACCATCCATCTAATCCAGGATAATCTATGGCATTTGATTCATACAATTGCAATTCAATACCATCTCTTTCGTCAGCTCCAGATTTTAAAATCTTATTAGATGAAAGAATAATTGCATGTGCCTTGTCTGTTTTACCATAATCAACTGATACCCATGCAGAACTGCCAAGATCTTTATCATCCTCTTTACTAATATATTCCTCCCAATCTTTACTATCGGGATTTTGATCCATTTTATATTCTCTTATACTTTCATCTTCAGAATAATAATGTAAATAAGGGGGGATTTCCCCAAAATTTAATTCCTCGATGCTACTACTTTTAATTCTACCATTGTAAATTGTTACATAAGCTGTATCAATTTCTTTACCTGTTTTAAGAGGATAGCCAGTAACTTCATGTTTTACATTTGTAAATATCCTCTTGTCCTCAGTTGGACAATAGTAGTATTTGTATATAACGGTTGATTTTAATTGATTATTATTTGATTTACTTATAATACCAAATTTAACCATTAGATTACCATCAACAGAAAGATTCCTTTTTAGAAAATGTTCATGTGTTGAAATCAAATTCCAAATGTCATCGTTTAATCTCCAATATTTAAAACAAAAATTAACACTATGGTCTCCATTATTTGGTTTAATTTCTGTTGCACCCTTTTTAAATTTGGCAATTTGCTGAGAAGTAGGATCATTTAAGAATTTTCCTTTCCAGTTTACCCCATAGATTATTTCATCATTTTCTTTTATTAAATAATATGATGATTCAAAACCTAAGCCCTGTATTGGCTCATATGCATATTTAGACTCTTCAACAGTAACTCTATCTGTGTAATTTGGACTTGGTTTTTGTTCATCGTCATAATATAAATAGTATTTTTCATTACCATTTGCCTCATTAGGGATTAAAAAAACAAGATTACAAGTATCAATATGTTCACTATCAATTTTGTTAAGTTCATAAATTTGTGATTCTAATTCAATGTATTCACCTTCATCCTGAAATATAACTCGGATGGAATGATCATCTTCGTCTTTTGCCCAACAAAGATTCTTAAATTTAATTGGTATATCTATCGGTTGGTATTTTGTATATGGATCACTTGTATTAATTGGGATTTCAAGTTCTTTTCTAAAAGAAAACAATTGATCCCAATAATTATTTTCATCAGCATGCAAATTGATTGGAACTAGAATTGAAAAAAGTAGTATTACAATTATCATATATACAATCAATCTATTATTCATTAGATAATTATGTCTCCCAATCTTTTTTGTATGGAATCATTATAACATTATATTATTTATATTATTCTTAACTTATAATTAGTATTTTTATACATTTATAAAGAATTTATTGTACAGTTATTGTCGAAAAAAACCTTGTTATTTCCTATCTTATTTTGAATTTTTACTTCTTTTATAAATAAATAGCATAAATCCAATTACCAGAATTATTATTATAATAAGTAGGCCAATTAAAATATTTTTAATAAAAACTGCAAGAATTATGTCTGCAAAATAAGCAATTAATATTGTACCAGAAATCGCTCCAATAGTAATTGCATAAAAAGTATTTATTGGCTTCATGCCAATTAAACGGCCAACTATAGAACCTACCAGTCCACCAGATCCTTGAAATGGGATAATAACAAATAAAACAATGCCAATAAATCGGAGTGGTTTAATCCAGCCATATTTATCAGATGAACTTTTTCCAATTTTTTCAACTTTTTCCATGAATATACCAACTAATGGAATTTTTTTTGCAAGATCATAATTCCATAACAGAAACAATGCAATAACTATATCAACAAAAGCAATGGAAGTAGCAATAACAAGTGGATGAAAACCAAGAGCAATCCCAGCTGGAATAACAGATTCTTTTCCAAGTGGTGGAAAAAAATATGCTGTAATAAGAGGCCAATATTTAACTCGTAAATTTGCAGTCATCCAAAATCCAGCAATAATATAAACACTAAACCCTAGAATGATAGGAAAAAAAAATTTTATAATATGTATATAACGCTTCATACTTGTTTTTTTAATCATTTTAAAAAACCTAATTAAATATTTCTATAATGACTATTTCGATTAAATTAAATTTGTAACAATAATTGCCAAATGATCCTTTACATATGGATTTAAATCAACCTGTTCGTTTATTTTTAACCCGCTTTTTTTTAGCTCTGAACATACCAATTCATAGGCCATTTTAGGTTTTAAAGATACATCAATACTTCTTGCTTTAACCATTAATATTCCATACCCTCCTTTCTTAAGGTATCTGGAGATATTTGAAGAAAATATTTCAGCTTGACTTCTTTGTGAAATGTCCTGATATATCAAATCAACATTTGTAACAATTGAACTGTAGCGATCTGGATGATTTGCATCTTCAAAAATTGGGATTATATTACTTCTTTTTTCACATACATTTATTAATTTTTTAACAGCAACTGAGGAATTTTCAACAGCATAGATTATTCCCTCTTTACAAATATCTGAAATATGACTGACTGTTGTTCCTGTTGCGGCACCAAGATATAATATATTTGAATCAACCTTTATTTTAAAAGTAAAACCATTAAGAATTGCTGCGGCAAGTTTGCTTCTATATGGATTCCATGATCTCAGTTCTTTTCCTTTGTATTTAATTATCCTTTCATTATAAACCTTTAAACCTTTACATGAGACTGGATTTTCTGTAAAGATTTTATTTTTATCTCCGAAAATTCCAGGCCCTTTCAATCTTTTCATTGTACTATGTTATGCTAAATATTTGATAAATGTTTTTTCGAAATGTTAAACTATAATTATTATATTCAACTGCCGGGGTTTTCCTATGTTAAATAGATCACCTATTCATGAAATTCATAAAGAATTAAAAGCCAAATTTACTGAATTTGCAGGTTTTGAAATGCCATTACAATTTACTTCAATCAAAGATGAACATTTGACAGTTAGAAAAACGGTAGGTCTTTTTGATGTATCACATATGAGTAATGTTTGGATTACAGGTGAAGAAGCTGAAAAACTAATAAGCCTTACAACCTTAGAAGATGCTATAAAAATAAAAGATAAATTAAGTCAATATACAGCACTTTGCCGAGAAGATGGAACCATTATTGATGATACAATTTTTATGCATCTAGGTGACAAATACATGATAATTCCAAATGTTGGTATGGCGGAAACTGTAACAGATTGGTTAAATAAAAAAGCAGAAGAATATGACATATGTGCAACAGCAGAAAATGTATCAAAAGATTTTGTAATTCTGGCAATTCAAGGTCCAAGGTCAAGAGATACACTTCAAAAACTAACAGATGTAGATCTTAAAACAGTTGGTTTTTTTGGATGTCAATATATTGAAATTGCAGGAATTAACTGTATTATCTCTCATACTGGTTATACTGGAGAATTAGGTTTCGAGTTACAAATTTCACCAACCAATATTGCTGGTGATGTTTTTAAAAAAATTCTTAATGCTGGAAAAGAGTTTGGCATTAAACCAATTGGACTAGGTGCAAGAGACACTCTTAGGCTTGAAAAGAGTTTTATTTTAGCGGGAAACGAATTTAAAGGAGGAAGAACGCCCCTTGAAGCAACACTTTCTTGGACTATAAATTGGGATCATGATTTTATTGGAAAGGATACAATTTTAAAACAAAAAGAACAAGGTAATTATGAAAGGCTAACAAATTTTATATGCATTGAAAAGGGAATTCCCAGAAATAATTGCGAAATTAAAAAAGATAAAAAAAAGGTGGGAGTTGTAACCAGTGGAACACTTTCACCCTGTCTTAATACAGGAATTGCAATGGGTTATGTAAATCAAAATTATCGAGAAAAAGATAGCATTTTAGATATAATAATTCGAGGAAAACCAGTTAAAGCAAAAGTTGTAAAGCCACCGATTGTTCCCAAAGATTGGATTAAACAAAATTAGAAAAATATTTAAATTTAAATTGAAATCCCTGATTTGATTGTTATGTCAAATGAAGTTAGAGAGGATTTAAAATATACTGATTCACATGAATGGATTAAAATAACAGGTGATACAGTTATTGTTGGTATAACTGATCATGCTCAATCAGAATTAACTGATATTGTTTTTGTTGAATTTCCAGAGATTGGTAAAGAAGTTAAAAAAGGTGATGAACTCTGTGTTGTTGAATCAGTAAAATCAGTTTCAGAAATATACGCTCCAATTTCTGGCAGAATTGCAAATGTAAACAAAAACCTTGAAGATGTTCCTGAAACAGTCAATGAAAGCCCATATGATGAAGGATGGCTTGTTGAAATTGAAATTAGCGACAGGTCAGAAATTGATGAGTTACTTGATGCAAAATCTTACAAAAATTTGATTTAAAATTGTAATTTATAAATCATTAATTTTTATTTTTTCTCCCTATGTTTAAGGAGAATTTTTTTAAATTTTTTTTCCGAAACATACTTATATTGTGTAATATATTCTAAATTCAGGCGGAGAGATGGGATTGCAAGTATTACTATACAAGATTTTTTAAAAGCGGTGTTTAACACCTCCGCCGCCTCCCCCATAAATCATTATATTTAATAATATCTATTTGTTTTAAGGGAGCTGATTTAATGAAATTACTGCTAATTCACAGCGACTTTATTGAATACGAAATAAAAGATAAAGCAATAAAAAATCCTGAAGAAACAAAGGTAAAAGGTGACAGATTAGAGGAAGCTCTCACTGCTTTTACTGCAGTTGAAAAAATAGATGAAAAATCCCCTAAAAAAGCAGTTTTACGAGCTGTAATTGAAATCAAAAAAACAGCTGATAGCCTTAAAGTAAAAAACATAATGCTCTATCCATATGCTCATTTATCTTCAGATTTGGCCAGTCCAAAAAAGGCTCAAGAGATTCTTATTGAAATTGAGTACGAACTTAAACAAAAAAATTTCAATGTTAAGCGTTCGCCTTTTGGTTGGTATAAGGCTTTTAAAATTTCATGTAAAGGTCACCCTCTTTCAGAATTATCTAGGGAGATAATACCTGAAGAAGAAACAGAGTCTTTAAAAAAAGAAAAAAAACTTAGCTCATATTGGTATATTTTAACAGAAGATGGCAAGTTACATGATATTGACAAATTTAATTTTAAGGGTCATGAAAATTTAAAGAAGTTTTCATTTTATGAAAAAGAAAAATCACGAGTGGCAAAGCAGGAACCACCACATGTTTCTTTAATGAAGAAATTAGAAATTGCAGACTATGAACCCGCCTCAGATGGTGGCAATATGAGGTTTTATCCTAAGGGTAGATTTATAAAAAAATTGATTGAAAATTATGTAACAAAAAGAGTAATTGAATATGGTGGTTTAGAAGTAGAAACTCCAATAATGTATGATATGGATCATCCAACACTTTCAGAATATTTACATAGATTTCCGGCAAGGCAGTATCAAATTGAAAGTGACAAGAGAAATTTTTTCCTAAGATTTGCTGCATGTTTTGGACAATTTTTAATGGCTCATGATGCTACAATTAGCTATAAGGATTTACCGCTTAAGATATATGAATTAACAAGATATTCTTTCAGAAGAGAGCAATCAGGTGAACTTTCTGGTCTAAGAAGACTTAGAGCCTTTACCATGCCAGATGTACACGCTTTTACATCTGATTTAGATATGGCTAAAGATGAATTCAAAGTCAGATATGATTTATGTCTTAGTGTTTTGAAAAATATAGGTATAGAAAATGATGATATTGAAATGGCATTAAGAGCTACCAAAAACTTTTATGAAAATAATAAGGATTTTATGGTTGATCTTGTAAAGAGACTTGGAAAACCAATTTTATTAGAAATGTGGGATGAAAGAATATTTTATTTTATTTTAAAATATGAGTTTAACTTTGTTGACACCTCAGATAAGGCTTCGGCGTTAAGTACTGATCAGATTGACATAGAAAATGGAGAGAGATATGATATAAAATTCACAGATAAAGATGGAACCCAGAAACATCCTTTAATTCTTCATTGCAGCCCTTCTGGGGCTATTGAAAGGGTAATTTATGCTTTGCTTGAAAAAGAAGCAATCAAGATGAACAAAGGTCAAAAACCTATGCTACCCCTGTGGCTTTCCCCAACTCAACTCAGATTTATCCCAGTTGGAGATGAGTTTATTTCCGATTGTGAAAATTTTATTGATGAATTAAATAAGGTATCAGAGTATCCACGTATAAGATCAGACATTGACAATAGAGAAGAAAGTGTAGGTCGTAAGATTAGAGATGCAGAAAAAGAATGGATACCAATTATAATTGTTGTTGGCGAAAAAGAAAGAAACACCAAGAAATTCAGCCCCAGATTTAGAACCGAATCTATTGGAGATAGCAATTGCAAATATTCTGTAAAAAACCTACATGAATTGATGTCAAAACATATTAAAGATTTCCCTAGTGAACCAATACCTCTTTCAGTTCATTTATCTAAAAGACCAAAATTCAAATAGTTAATTTTATTATGGATTGAATTCAATATGATTAAAAGAAACAGAATTCAAAAATTGATTGATTCTTATAATAAGGATGAGATAACAATTGGTGTTTTGGGAGGGCACTCTGGTCTTGATGTTTGTCGTGGTGCTAAAAAATATGGCTTTAGAACTATTGCAGTATGTCAAAAAGGGCGTGAAAAAACCTATACTAAATATTACAAAACAAGAAAAGATAAAAGGGGTTGTATTGATGATACCATCGTTCTTGATAGATTTGCAGATATTACACAGTCCAAGGTTCAAGAGGAATTAAGATCAAAAAATACAATTTTTATTCATAATAGATATTTTTGGGTTTATTTTGATTTTTCTGATATTGAAAATAATTTTTTGGTTCCAATATTTGGATCTCGTAGAATGCTTAAACTTGAAGAAAGGGATGTTCCGAAAAATCAGTATTATTTACTGGAAAAAGCTGGCATTCGATTCCCAAAGATTTTCAAATCTCCAAAAGAAATTGATAGACTTGTTATTGTCAAAGTAAGTGAGGCAATAAGAGGATATGAGAGGGCATTTTTTTATGCGACTAACATTGATGATTATAGGAAAAAATCAGATGAATTACTTGGTAAAAAGTTGATTACAAAAGATGCACTTGAAAAATCTGTGATTGAAGAGTATGTAATTGGCGCTCAGATAAATTTCAATTATTTTTATTCGGTAATTAATGATGAACTTGAAATCATGGGAACTGATACAAGAAGACAAACCAATCTAGATGGACTCTTAAGACTTCCTGCAAATGAACAACTTGAGGTTTTGAAATATTTGAAACCAAAGTTAATTGAAACAGGCCATATAGCTGCAACCACCAAGGAATCTATAATAGAAAAGATATTTGCTCTTGGTGAAAAATTTGTAAAAACAACACAAAAAGAATGTCCACCAGGAATAATTGGTCCTTTTGCTTTACAAGGAGCAATTGCTGCTGATAAAGGCAAAGAAGAGATGGTTGTTTTTGATGTATCAATGAGAATACCTGGTAGTCCATTAACTAGATTTACACCTCATTCTGGCTATTTGTATGGCGAATCTATAAGTTACGGTGAAAGAATTGCTATGGAAATTAAAAAGGCAATAAAAACAAATAGATTAAAAGATATTGTAACTTAAATTTTTATCATGTACAATTGATAATTCTTCTCTCAGTAATAATTATATCAACTGGAAGATCGTGACTTTCAATTGGAATTTTTTTTACTATTTGAAATTCAAAAGCAAGACCAATATGCAAAACATTCATTGATTTCTTTAATAAATTGTCATAGTATCCCTTGCCATGTCCGATTCTATACCCACCTCTATCAAATCCAACACCAGGAACAATTATAAGGTCAATTTCTTCAATTGATATTTCCTTTCTTTTACTAGCAAGGGGTTCTAAAATCCCATAGGTGCCAACTTCTAAATCACTCCAGTTGTCTAGCTTTGACAAAATAAGAGTTCTGTCTTCTTTTTTGCTAATAGGAACTATTACATTTTTTTCTAATTTTAAGCAGTCTTTGATCATTTGATGTGTATTAACTTCATTATCATACGAAACATAGAAAAGTATTGTAGATGCATGTTTAAAACCTGGAAGGCTAAAAAGTTGTTTTTTTATTTTATTACTTTTTTCAATTATATTTCTATTTGATAATCTTTTTCTTTTATCTTTTAATTCTTTTCTAAGCAGCTCCTTCATAATTAACTGATAACTTTTTGTATATTTAGGTTTTTTTTTAATTCACTTAATTATTAAGAAAAATTTTTTTTGAAAATTTAATTATTAGAAAATAACTGTTTTATTTTTTCTTAATTACTTTTGCTGGAACTCCGCCATAAACTTTTCCTTTTTTTAAAACCTGCCCTTTTGTTACAAGCGCACCTGCGGCAAGTTTTACATTATCTTCAAGAACTGCACCAGGCATTATAATTGCACCAGCACCTATAACACAATTATTTCCAACCTTTATTTTGTCCATTGTAATTGTTGTTTTCTCCATATTTTGTATATGACCATAGATAATTGCATACTCCCCCATCGTAATATTGTCACCAAATTCTGTAAGACACGGGTCTTTTATTACCCCGCCTACAAGGCAGTTATCACCTATTTTCATACCAAGCATTCTAAGATATGTTGACTTAATTCCACCTATTGGAAACATCTCTAGTAACTTCCTAATAGGAGTATAAAGCGTACACACAAGGATCCATCTATAAGCCATTTTATTGTTATATGTAAAATCATAAACACCAGGTTTATATTTTATTTTAAAAATATGAATTACAATGCCTGAAAACAATATCTGATAAAAAAGAGTTACAACAAATCCAACATAAATAATAAATGGTATTAAAAGAAAATGCCATAGTTGATCAAAAGAAATAAAATATAAAACATATGCTCCTCCAATAATAATAGGAAAAAAACCAAGTGAAAAAACAAAAAAACAGATAACGGTAATTGAAATACTTGCTTTTAAGTTACCAGTAGATTCTTTTTTATCTTCTGACATTTAGGCCACTTTGAAAACTATTTTGTTATATTCTTCACTTGCTTTATTAAGATAGTAAATATATCCGAAGGGATCTGTAGCACCTTTAAAAGTATAAACAGCTTCTTTTTGGAAGAATGTTGCATTTTTGAAATGATCTAGGTTTTCACCAGCAAGATTCATACCTAAATAAAATTCATAATCATTAAACACATCTTGTGTCAATTGGATTGTTTCTTTTCCAACCAGTGAACTAGTAAATACTTCACTTTCTCTATAACCTCTAGTTTTACTGCCCTCTTTTAAATTTTTATAGTAAGCTTTAACATTTTCATTTTCAATCCAAAACCATCGTTCTAAGCATTTCATTTTTGGATTAATAAAATCATTTTGAGTATTTTCTTCATCTTCAGGATAGCATATTCTCTGAATTATCTGATTTTTTGGTTGATATTGAGTTTTCCCACTATGTACTTCTGTTAAAATCCAATCATAACCTGGACAGTAATACTCAGTCATGTAATGAATTTCAAACCAGAATTTATAACCTGATGGAACTGCCAAAAGAATCCGGGCAGGAACATTGTTTGCTCTAAAAAGGGCACTTCCTAAATGAGATCTGCCTGGACATTCTCCATTTATTAAAAGTGTTGTTAAGGCATCTTGAGATCTATAAAGACCTAAATAATATTGGGTAAGAAATAAGAGATATCTGTGGTTTCTAGAAAATTTTGCAATTCTTTTCGCAAGCGTCAATAAATTGTTTGTAAGAAATTTCATTTGTCTAGCTCTGAGTCTGATAAGGATTCTATTAGATTGTACGGCTTTTGAGGGTGCTAACCATTTTAATGTTTCTTCTGGTAGATCCTTTCTCTTTGGGATATTGATATGATTGGGAAGTTCTGAATAATCAGTGTTATTTACAAGAACCCAGTAGTAAAAATGAATTAAGACTCGTTCATCTTTATTCATAGAACCAATTTTAAAATTCACAAATTTATTAGGTTCATTTACATCATTTTCAATTTTATAATTTAAAATATTAGCTGTGGAATCATCAATAATTTCCATATAAATTGGATGTTGATATTTATATTCGGGTGGAAAGGAATATTTTACATTAAACGAATTTACATATTCAGTTGCTTCAAGATATAGGTAATGTTCAGCCCTAAGTAAATGTAATTCAATATCATCGTCTAAACTCTGTTTTAACTCTTTGATATTTTTAATATTAATACTGCTTATTATTGGTGAGGCAGCTAAACTAAAAAAGATAGTAATTAAAAAAAATGCAATTATTTTTTTTATGTTCATAGTGCTTGCCCCATATGCTAATATTTATTATAAAAATATTATAATCATATATATTTATAATTTTTGTATATCTATCAATTTTTTTCTGCAATAATAATAAATTTCCAATCTTTTTTATTATATTCTATATAAATAATATTAAAATTTGTCACTTTTAAAAATCTTTTAACATCATCAATTGAATAAGCTGTTTTGTATGCGTTAATATGATAATTAATAACATTATTTCCTGCTGATTTTAGATACATTTGTATTTTAATTAAAAATAATTTCCATTTTGGAAAATCTTTATTTAAAACTTCAAGAACACATATACCACCGGATTTTAATATTCTATAAATTTCTTTAAATCCTGCTTCTGGAGAGTCCCAATATGTAAGTGTAAATCTACTTACAACAACATCTGCCTTTTCTGACTCTAATGGAATGCTATCTGCTCGTCCTTTCTTTGCTTCAAAATTGGTATTTTTAATATTTTCACGTGCATATTTAAGCATCTCAATTGAGGGATCAACTCCAAGAATTTTTACATCTGGTATCAGTCTAAATATTTCAGTTGAGAGCAGACCTGGTCCAACTCCTAAATCAACAATCATTGGTTTATTAAATGATTTTGGTAAATACTTTTTTACAATATTTGTTAGATAAATATAGAGTTCAGGAAACTTTTTCATATATTTTGCAAATCTTTCAACAAGTTGATTATCTAACAATAAATCACCTGTTTTCCCTGAATGCAATTATCATGCCAACTAAAGCAGGAATTAATAATTTCACAATTAGTCCAGCTAAAGAAATGACAAATGCAACCTCTTTTTCCACACCAAATGCTAGTAATAAATAAACAAAGATACCTTCTCTTATACCAAGACCACCAATTGATATAGGTAAAAGACCTATTGCGACAATAGAAATTGTATGTACCAATATAAAAACTGGATAGGATACAAATAAATCAATTGAAAATGAAAGACCGATTATATAGACTTCTGTAGCAATAATAATCCAAATAAAAACCTCTATTAATAATGGAACAATTAAGTCTCTGGTACGAGGAATATCTTCATAAAATGCATCTATTGATTTATTAAAACGTTCTCTGTATTTTTTTGGAATAATTGGTTTAATTAATATATTAAAAAACTTACTACCTCTATTTTTTTTAATGAAAAAAACAAATCCAAGAATATTAATAACTAAAAGTATACCAAACAAAGGAAGTATGCCAGGGATATATTCAAATAAAACTATTGATCCAATAAAAGCAAAAGATAAACCTACTAAAGCACCAGTGACTGAATCTAATAGTGAATTTGTAATACATTTTTCTATGGAAATTTTTGCTTTTTTTTGTAAATAAAAAATTCTTATATGCCATCCAAGCCCTCCAGGTGTTATAAGTGAGTAAAACATGCATACAAGAGTTATTTTTAAATAAAAAAGGAAATGTATATCTATCTTTTGTTTTCTACTAATATATTGCCATTTATAACCATAAATTAGAACTCGTAAAATTACTGGTAAAGCAGCAATTATATAGATGTATAAAGGAATTAAAACAAAGGTGTTAGCAATTTTTTCAATTCCAATTGTAATGATAATATAAACAAAAAGAATTAATCCAATTATTGGGACAAACTTCCATATCTTTTTGAAATATATTTTTTTTAAATTCATTAATGAAATGAGGTATTGCTTAAACCTTTTATAGTTTCACTATAATATTTATGCTATTTTTAAATAAAAAATTCTATAAAAAATTAAATATATTAAAAAACTAAAAATCTTTCCAATTTCATTTTTTCCCAAATCATAAATACAGAGTATTATTTATTCAAATTTAAGTGAAAAAAAAATTGTTTGATTATGCAAGAAAGTTCCTACCCATAATAGGTATAATAATACTTATTTTAATAATTCTTCTATTAGATATAAATAAAATAAAAGATGCTTTTTTGTCAATTCAACCAATTTATATAATAATATCTTTATCTCTGACTCTTCCAAAAATTATTGTATTAGGTTTATCATGGAAAATACTTCTAGATGAACAGAAGATTAAAATATCGTTTTGGCAAACTACAAAAATCTATCTTATTGGGATTTTTTATGGAAGTATAACCCCTGGATTTTTAGGTCATTTAATCAGGGCACCCTATGTTAAAGAAAAAACAAATGAGCCCTATGGTAAAATATTTGTAAATATGTATATTGAAGTGGCTGTAAGAAATATTGCATTATATTTATTAATTATCTCTGGGGCTATACTTGTAATGGGTACTTTTCCAGAACTATTAATCTTTAGCGTTATAATTTTTATAATAACACTTTTGATTTATATTTATATAATTGAAAAAGAACGAGGAGAAAAATTATTTAATTTTTTAATAATTCACTTAATTCCAAAAAGATTTAAGGATTCTTTCTATAGGTTTGTTAATACTTTTTATAAAGATTTTCCAAGATTAAGAATTCTTATTTATCCTTTATTGCTCGGCTTATGTATATGGATAATTCTTTTTACACAAGAGTATATTATGGTTATGGCACTTGGTTTGGATATACCCTATCTCTATTTTTTAGTTCTATTTCCAATTGCAAATATTGCTGGGTACTTGCCAATAACATTTGGGGGACTTGGAACAAGAGAATTAACATCCATTGTAATTTTTACAACATTATTTTCTGTAACAAGTGAAGAAGTCCTGGTTTTTACACTTATGGGATTTATAATCACAGATATAGTTACTGGCATAATTGGCTTCTTTTTATCGCTAACAGAGACAAAAAAAAGTTTGTCAAGTATTGAAAAAATAGTTAATAAATAAACTATTTCTTTTTGATTAAATAAAATGATTCCCATCCAGCTGTTGGACAAGGGTGATTGTCAATTTTGTTAATAATTTCAATATTTTTAAAAGAATTGATTAGCTTTTCTGCAGGTTTATTGTGACAATAAAGTTCTCTTACAATAATCTTAGTATTTGGTTTTGCAGTTTTTAATATACGATATAAAATTTTTATTTTTGGAACTGAACAACCTGATATTATTATTGTATCAAAATCATCGAGCGGGTAGTTTATTCCATCTCCATGGTTGATTGTAATTCTATCTGATAATTTTTTTTTGTTGATTACATCTTTTGCAAGTTTTACAAACTTTAAATTATTATCTATACCTACAATTTTTCCACCATTTACTTCATGTAATACAAGTGCAGATATCGGATATGCTCCACAACCAATATGGAGAATATTTTTTACGTTTTTTAGATTAAATAATTTGCTTTCTTTTTTATATTCAGTTGATACTGTTTCTTGGTATTTTGAAGCAAATCTTTTAAATTTACATGATAAAATATCAATTATATACCATAATAAATTCGATTTTTTTATTCTATAAATATCTAAAACAGAATAATTATAGTTATTGTTATTCTCCCCCAGGTCTATAGAATTTTTCATTATTTTGTCGCCTTACAAAATAATTTATAACTAATTATATAATAAATAACTTTCTAATACGTTGATTTTTACAATAATCATAAAAAAGATATACTAATAATGATATTTCATAAAAGAAATTCATAGTGAAATACCATGTGATGTAAATGTCTGGAGAGGGCATAGGTTTTGGTAAAGCAATTTTATTAAATGAACATTTTGTTGTTTATGGTATACCCTCTATTGTTTCAGCAATAGGGAAATACACCATATCAAAGATTGATTTTATTTTTGAATCTGGTTGGAAAATAAATGATAATAGAAAGGCAACTCCAAAATATAAAGAGGAAAAAATTGACCAGCAAAATGATTCAATAAATAGAATGTTGAAAAAATTAAATATTGACTTGTCTAAAAAAGGCATAGAGATAACTCTTGATGGTTCACTTTATTGTGCAAGCGGAGTTGGAGCAAGCGCTGCATCTTGTGTAGCAATTGCAAGGGCACTTTCAAATCTCTATAAACTAAATTTAACAGATGGCGAGATCAATGATGTCGCCTATGAAGGGGAGAAAGGTTATCATGGAAACCCTTCTGGTATTGATAATACAGCATCTACATATGGGGGACTTATTTGGTTTGAAACAGGTGAAAAATCAATGATAGATAAAATAATTATTCCATCACCTATTGAAATTGTTCTTGGTAATACTGGTAAAGTTGCTAATACCTCCGAAGCTGTATCAGGGGTTCGTGAAAGGAAAGAAAAAAATCCTGATAAATATAATGAAATTTTTGACAGAGCTGAAAATATTGCTTATCTTGCAAGAAATGCTCTTATAAATGAAGATTTAATTGAACTTGGAAAACTTATGAATGAGAATCATAAACTATTGCAACAAATTGAAGTTTCCAGTAAAGAACTGGATTTTCTTGTCAAACTTGCTAGAGATCAAGGTGCTCTTGGAGCAAAGCTCACCGGTGGAGGTTTAGGAGGAAATATTATTGCATTAACCCCTGGTAGAGATTTACAAGATGATGTGGCAAATGCAATTGAAAAAGAAGGATTTCAAACCGTTAAAACTGTTATTGGCGCTGAAAGAAGGATGAATCAATAATGAATCTTCGCAATTTTTTATCAACACTTGAAAATGAAGATAAACTAGTACGAATAAAAAAGAAAGTCTCAGTAAAATATGAAATTGCAGATATAATTTATTCTCTAAATGAACAACCTGTAATTTTTGATAATATAAAAGAATATAACATTCCTATTTTTGCAGGTATAACATCAAACAGAGGCATTATTTCTAAGGGTCTTGATACTACAAAAGATAAACTTTTGTTTAAGTTATTTGATGCTCTTAGAAATCCAACAAAACCTGAAATTGTTGATAATGCTCCCTGTCAAGAGGTGATAATAAAAGATCCAGATATCAATAAACTTCCACTTTTATTTCATCTAAAAGGTGATGGAGGAAGGTATGCAACAGCAACTGTTGCAACAATAAAAGATCCAGATACAGGTAGAAATGTTTCCTATCATCGTATTATGGAGATTGGAAAAAACAAGTTCACTGCTCGTCTTATTAAAAAAAGACAGACCCGTACTACATACGATAAAATCACTGGAGATCTTGAAATGGCAATTTGTATTGGAAATTCTGTGCCTGTGATGATTGCTGCTTCATTAGGTCCACCACCAGGTGTTGATGAATTTTCTATTGCAAATACTCTTGATAAAACTCCTCTTGTTAAATGTGTTACTAAAGATCTTGAAGTTCCCGCTGAATCAGAATTTGTTCTTGAAGGAAGATTAATCAGAGAAGTTGAACGGGAAGGTCCATTTGTTGATTTGACTGAAACAAGGGATTTTGAACGTCAAGAACCAATATTTGTTGTCGATTGTATTACTCATAGAAAAAATCCATTATATCAAGCGTTACTACCTGGAAAAATGGAACATAAGATGCTTATGGGAATGCCCAAAGAACCTACAATCTATGACGAAGTAAGTAAGGTTGCTGATTGTAAAAATGTTCTTGTAACAATGGGTGGTGGTTCTTGGCTTCATGGTATTGTTCAAATAAAAAAGAAAAATCCTGATGATGGAAAAAGGGCAATTGAAGCAGCTTTTTCAGGTCATAAGAGTATGAAACATGTTGTAATTGTTGATGAAGATGTTGATATTTACAGTCCAGATGCAGTTGAATGGGCAATTGCTACTAGATTCCAAGGGGATAAAGATATGATTGTAAAGAAGGATCAGCCTGGAAGTTCTTTGGACCCTTCTGGTAAACATGAACCTGGTAAAAAAACTCTTACAACAAAAATTGGATTTGATGCAACCATTCCATCTCACGTTGATAAAAGCAAATATGAAGTTGTAAAATATAACATTGTTGATTCAAATGATTACATCAGGTGAGGGAAAATATAAAGTATTTCTAGAAAAAAAAGAGTTAGATGGTGACTTAATTTATATTCTTGGGGGCGGTGAAAGATCTCACATTGGTGGAATTGTTATGTGTGAACCTGGAAAGAAGCCCCAAGTAATACGTTTAGAAGGCCATTATGATGATACTGTACTTCTACCTATTGTTGAGAAGGCTTGTAAAAAATATAAAACCAAAGTTGTTGCTATTGGTGGAGTTCATGTAGATAAAGCTTCAAAAGAAGAAATCCAAATATTAATTAATAATTGTAAGGAGTTGGTAAAATATATTTAACAAAAGAAGAAGAAAAAACTCTTAATGGTGAAAAAGGAGAGGTATTAGAGCGACTCTTTAGACTTCTTGTTCGTTTGGGCGAGATTTACGGCGCTGACAAAATGATTACTGTTGGCTCAGTTCAAGTTGCAGGAGTTTCTTATAAATCTATTGGAGATCCAGGAACTGAATTTCTTGAAGATATTGCTGGTAAAGGAGCAAGAGTAAAGGTCCTTACATACCTTAATCCTGCAGGCATGGACCTTGAAGACTGGGAGAGACTTAATTTTCCAAAGGATTTTGCAAAAAACCAACTTCGAATAATGAATGCTTTTCAAAGAATGGGAATAGTAGTTACATCGACCTGTACACCTTATCTTGCAGGTAATCTTCCACGATTTCGTGAACATATTGCTTGGTCTGAATCTTCTGCTGTTTCATTTTCTAATTCTGTAATTGGCGCAAGAACAAATCGCGAAGGCGGGCCATCTGCGCTTGCCGCTGCTATTTGTGGGGTGACACCCAATTATGGCTTGCATATTTGGGAAAATAGACAACCTACAATAAAGGTTAATGTTGATACAAATCTTACCTATAATTCAGATTTCGGTGCTCTTGGATGGTACGTTGGAAAACAAGTTAAAAATAAAATACCATATTTTACTGGGATAAAAGATGCAAATACTGATCAATTAAAGGCTCTTGGAGCTGCAATGGCAGCATCTGGTGCTGTAGCGTTATACCATGTAGAAGGACTTACTCCTGAAGCAGATCTTGTTGAAAAGAAAGGTATTGAATCTATTACTGCTGGATCTGGTGAAATCAAAGATACCTATAATAAATTAAATACTGGAAAAGAACCTGATATTGTCATTTTTGGCTGTCCACATGCGTCCCTTCGTGAAATTTCTCATCTTGCAAATCGGGTTGATGGAAAACATTTGAAAAAACCTGTTTGGATTTGTACATCAAGAATGGTTAAGGAAGCCGCAGAGAGAATGGGCTATAATGAAATAATTGCCAAAGCAGGAGGAAGCATTGTAGCAGACACTTGTATGGTTGTATCCCCTATTGAAAAGATGGGGTATAAAACCACAGGAGTAAATTCTGGAAAGGCAGCAAATTATTTACCTGGTTTTTGTAAACAGGAGGTTTGTTTTGCAAATATCGATGATCTTATTGAGGGAGTAATATGAAAGGAAGGGTTATTTCTCCAGGGAAAACAGAGGGTGTTGCCATTGTTTCATCTGAACCAATCGGCTTTTATGGTGGAATTGATATTAAAACAGGAATTGTAATTGAAAAAGGCCATCCTCTTGAAGGAAAATCTGTTACTAGCAAAATACTTATTTTTCCACATGGGAAGGGATCAACTGTTGGATCATATGTTATTTATGGTCTTAAGAAAAACAATGTTGCACCCGCAGGAATTATTAATAAAGAAACAGAAACAATTGTTGCAACAGGAGTAATCCTTGCAGGAATCCCATGTATTGATCAAATAGATATAGATAAAATAAAGGATGGAGACAATTTATTTTTAGATGCAGATGTTGGAGAGGTTAGAATAATAAAAAAATAAAAATAATTCAATCATTTTTTCTTAAAATATGTTAAAAAACATCTAAAATTTTCTCATATTCCAAATTGACCCAGAGCCAAGTAGATCTACTTCATGAGACCCTTCATCATCTGACCATTTTATTTTTCCCTTGCAGGTAGCTAATCCTACTTTCATGCCTACATATGTTGGAAATTTCCAGGTTTTATCATAAGTGTTTTCTGCATCTATTTCAAGATCAAGATAAATATTATATGTATTTAACAGAGGTTGAGTTAAAGTCATTGGTCGTCCATATATTCTAATCTTTGAAGGCATTTTCAGAAGCAAAAATAGACTATCTGAATTCTTAGTAGTAATATCTAAATCACCAAGTATTGTTATTTTATTTCCCTGATCTGTTGTTATTAGAAGACTTGAAAAAGCATTAATTTTTGTAGTTTTACTCTCAATTCTCTGTTTTGTAATATAATATTTTTCATAATAGATGTTCCAGCCATTGTCAAGTTTCAGATGTGACCAATCCCATCCTTTTATTACAACTTTCAGAAACCCTGGTGACCAACAATGTTCATGGTGTCCTGTTCCTTTGACAGAATATTCTTTGTTATTTAGTTTTACAGTTCCTGTTACCTCGCAACCTATGAAAATGTAGTTTGCAAAGGATCCTTCACCCTTATCAATAATCCTACTACTATGTGTCCAAAAACCAGGAGATGGCGCAAAGAAATCAAAATCCATAATAATTGTATTATCTGTATCAATGTTTTCATCTTCAGCGTGAACATGCCAGATTGGTGCTTCACCTTTTGCCCAAGATTTTTCAAATTTCAAATCAATCCCTGGAGATGTTGCTTCAAATGTTTTAGATCCGATTATTCCAAAACCTAGAAGCCCTCCTCGTTTTTTGTTTATCATTCCACCATATTCCTTCCCATCAGGACTATGAAGGCTAACAACAAGTAGATCAGGTTTTAATGTTCCACTCAAATCTCCCCATGCCAAATGACAAAATCCAATGTTTGCAACCCACCCAGATAGTTGACTATTCTTATCAAAAATTACTGTATAATACCACCACTCCCTTGTGTTGAAAATTGTATTAAAATGCGCTCCTTCATCTTTTGGAGAAATATCTCTTAAATTACCAGAAATAGGTGAATTTGGAAGTTTTGCAATAGGTGGAAATTTAAATGTAAAAAGTAGTGTATTTGTTGGTTTGTATTTAATGTATATAACTCCACTGCAATCTGTTAATTGGTCTCCTTCTGTTATATATCTGCCAAGTTCTGATTTATCACAAACTCCGTCTATTTCTAAATCTTCCCATAATATCCTTCCGGTAGCATAGTAAATGGTAAGCGTTCTTTTTGATTCATCTTTAACAATTTCAAAATCTGGGATCTCGGCTTCTTCCTGTGTTGGAATATATCCTACCTTATATACAACATAGCCTGCAATAGCTATCATTATAACCATAATTACTGCATCAATTTTTTTAAGCTTATTTCTCATTTAAATTCCTATTACGCTCTGGTTCAATAAAATATTTTATTAATTATATTATTAAATTTTTCTTAACAAGTGTTATCAGAATAAGAAAAATTTGCATTTTATATAAAATTCATAAAAATTGGAAAAATACGCTATTTTAAAGATAATAAATTAAAAAATTTATATTCTCAAGCGTTGTGCAAGAATTCGAAATGCAATTGATGCATCATGCTCTTTTACGACAAGAAATGTATCCTCTCTACAACCCATGACATGTGAAATATTTATTCCTTCTGAAGCAAGAGAAGATAAAACAAAGGCAATTACTCCAGGAGTATGCTCTATTTCTTTTATACTTTTAATATGCAGTATTGCAAGGTCATAATCAATTTTTTTAAGGATGCTATTTCTTGCAACATTTTCATCTGTAAAAAACATATATCCGCTTGGTGTTTTAGAGTAAGCAATGGTTTTTATATCTTTTATAAATGTGCTATGATGAATTGCAGCAATTTTATTTTTAACAGAAAAATTCGCCTTTCGAAGTATTTCAATTGCCTTTTGTTGAGATTTCCTTTTATTTTTTCGATAATTTTCACTTGCTCTGATTAATGCAACCTTTACTGCATCTTTATTTTTTAGATTTAAATCTTTGCAAATTTCTCTAGATAGTGCACTGTAGTTAACAATATTTTGTTCAATTGCCTCCATGATGTATGGTTTTCTATCTATGTATATTTTTACTTGTTTAGATATGGGAATATTATTTTGTTTCATATGTAACATGAATGAAACATTTTGTTATAAATTTTCATATTTGTTTTAAATACTTTTTTGTCCATTCTACATTTTTAGGTGAATAAATGAATAGGAGAGACCAAATTTTATTTAAAGGTTCTATTTTAGAAGAAATTCGAAATTTCTTTAAAAGTAAAAATATACCAGAAGCTAGATACAATCAATTCTCATTTGCAGGATCTTGTGAAAATGCACCTACAACATACTGGCTTGATAAAGAAAATAGTTTTTTAATGCTTCCTCAAACCAGACAAATAATGGCGGAACAAGATTTAATAAAAAATGAAATAGAAGCAGTGTACATGATGCAAACCTCGTATAGGGACGAACCAAAGGCAGGTGATGGTAGGCATTGCAATCAGTTTTTACTCTGTGAAATGGAACATATTAATCTCTCACAAAAAGAACTAATTGATTTTGAAGAAGAAATGATAAGGCATATGATTGAAAAAAGTATAGATTTTTTTGAAAAAAATAAGATTAGCGATAAGAAAAATATTGCAAGGTTAAAGTATACTTTGGAAATTGATTATCCAAGGGTTTCATACACTCAAATAATTGATATGTTAAATGAGAATGGAATATCAATAAATTGGGGGGATGATTTTAGAAGTACAGAAGAACAATTTATTTGTGGAATTTTTGAAGAAATTCCTATTCCTGTTGCTGTCTTTGATTATCCTGAGAAACTTAAATATTTTAATATGTATGAAAAGAGAAACAAAAATCAAGGAACATCAAAATCAGTAGTTGAATGTTGTGATTTTTTACTACCTTTTGCTGGGGAAACCTTTGGGTCTTCCAGAAGAGAAGTAGATGGAGAAAGAATTCGTAAAAGATTCTATAATGGAACAATGTATAAACAACTAAAAAAGCGCCTTATGAATAGAAAAGATGTGCCTTCAGAAGAACAAGCAGAAAATGTTATTTCAAATGCATTTTCGTCATATTTTAATTTGTTTGATAACGGTATTTACGAAAGAGCAGGCTTTGGAATGGGTGTAGGAAGACTTGCCCAGTTTTTACTTGGATCTACTAAAATAATTGAGATTTAATGTAGATGGGCTACGAACTGCACACACTTATACATATTCATCTGCGAATAATCTACTTAAAAGCCTAATTTATTTATAATTTTAGTGAGAAGTGGGAAGGGATGAAGTCCAGTTTTACCACTAAATACCCATCCAATTACCCCCTCTAAATCACCTCTTCAACCTTTCCCATCTTTTTCATCCCTATAAATGCAAAAACTTTTAAATAATCAAATTAATAAACATTTATTAAAATGGGGGAATAATTTGTGAATAGTACTAAAAAGATTATTTCGTTAAGTGTTTTATTTTTATTTTTGTTTGGGACAACTATTTCAGTTTTAGGTCAAAATAATAGATATCAAGAAGATATTATTGTAAATTTTTCCTTTTCAAATCCTGTATTTGAAAGAACTTCAATTAAAGGAAATATCTACGATGTTGTAAAAATTAATAATTTACCAAATACAAATGACCTTGGAATTCCTAGATTGCCGGTAAAATCTGTTAGAATTCTTTTACCACAAGGTAGGGAAGTAAAGGAAATTAAGGTTACTACATCAAATAAAGTAAATTTAGGAACCGGTTATACTCTTGCAGCAGGTACTAAACTTGTTCCATTAATGATGAACAATAAATTGTTAAATAATGAAGTGTCTTCTTCAGAAATGATCATTAAAGATTTTAAGACTTCAGTATTTGAAGATAAGGGAGTGTATATCTGTAGAGGTTTTAATATTCTTCATTTAAACCTTTATCCTGTGCAATACAACACTGAAAATGGGGAACTTTCGTATTTTGAAACAATGAATATTCTTATTAAAACAGAAGAAACAACTATTAACAGGGCTTTTCGTGGTCTTGATGCCGACTATAAAACTATTCAAAATATTGTTGATAATCCAGATTGCATTCAAACCTATAAAAAGGGATTAGTGGGAACACATGATTTTCAAGAGCAATACGATTATGTTGTTATCACTAATGAGGATCTTAAATATGCAAATGGCAATTATACATTTGAGGACCTTTTAGACTATAAAGAGTCATTAGGTTTAACAACAAAAATTGTAACAATTGAAGAAATTGTAAGCAATTCTGAATATAATGTATTTGGACCTTGGGGGGATGCAAACTCTGAAAATCCCTTCTATGGTAGTGAAATAACTGGAAATCTTGAATATTTTGATAATGAACCTGCAAGGATTAGAAATTTCATAAGATTTGCATATACAGAGTGGGGAACCCGGTACGTTTTACTTGGTGGAGATGCAGATGTAATTGTTGAGGAAGATAATATCATTCCACTTCGTGGTCTATTTGCAAATGAATCTGGTCTTCCGTTAAATGGCCTACGAGATGAAGAGCAAGATGATATTCCTTCAGATGTATATTATGCATGTTTAGATGGCAATTTTAACTATGATTGTGATGACCATTTTGGTGAGTGTGCCAATAGAAATGATTTAGAAGAGATAGATGAAGCAGATCTTTATTCAGAGGTTTCTGTTGGAAGGGCTTGTGTTGACTCAGAGGAAGAGCTTTCAAATTTTGTTAGCAAAACTTTACAATATGCTACTGGAGGAGGTGACCATTATTTAAAAATACTTTTTATTGGCGAATACCTCGGTCCATTATTCTATACTCCTTGGGGTGGAGATTATAAAGATTTATTCGAAGAATATATTCCTTCATATTATACATTAGAAAAATTATATGACAGAGATGATCCTATAAATGATTGGAATCCCTTTGATCTCCTTGTGAGGTTAAAAGATGATCCAGTTCAATTCATTAATCATGACGGACATGGAATTGACAATTATATTTTAAAATTATATGCTGAAAATATTAGATCTCTTAGAAACAAAGAGCATTTCTTTATCTATTCTCATTCATGCTACACAGGTTCTTTTGATAATTATAATCCTTGGTATGGATATAGGGAAAATGATTGTATCGCAGAAATTTTAACAGCAGAGATTGAATATGGTGCTTATGCATGTATTCTAAATGCGCGTTATGGACTTGGAAGTGAAGATACAATAGACTCACCTTCTGGTGCATTGGATGGCTCATTTTTAAAGGCTCTTTTTACGGAAAACATTAAAGAGTTGGGGCCTGCGAATCATTATTCTAAGGAAGACAATGTTTGGAGAATTGATGAAAATGGTATAAGATGGTGCTATTATCAAACCAATCTATTTGGAGATCCACAATTAAGTATTAGAGATTTAAATCAACCTCCTATTAAACCTGTTATTGATGGACCAACAAAGGTAAAAGTTGGAGAATCTCATGATTATCTTATATATACTACTGATCCAAATGGTGATAGTATATATTATCATATTGATGTAGATGACGGAACAGGTGGTCAGTGGTTTGGACCATATAAATCAGGAACAGCAATTTCAATCAATATAACATTTCCTCAAGAGGGTTATGTTACAATTCGAGTTAAAGCAAAGGATGATTTTGGAGGAGTTGGTGAAACTGCAGAATTGAAAATACAGGTTCCAAGAACCAGAATTTTTAGAAACAACAATATTCAATATATATTTGAATTGATCTCTCGATTAAAATCAATATTTTTTCCCCATAATTTCTTTTAATTTTCTTTTTTCATTTTGACAATATTACACGAAAACTTTAAATAGTATCATTAACAGAGTATGACATAGAAAAGGTGGTGATAACAATATGAAAATCGTTAGTGAAGTAAATTCCCGACAAGAATTTGATGAGATGAAAACTATTATGGAGATATTTGTAGTTAATCATAGAATCAGACAACTTGCCCTAATGTCCTAAGCTTCACCTTTTCTTATTTATTTTTTTTAAAAATCTATACATTACCTTTTAAAAAATGATCTTATTTTTTTGGTTGTACGTCCTGTAAGAAGCCGATCTGTTTTAAACACCCATACAGCAACTCCAATCATAACAATTGCAAAAATTGTTACATAAACAATTCCAGATATAACAAGTAAATACTCATTAAATATAAGTGCACGTGGAGCCATCATAGGATGGCTAAATGGTATACCAAAAAGGAATCCTTTAAGGGCAAGTGGAAGTGTATCAAAGTCCTTAAACATGGTCATAAACATTGGAATTAATGCAAATAGTGTTACTGGAAATGTAAGAGTTTGTGCGCTTTTGTAATTCTTTGCCATTGTCCCAAGTAGCATACAAAATGATAATGCTGCAATGAGTGTTACAAAAACTGAAAGTCCCAGTAGTAAAAAATCACTTGGACCTAAAAATAAACCTAATTTGATCATATTAACCTCACCTGACATCTCAAAAGAAGTTATATAAAACGAAAAACCAATCATGTATATTACTGCTAAGATCAGTCCAATTAATGCACTAGCAATTATTTTTCCTGCGACAATACTAACGCGTTTTACAGGTAAAGTAAGAAGTGTTTCAAGGGTCTTATTTTCTTTTTCAAGAGCCATAGATGAGATCACTATCGAGCCTGCCATAATAATAACCATCATCATAACAATAGGAATAAAAGTAGATTGAGATGATATAATTCCTGTGACATCATTAGGAGAAACACCCTGTAGTTCTTTACCTTTGAAATAGGTGGTATCATTTCTATTTGTTGGAGTTAAAGCAGTTGTTGCATTAACAGTTGCATTATTTGAAATAAGCTCGTAGGAAATGTTTGTGTTAATAATTTTAATTAAATCTTCAACGACTGCTGATGTTATTGAATCCAAAATCCCAGCACCCTTCATAATCCAGTATATTTCGATTTCACTAGGTTCACTATTATATATTTTTTCTGAAAAATTTGATGGGATTATAAAAAGCGCGATTCCATTCTGTTCTTTAAGATCTTTAATTCCTATATTTTTTTTTAGTATGTCTGATGAGTTGAAAACAACATCGGCATAACCATCAAGAATTGAGGTTGCAATAGAAGACAAATTGCTATTATCGGCATCAATAAAACCAATAACTGGTCTTTCTTCCATTTCTTCCTCGATGTTACCAATTGCGTTACCAAGTGATCCAAACATAATTGCAATTAAGATTATTGGAATGAAAGTCGCAGGTGTCATAAGCTCTCTAAACTCTTTTTTGATGATGTTACCAAGTGCGCTCATATGACCACCTTTGTAAACACTTCTTCAATATTTTTTGCATCATATTTTTTCATCAGATTTATTGGTGTACCTTGTTCAACAATAAGCCCATCTGAAATCAGTGCAATTTTATCACATAAGAATTCTACTTCTAGCATGTTATGGGATGAAAGAAGTATTGTTGTACCCTGTCTTGCATTACTTTTAACAAGTTTTCTTATTTCTTGAGCATTATTTACATCAAGACCTGCCGTGGGTTCATCAAGAATAGCAAGTTTTGGCTCAGTCATAAGTGCTCTACCAACAAGAAGTTTCCTCATCATTCCTTTGCTATATGTATCAACCTTATCGTTTATTCTATCTCCAAGATCTGCAATTTCTTCACCTTTTGCAATCATTTTTTGCAGGTTATTCTTTTCAAAAAAGTTGGCAATGAACTCTAAATATCTTCTTCCTGTCAGATTTTTATATGCACCAGCATCTTCAGGTAAATAACTAATTATTTTTCTAACTTCATTTGGTTCTTTTGTTAAATCATAATCCATTATTGTTATAGATCCTGAAGTAATTGTAAGAAGAGTTGATAGAATTCTAAGTGTTGTTGTTTTACCAGCACCATTAGGACCAATTAATCCAAAGATTTCACCTTGATCCACAGAAAATGATATACCTTTAACTGCTTCAAGTGATCCATATTTTTTTACTAGATCTTTAACCTCAACTATACCCAATTTTTATCACTCCTAAATTTTTTAATGGGTTTTTACGGCAGTTCCAAAAGCAATTATTTCCGCTGCACCAACCATGGTTTGAGCTGTTGCATAACGCATACCGATTATTGCATCTGCGCCAAGTTTTTTTGCATCCTCAATCATTCTTTGCATAGCTGTACGACGGGCTTCCTCCATTAGTTCAGTGTATGCTTTTGCCTCACCTCCAACAACACTTCTAAGTCCTGCTCTTATATCTTTTCCTAAGTGTTTTGTTTGAACGCAACTACCAAAAACAATTCCTAGAACCTCTTTTACATCTCTTCCAGGAATATTATCAGTTGTTGTAACCATCATAACTATAACCTTCAGTTCTGAATCTTGTTCTTATTCTTAAGATATTCTTTTCTGAGCTCTTCTGCTATTTCTCCGTCATCAATAATGAATGCGCCAATGTAGCCGCATTCTTTACATTCCCATTTTTGCCGATCATGAGGAAGAGGCCAACCGATATTATTTGATCCACATCTTGGGCAGAATTTCATTTTTTATCACCTATACATATATCCACATTTTGAACAACGATAGCTTTTACCATCAAATCTAAGTTTTGGATTACCGCATTCTGGACATGTACCAAGAACTCTTTCTTCAAGTATTTTTATTCTATTTAACTCACGTTCAGCAAGTGCTGAGAGATTAATCCATGGATTTTTCTTCCACCATTTCCAAATCTTTTCATTTATTGTAATTGTTACTTTTTTCATTTTATCCTTATCCATGGTTAGAGGAACATCTCATTCCTGGTGGAAAGTGGTATTATCCAGAACGTTGGAGCGGGACATATAAACCTGGAGAATATAACATGTATGTTAACGTAAATTTTGATATTATTGCATATCTTGTTGAACGTATTTCAGGTGAAATTTTTGTGGAGTATTGCAAAAACCATATCTTTCAACCGTTAGAAATGGATAATAGCAGTTTTAATCTTTCAGAGCTTGATATTGATAATGTAGCTATTCCATATCATTATCATAATGATGAATACCTGCAGATCAATGAATTATCATACATATTTGGAAATTTTGCTCCCCCTGATAAATACTGGAGAATGCGCCTGTATCCTGCTGGAGGTCTTTATACAACGGTTTCTGATCTTTCACATTTCTTTATTGCCCATATGAATGGCGGTGTATGGAATGGTGTCCGTATCCTTGAGGAGGAAACTGTTGAAGAAATGCATACAATTCAACCACCTGGAAATAGTGATCCGTTTAATTATTATTATGGTTTAGCTTGGCTTTATCAAGAATTTCCTTTTGTTTTTGATATTACTTTCTCAGGTCATACTGGTGAGAGTATAGGTGTTGGTACAATGATGTTTTATATTCCTGATGAAAATATTGGTATTATTTTTTTCACGAATGGGGATACTCTGTATGAACAGAATTTTGTTGTTTCCTCAATTGCCATTTTGTTAATTGTGATTAATCTTTTCAAAAAAGGTGGTGTTAATATGTTTTCTTATATTGATTTAATTGGCTCTTTTTATAAGCTTTCTCGTATTCATGTAAATCCTTTATCTATTTAGCTATCTGGAGATTCTTTAAACAAAATAGTAACTATAATTTTTTTTCTTTAATTTTTTTGATATAATTACACAAAGTTTTTCCGATATGTATAATACTCAATTTTCTAACTATTTAAAATTAACTACTCTGCATGAAAAATCATTATTATATGTATTGTCAAGTAACATAGGTAACATTTCTCTAAGGAGAGTATATGTTACCTCTTTTGGATAATTATAGATAATCATTAATATTTTTCGACAAATCACACTTATACAACTAATGTTACCAATCTCAGTTGACATTACATTATATAAAAACTTTGAGTATTGCAAATGGAAACAAGAAATTATAACAATATAATTGATGTAATTAACAGTTGTTAAGAATACATTTATATCAAAACATTTTATTACAATTTTACAGAATTTAAAATTTGGAGGAGGTGATAAAAAAAATGAAAAAAACGATGTTAGCAATTTTGATGGCAGTAACAATAGCTTTAGCTTCTTTTGCAGCAAGTGCCCACTCTTTATGTAACAACAGTGTTGAACCACCTGTGAAACCACTTGATTTACCTTGGATAAAAGAGTTAACTTGGGAAATTAGTGGTAGTTACTCTGAGGGTTGGACTGTCACATTTTCAGTAATATGCTTTGATAATACGAGTGGTATGGATAGAGTTGAGTTTGCTATAAATGATGATGTAAAGTTTACAGATGATATATCACCATACATATGGATTTTAGAGGATCCATTTGATATACCTGGTTGGAAAACTTCGATAATAAAAGCTACTGCATTTGACAAAGCAGGAAATTCAGCTTTCGTTGAAATGCCCGCTTCAGATATTAAAACAAGATCTTATAGTCACATCAGGAGCCAACTGTTATCAAACCTGTTTTCTATAAAGCTCCTAGAACGATTTCCAAATGCATTCCCACAGCTAAGATATATTTTGAGATTCCTTTAGTTCCAATCCTTATCTTTTTTTCTATTTAATTCAATTTTACTTTATTTGAATTTAACTATTCTGCACTTTTTTACGTCATTTTGGGTAATAAAAATGCAAAGCTGAAAACTTGGGCTTTGACTCTAATGTCACTTTAGAGTCAGATTTAGAGTCAAGATTTGGACTTTAGGTTCAAGTATTTAAATATTGTTTTTTTGTTGATATGTGAAATTTTTGTCTAAAATTTTATATACTCAATATCTGATTTAAATTATTGGAGGAGGTAATTTATGCGTAAACAAATCTTCACATTTGGGATATTATTCATGCTGGTAGTTACTTGTTTTATTCCTATAACAGTTGGATTTAATATCAGATTATAAACAACAGAGCAATCATCCACTCTAAGTAATGGTAACACCTTTTATGTCGGAGGAAGTGGACCTGATAACTACACAAAGATACAGGATGCGATAAATGATGCAAGTGATGGTGATACTGTTTTTGTTTATAATGGTAAATATTATGAACATCTGAATATAGACAAAGATATTAACCTGATTGGTGAAGACAGGAATTTTACATTTATTGATGGCGGAGGAGAAGATACTGCTATTAGAATAGGTGCTTACGTTAACCTAAGCGGTTTTACAATTCAAAACGCAGATGATGGAATAAAGAATTTCATCCCTGCATCTCCTAATAATATTTACAAATTTACTATTTCTGGGAATATTATAAAGAACAACAAAAACGGCATTTCAATAATAGGCTCTCTATTTCATATCATTGGTGAAAATATCATTACGAACAACGAACTAGGAATTAACTTCTTTTTTGCTGACAACACTGAAGTAAATAATAATAATTTCATAAGCAATGATAAACACGCCTATTTTGAGTACTTACTTTTTTTCCAATTCATGCCACGTATTAAATGGAATGGTAACTATTGGGATGATTGGAACTTACGCCTCCCTAGATCTATCATAGGTGAAAAAGTATTAATGTTAGTTTTACGCCCAGGATATGAACTTAAAATAGTAGCATTTCCCTGGTTTAACTTTGACTGGCGTCCTGCTAAAGAACCATATGATATAGGAATTTGAAATTAAAATATCAAAACCCAGAAACAGATTATCATATTGGTTGAGGTTTTTTGATATGTTTCCAATACTGCAAAAAATATTCAATTATTTAACTATTTAAGATTTACTATTCTGCACTTTTATTACTGCTTTTGCACCTTTATTCACGATTTTTCCGAATAAAAATGCAAAGCCGCAATGGGGAGCTTTGACCTAAAAGTCCTTTTTTACCCTTTAAATAACTTTTTTAAATCAAAATTTGGTGTTTTTATATATTTTTAGAGCAAAGCTTTAATTGAAAAAATAGAATTAATTTATGATTTTCTAACTGCATAAAAAGGATATTATTAGATTGAATATTGATTCCAATAGAGGGTACCGATCTTTTAGATCTAAAAGAAGTTCTATTAAAGGTACTAAGAACCTGTATCTCGTTACATGAACCTTAAATAACTCTGTTAATTCACTCTCACAACCCATACCATTCATAACTTTAACCTTTACACTGTATATACCTGGTGAACTCCAACTGTGGGATGCACGACATGCTTCTCCTATATCCCAAGGTCCTACTACCTCATAAAAATCATCACCCCAGAAAAACCAGTAATATAATGGTGGATCAGTATCAAAAACTGTTTCAACTACAAATTCACCCATAATGTCCATAGGTAGAACTTCAACACCTTCAATACCGCCAACACTTGGGCTATACCTTATTAGAAGCCCATATCTAGTTTCCCAATCATAGGGAGGTAATGGATCATGATAAGGATACCAGGCATCTTCAATTGGATCATTGTTACCATGGTTACCTTCTCCCCATCCATAATTTAAATGAACAAAAAAGGTTTCAACACCATCAACATCCTCATATTTATATCCATCAAGAACTACAGCATGACCAGGGGTATCATGCATATATAACATTATTGGACGGCTATGATCGATTTCATTTACAATAGTAAGTTCACCTAATGGATTCTCAATAAATATTGTCTGATCATTTATTGCTGGGAAATGTGTAATAAGTTCATTTATTAGACGAGATACATCAGGAAAAAAACCATGAGTTGTAAAATGCCATCCCGTTCCAAAATTCTTCTGAATAACGATTGCGGTATCATACAAAATTCGCCTTACATTTTCCAACTCTTCAGCTGTTGAAGTTGCGTCAAGTTTATTTACCATTTTTGTCCAATCATAATGTGTTGCATCTAAATCACTAAGTATATGCTGAGGATCAATAAAGTCCTCTGTACACCAGTAATCAACATTGCCCACTGATTGCAGTGAATAATACTGTAACTTATAGTTAATTATCTGAGCAATTGCGACAGACCAACAGCCCAATCTTTCTTTATTGCCTGTGTCTGTATTATTTGGACAATAGAAATTATAATCATATGGAATGTCTCCTCTTTGTTCCCATTCCGTGTTAATAAGATAATCAACAGGATTATAGTTAAACTGTTTATTTTTTTCAAATTCAGTGTTTAATTTTTCATTATTAATCTTTATAGAACTAATATTTGGAATAACAGAAGTTGCAATAAACAGCATCATAATAAAAATACCTAATATTTTCGTTCTCATATTTTTTCCTCCTCTTTCCTAAAAAAATTTAAAATTCATATGTTTTATTAAAATATAAATTTATCGTGATATAATTGAAACAAATATAACAATATATATCATTAACGAGGAGACTTTTTTGGCAGGTCTGTTTCGATTGATGGAGACTATGCCCTTATAGGAGCAGAACTTGGTGATGGCATGGAGTCTCATTCTGGTTCGGCGTATATATTTAGACGCACTGGAACAACTTGGACAGAGGAGTAAAAGTTGTTTGCTTCAGACGGTGTATTTGGTGACAAATTTGGAGTTTCTGTTTCGATTGATGGAGACTACGCCCTCATAGGAGCAGATGGTGATGATGACAATAATCTCAGTTCTGGTTCGGCGTATGTGTTCATTAAGCTTAATATTCATCCACCAACACCACCTTTTATCACAGGTCCACCATCAGGAAGAGCAGGAAAGGAGTATTGCTGGGAATTCCATTCAAATGATCCTGACGGTGACAATATCAAGTATATTATCGATTGGGGAGATGGAAACACTACTGAGACAGAATGTGAAGACCCTTGTACAAATGTAACAGAGTGTCATACATATACAAAAAGAGGTAACTATACCATAACCGCTATAGCAATAGAATGCACAGAATATGGTTTAGAGAGCGAAGAGAGTACATATGTAATCACAATACCAAGAAACAGGGCAACTAATACTTCCTGTTGGTTGAAATTTTTTGATATGTTTCCGATACTGCAGGGGTTGATTCAAATACTAGGACATTAACCAACAACTATAAATATCTAAATTAACAATAGTTAATATTGTGGGGACCTAGACTAGTATGAATTTTTTCAGATTCTTTTTCATACTTCCTCCTTCTTTTTACAACTAGGCCCCTTTGATTCTTTTAGTCTTTTTTTTACAGTTATTGCAATAAAACTGATATAAGTTTTATATACCACTATTCTGATATGAAATATGTAAACTGAGGGAGGACTATGCAGAAAAAACTATATTGTAAAACCCTTGCAATTGTGATTATTGTATTGTTTATAGGTGTTGGTATTCATCCAGTATTTGCTGTAGATACTAAACAATCTATAGTCAATAAGGCAAATGAAGAGGATTGTGGTTGTAAAGAAGTTAGTAAAAGTGATTTAATTAAAGTGGAGAGGTTGCTGAATAGAGTAGAAATAACTGGTTCAAGTGGTTTTGAATTTGTAAATAAAGACTTTATTTTTTCTGATTGGACAGAACCTGAGCTTGTTTCTACAGAAAGTTCAAGTTTTTCACTTTTTTGTTGCATTGGAATTGATGGTTATGGGAATATACATGTTGTTTGGGAGGATGATACTAATTATGCAGGTTCAGGTAGTGATAGAGATATTTTTTATAAAATGAAACCGTATGGTGGTGATTGGACCACCACTGAGGTTGTATCATCTGAAAGCTCTGTTCATTCTGAATTTGCAGATTTAGCTGTTGAATTTGATGGCACAGTTCATGTTACATGGGATGATTATGATGATATTGATTCCACAGCCTATTATAAGATGAAACCTTATGGTGGTGATTGGACATCTGCTGAGGATATTTCGATAGAAGGCTGTTCTACTTCATGGCATACTGCATTAGCTGTGGAATCAGATGGAACAGTCCATGTAGTTGTCTCTGGACATATTGATTATTTTGGGGAAATATATCATATTATGAAACCACCAGGGGAGGATTGGACAGTACCTGAAATTGTTACAGATGATACATCAGATTCTACAGGTCTTCCAGATTTATATATTGAATCAAGTGGTAGTATTCATGTTGTTTGGGCAGAATATGATTATAGTTATCTTTCAAGTATTTATTATAAAATGAAGACAAGCGATGGTGATTGGACAGATGCTGAACTGATTACTCAGAGTAATGATGACTCTATATTTCCATTTATAGTTGTTGATCAAGAAAGTAATGTCCATGTCGTTTGGAGTGAAAATGAATATAGTGATTATTATAACATTTGTTATAGAATGAAACCAAATGGTGGTACTTGGTCTGATATAGATGTTTTATCGAGTTCTGGAACTTGTTTTATATCTTCTATTGCTGTTGGTGCTGATGATACTGTTCATGTTGCTTGGGATGAAGAAGAAAATAGTAACAAAGAAATATTTTATAACAATAAACCAAATGGTGGGAATTGGTCAGATGCTATTTCTGTTACTGATGATTTTAATGGATTTTGTTATTATGTATCCATTGAGGTTTTACCATCTTGTTGGGAGAGTGTACATTTAGTTTGGCAAGGTTTTGAAAATTATGATGTAGATATTTTCTATAAACATAATGGTTTTGAGAATCTTCCTCCTAATACGCCAAGTGATCCTTCACCTACAAATGGTGCAGTTTATGTTGATCCGGATGCTGATCTAAGTTGGACTGGAGGTGATCCAAATCCATGTAATATTGTGACATATGACGTATATTTTGGTACTAGTAGTCCACCATCAAAGGTTTCAAGCAATCAGACTGAAGAAATATATGATCCAGGGACTATGGATTATAATACACAGTATTATTGGCAGATAGTTGCATGGGATAACTTTGGTTTATCTAGTGAGGGACCAATTTGGGAGTTTACAACAGAAGGTCCTAATAATCCACCATATACCCCTAGTAATCCTTACCCATCTGATGGTGCAGAGAATGTAAATGTATATATTTTACTAAGTTGGGATGGTGGGGATCCAGACCCTGGTGATACAGTTAATTATGATATTTATTTTGGGACAACCAGTACACCTCCTTTACATACGGTAGGTCAATTAGAAACATCATTTGATCCAGGATTACTAGATTTTGGAGAAACATATTATTGGAAGATTGTTTCTTGGGATAATCATGGTGTTTCAGCAACAGGTCCAATTT